>Ga0209099_1000310_pt1 | contig 58957 bp, 57 predicted proteins | sample AD_JPNHW2_MetaG_FD_184430 | JGI IMG/M metagenome (GOLD analysis project Ga0209099, IMG submission 184430) | Active sludge microbial communities of municipal wastewater-treating anaerobic digesters from Japan - AD_JPNHW2_MetaG (SPAdes) (version 2) | ecosystem: Engineered > Bioreactor > Anaerobic...
ATATATATGAGGGAGACTGGGAAAATGGTACTTTCAGTGGATATGGGATATTTTCATATAAGGACGGGGAGGTTTACGAAGGCGAATTTAAAGAAGGCAAACCACATGGTAGAGGAAAGATAACCTCGGCAAGCGGAGATATATATGAGGGTGATTATAAAGAAGGCAAACGACATGGTAAAGGAAAGCAAACCGGGGCAAGCGGAGATATATATGAGGGTGACTGGGAAAATGATACTTTCAGTGGATATGGGATATTTTCATATAAGGACGGGACGGTTTACGAAGGCGAATATAAAGAAGGCAAACCACATGGTAAAGGAAAGATAACCTCGGCAAGCGGAGATATATATGAGGGTGATTATAAAGAAGGCAAATACCATGGAAAAGGAAAGCTGATCTGGGCAGACGGAGATATATATGAGGGTGACTGGGAAAATGATACTTTCAGTGGATATGGGATATTTTCACGAGGGGGCGGGACGGTTTACGAAGGCGAACTCAAAGAAGGTAAACGCCATGGTAAAGGAAAGCTAACCACGGCAGACGGAGATATATATGAGGGTGACTGGGAAAATGATTTTCCTAGTGGATATGGGATATTTTCACATGGGAGCGGGACGGTTTACGAAGGCGAATTTAAAGAAGGCGAATACCATGGAAAAGGAAAGCTAACCTGGGCAGACGGAGATATATATGAGGGAGACTGGGAATACAATAGTCGTAGTGGACATGGAATATTTATTTTTTTTAACGGAGATATATACGAAGGCGAATTTAAAGAAGGCGAATACCATGGAAAAGGAAAGCTGATCTGGGCAGACGGAGATATATATGAGGGCGATTGGAAAAATGATATCCGCCATGGAAAAGGAAAGCTAACCTGGGCAAGCGGGGATGTTTACGAAGGCGAATTTAAAGAAGACAAACGACATGGAAAAGGAAAGCTAACCCGGGCAGACGGAGATATATATGAGGGTGACTGGGAAAATGATGTATGTGGTCCTCTAAAAAAGGTTCCACGGTTAATTCCAGATCCGGATGAGTAATACTAGTATCCGGAGGTGAGAAAATGAGTGAAGAACTTAATGGAGAAGCACGCGATTATTGAATCTAAAGCAGGGAATTCAAATCGCAAAGTTGTAGAGCTTCTAGGGATCGATCGAAAAACAGTTGCATAATCAACCGCTGAAAAGATTCTCAAAAATAAAAATAAATCCTGAGCTAACCCCTAAGAATTGGACCAAGAAAGATTAGTGCTTTTAAGTACTAGTCTTTCTTTTTTGCCTGAAACCATGGACCAGAAGCCAAATAGGTTCATTTATAAAACGGTACCGACAAGAAGTTTTAATAACCAGTTTATTATTATCATAGGCGGGGTGCCCGTCAAGTTAATCAAAAGAAAGTGAGGTTGAAATACTATGATGGAAACAAAAAAGCACAAATTGTTTGAGGGTTGTTAATGCTACTCTAATAATAGGCCAGATGCTGGCAAAGGATTCATTGAAAACAATGGATGGCATGTGTCCACTATTGATAAAGAGAACCGAGCGTTTGTTTTGGGTTTCTCGATGAGGAACACATTACTCAAGGTTTTGATTCTAATTGACGCCGCTGCTGAAAGTCTTACCATTGACACCACACTTCCCATCACTTGCCTAGCTGAGTATCGAATGATTATGGGAAGCATTCTGAACAAAATTAACAAGAATATGCGTTACGGTGCTTTCCTGCTTGATGAGGATGATGGTGAAATCGCATATCGTTTCACTTATTCCATTGCTGGACAGGAATTTAACCCTGCTATGTTTGAGAACTATCTGGGTTGTTGCCTTCTTATCCCAGATGAGAATTATAAAAGCATTGCAAGGTCTGCAACGGGTTCAATGACCAATCAAGAGAGCGACCCTATTAGTTTTCCTTTTATGGAAGAGTCGAAGGATGAACCCTTTCTTAAACATTGAGTCTAATTTTAATAATTGATGCAAAATGCTGAACTTGAAGGGTATTAAGTATACTGGCGGCATTGCAATTAGCAGGCATCATGAAAGGCAGGTTCTGCAGCTGTGCTTATAACGCAACAAATTAAAAACAGGAAAAAAACGAATATTCTTGGCGGTTTGCTCTTGATTCTTTTCCTTGGATTAAGCACGATCTTCGGAGGATTCCACTTCTTTCCTTCAGTAAATGCAGAGAACAACAATGCTTTGGAGGAAGTTACAATAGCCAACAATATTGATGTGGTCTCACAGTTAGATGAGAATACCTGGTGTCAATTATCCACTCAAAAAAGACTGGATACTTTGCAGACAGTGGCAGATATCGAAACTTACTATCTTGGTCTTCCGCATAAACTTAATGTGAAATTGGGCCATCTTTCTGAAACCACCCGTGCTTGCTACGATGACAGCACACATGTCATAACCATCAATATCGATCATTTTGACTGTGATGCTGCCAGTGAAGTCCTGGACTCAGTTTGTCATGAAGCATTCCATGCATACCAACTCCGCCTTTGCGATGCATGCGATAGTGTTGACGAAGAATATAAAAACCTGCTGATTTTTCGTAAAGTCCAATATTATAAGCAGGAATTTTCGAACTATGTTAACGGTAAAGACGATGCCTATGATTTTTCGTGTGAAATTGATGCCCGTTCATACGCCAGAGAATGTGTAGCAGACTATTACAAGAAAATCAATTCATATCTCGGATGTGAGAAACCTTCGGACAGGGGTTATTCTTCTTAAAGATAAAAAAACTAAAAGATTAATTCTGAGCTAAGCCCTAAAGAATGGGACGGGAGGGAAGAGTACAAGAAGCACTAGTCTTTCTTTTTGTTTTGCATAAGACGGCATTAGCAGCCAAAGGTCATTTATAAAACAACTACCGGCAAAAAGTTTTAATCACCAGCTATTATTATCACAGATGGGGTGCCCGTCAAATTAATCAAAAAAATCATAAAAGGCGGTTTCCGCAAGCTGGCTGTTATACTTCGCTTAAACCACAAATCATCAGAGGTGAAAAGAGTGCAAAAGCCAAACAAAGAGGCAGCTCAAAAAGGGAAAAAAAGCGAAATGAATAGGAATTTGCATTATTCCTGTTCCATATGTAAGGAGGGATGCCAATTCGGGGCACTCATGTATTGCAGTTTAGATGGACGTTTTCATCCACCTAGTGAAAATGTTTTATGTAAAAGTTTTATTCGCAGGTGAAATATTAAACCGCTTTGTTACGCACATTGAAAACCGTTAAACACCGATTAACCAATAATATATTAACAGGAGGGGAAAACATGAAAAAATGTCCACAATGTTTAGGCCACGGCGAAGAATGGTGTCCTGTATGCAAAGGTACAAAAAAAGACCCCAGAAACAAAGAGAAAGCTTGTAGTTATTGCAGTGGTAGAGGAGTTGTTGAATGCAATATTTGTATGGGCACAGGTAAGTTACACGATGATGATGATTATCGACGTGCTTAATTTTTGCGAGGAGGAACACCAAATGAACTACTACAAAGAAATATGTGGTAACTGCGTTTATTGGGTACACAGAAAGTGTACAATGACAAATGAAATCAATAATGGTTATAGGGTTTGTACTTGTGGTCAGTTTCAGAAGCGGAAAGAAATAACTAGAGATTAAATCAGAGTGCCCTGATCTTCACCTAAATCGCTTGATTCCTTGCCAGTTGAGCGCATTCAATTGGTGTTAGATTAGTTAGTGTGCTGCGGTGTGAACTTATTGTAGTTAATTTTCCACTTTTCTATTTTTACTTGACATCTTCCAGGAAAAAAACCAGTTGGTATTTTTGTTCTCCCCCCCTGATTGTTTGACTTTAGAAATAAGGACTGGATGATGCCCAATATAATATAGGGATTTGCTTCTATAACGGCGTAGGGGTGGCTCAAGATATTATGGAAGTATCGTGAATTATAAGTGCCTGTATTACGGATTTTGACAACATTTAAAGTAGAGAAAGGAGCGGATTTATATGTGCCCAAAATGCGGATCTGATGATGCCAGACACGCTGGTAGTTCTCCGTCCCATGATTACTTGATTTGTAATAAATGCGGCAATAAATACTTGGTGAAAAAATGAACTTCAAAAAGCGGGGCAGGTACTTCAATACCTGCCCCCAAATGTTTTTATACCAATAAATTGCTGCCGACAAGAATTTCTGCGAAGCTGATACACTAGAACCAGAAGTCATAGCTTCAAAGGTGAAAGAAATAATGAAAGGAGGATAGGCTGATGTTTATAACCGATTATTTGATCCCGACGCTAATCGGCAAGAAAGACCTTTACTATAGCGATTCTGCAGAGAGCCTTCTGGTTCAGGCACTAACCTACCGTTCAAAGCTGCAAGATAATTTTTTATATGACCAAGAGCGACTGGTAAAACGAAACCTTGGTCATGTAATAAAGCAACGAATAACCTGGGAGACAGAGCTGGGAAAATTTGAAGCCGCCCGCAATGAACGAATCGCCGCAATCACACATTCGACCGGGATTTCTGAAGCAGATACTCAAATTATGAAAACTAGAGCGGAGAACGCAACTGTTTTTGTGGTCTCATCTGATGATGGCAAAGAAACTGAACTTGACATCAATAATATTATCAAAAATATAAAGCTGGTCTGCGTGGAAGCTAACCAAAAAATAATGAAAGAAAATGATCAATGCAGCAGGCTACATGCGAAGTATAAGGTGCGGCTGTCAAATTACTTGCGGGCTATAAACACAGAACCCAAAAATGGGGAAATAAAGCTGGAATTTGAGCTTAAACCCATGCATTTGGCTTCTTGGGATTATAATCTTCCATATCTAAGGCCGCAAGAGGCAAATAATGACACAGGGGGGGCGAAAAAATGGACGAGAAATATCATCTAAATTCACAGTTCGATGCGATAATGGACGCCGCTACCAAAGAATGGGAAGAAAAGCTTATTCAAGAGACCAATAATTTGAAAAAAAACAAAGCCAAAATCGATAACGGCAGCATCCAGGATCACCTACGAGAAATACTCTTGCTTTCAAATACAGTACGGCGCCGCTTCAATGAGGTTGTCTTTTTAGAATACCGACAGATCCTCTGCTATCAAGAGAACAGCGAACTAGACAATATTTTCCATTTAAAATCTGCAATGGAGCAAGCAATTGAGACTATGGAATTAAAGCATAGACAGCTTGAAATGAAGGAAAAAGATTACGACGAATTAACTAAAAAACTAAAATGAATCGAAAGGAGGCAGAATTATGAAAAAATTGGTTATAGGATGGTCGATCATAACATTTCTGGGGATCGTTGACTTTATCCTGGTTCGAAGTCTGATACTTGAGAGCAATGCCACTGAAATGGCAGCTTTACTGGGGGCAATTCTTTTCGTGGCTGGCTTGACCGGCGGCCCAGCAATGCTAGGTATAGGGCTGGTCGAGGTGTTCGATGAGACCAGGCAAATGTCCGGCTCCGGCCTGTTTAAACCCAAACTTCTGATAATACTGGGTTTGGCTGCTAGTATTATATCGATAACCACATACTTATACATCCGGAACAACGCACTTACTTCCCATGGGGGGCTGGGCAGCGGTTATGAAGGAATGTATGGTGACATTATCCTCGTCGTAGTACCCGTTCTTACAACCATCATTGCATTTGGCGTAAGCCTGTGGATGTCACGAGACGGGATTGATGAAAAAAGGAAGGAATTGGAAAATGCCAAAATAGAGTATGCTACTGCCCAGGAAGCCGCCAAAAAAACAAAAATAGAATATTTAAATGCCGTATCCAAAATATGGAACCGACACTTTCCTGGCGAAAAAATGCCATCAGATGACTTGGAAGCTATAAATAAAATTCGAGCAAAGATTTCCATAGCCACTACTGCCCACCTTATAAGACTGCTGCCACAAATCATGAATTTGAACAGCTTAATCACCCCCTTTGTGAATGCATTCAAGCAACAGTATCGAGGTTTCGTGCTCGACCCTGGGTTTTTAGACAGGGTAAGCTACTGGGAGTTTTCGCCCGACAGCCAAATCGGCCATGAATTGCAGGTTCTATCAGAAAATATATTTAATGACGCGAAGTCATTAGTTTCAGATGACAAGCAATATACCCCGATTTATCTGATATCTGAAAAGTAGACTATATTATTTGAGAGGGGAGATCATATATGAAAACAAAAAAACTACTTTCCATATTGTTAGTTATTATTATGCTCCTGGGCTTACTGCCTGGCTGTAGCGGAGAAAAGACCGAGTCGCCGGTTGCTTGTTGCATTATTTTCGGCAATCACGCGAACCAACACTCTTTTACGGACAACTCCTTTGAAGACATTGAGCCCCTGATTAGACGAGCTGTTTATGGTGGGCATATATCAATCATCCTCGCAGACGGCAAACCGAGCAACATTGAAATCCTAGAACCGGATGGCACAATTTTGCAATTTAAGCAGGATGCCATGAATTCTGTAGTAAAAGCAAGAAGGATCGATGAATACACGCAGCAAGTCATGGATTTTTTGCGAAGTGATGCAACCAAGGCTGTTAATCCGGAAGTTGATCTGCTGGAAGCTATAAAAGAAGCAGAACGTGAATTACATGATATTGACATAGAACAAAAATACATCGTAATCATGGATACCTGTACTCCTACCGCAGGAAGGATCAACCTTACGCGTTTTGATCTTAATACGGCTGATATTACCAAATACGTGAAAGACCTTAAAGCCCAAGAAGGCATACTGCCAGATTTGACCGGGATAAAAATAAATATTGTCGGCCTGGGAGACGTTGCTGAGCCGCAGCAAATGCCGGATACTACATTTCCAAAAGTAAAGAAATTATTTACAGAATTATTAGTGGCATGTGGTGTAGCAGAGGAGGATTTAACGTTCACTGTGTCTGCGTCGGGTACACAACCGCAATTATACTACGAGGGCGAAGGCGGTTACCCATACGTTTCAGTTGTAAACTTTTCACCTATTGAAATAAGTGATGGGTTAGTATTGCCTGATGTTGGCTTTCAGCCGAATTCTGCAGAAATGCTTGATGAGGCCAAAGCGACAATCACTTTAGAAAACTATGCAGATGCAATGATTCGATTCTTCAATGAAAATGATGATGCCAAACTATACCTTCTTGGGACCACTGCAACCATGGTAAAGGGAGGTCAAGGTGATATAGAATTATCCAAGCAGCGTGCAAACAAGCTGAAAAAGGTGCTTGTTGAGCTGGATGTTCCTGCTGATAGGCTTGAAGTATACGGGGTAGGAGCGAAAGTACCTGAGCATCTACGAACAAACGAGTTTCATGATGGGGAATTTGACAGTAGCTTAGCCCAAGCAAACCGCAAGGCTATCGTCTATGAAAAGGACAATAAAGATTTTCATGAGATTCTTTCGTTCAATGGGATAGATACCAATGACCTTTAGATAGAAGAAAACAAAAAATATATATTAAGGGAAGGGGGTAACCACTATGTTGCCCAAAATGTCTGACAAAGATTATGATCTGTATAAATCTGCGATTGAGCAAGCAAACAAAGATGATGACAAAGAAGCGCTTAAAAGCATACAAAAACAATTAATCGCAAAATATGGATTAGACAATGAAAGGGTTAGAAGGCTTCTTGATAAGTTTAGGTATCATAAACTTTGATAAAAGAGGAGTTCTGCAACAAAGGAAACAATAGCCGAGATAGATAATTTACAATAAGCAATAAGTATTCGATACGTTTATTTTAAAATATGTAAAAGTTGTAAATGTTTTTATTAGGATAACTGCCTGGTTACTGGCTCAAAGCCAAATCGAATCCAACATATCGGCTATTATCGTAGGCTGATCAAAATTTATCACGATGGAGAGCCTTAAATAAATTCTTTAAACAATACAAGAGTCCATTTATATTTTTTTAAGGGTTAATCCCCCGTTTGAACCTGCATTTTTTTGCGCGAAGGGTGCCGCCCGGTCTCCAGGGACAAGGTGTAGGTATTTGACCCCCCCCTCCCCCCCCCCGGGGGTAAAACCTTTTATGAATGACTCCATTTTTCATCGTATAGCATGCAAAACATATATAAATAATTTCAGGTGTTTTTTTGACACACATCATAAAAGCCAGTAATAATGGTACTTTGAATCTCCTTGTAGCAGGTTGTAGCAAGTAAAAAGTAAAGTCTCCATACGAGAGCGTTTTTTAAAACAACCTATTTTACTTGCTACAACCTGCTACATTGTGTTTAAAGAGCAAGAAATCCATCTTCATCAGACAGCTTGTAGCCGATCAACACTGTGGTTAACCCTCCACCCAACTTTGGACGCTTACGCTCCACCCGCGCGATGGTGGAGAGAGCCTGTTTAAAATTCCTGGCGTTTTCTGAGTAGCAGCCATTATCCCGGCACCAGCGCTGGTAACGATTGTAGACATCGGCGGTTCTTTCCTCGCTGTCAGGGCTTTCTTCCAGGGCATCCTCGATAAATAGGGCAATCTTGTCACTGTCGTGCCGGTAGGCCTCAGTAGCCGCTTTAACCGCTTCCGGCTGTGTGAAACCTTCCCTTTGTAGCTTCTGGTAGCCCTCGATCAGCCAGTTTAAAATGGCGCTCTGGTTTTTAGCCCTGGCGAATTCACGCTTTAGACCCTTGTCCTGCTCGTCTTCTGCAAAGTGACGCTCAAAGGGAATGATGACCACCCTTCCGCTGGTAAAGAGCGTCATGTCAGTGATCACCGGCAGATAGTTGGTGTTGATGTACAGCTTAAACCTGGGCGAGAAGTCAAAGGAATTCTCATGCAGGAACCGAGCATTGATGCTGTCTCCCCCCGTCATGCTTTTGACCTGGGCAGCATTTAAAACCAGTCCCCGGCTGGGCTCGGAGATGTTGGCAAAGCGCACCCCCGCCAGCCGCGCAATATCCTCGCTGGGACTCCCACTGTTATGGTTATTCTTCAGGCTAATCGTTTCCGGCCTCGCCGTACAACCATATCCCCCCAAAACCTTCAGGACACTTTCACATAGCGTCCCTTTGCCGTTTCTGGTGCTGGCTCCATAGAGGACGAATAAACACTCATAGCTGGTATCGCCGCTGATGCCATAGCCCAAAGCCTTCTGCAAGAAAGTGACGTTATCCTGATCAGCGCTCATGATCTCATGGATGAAGGCCTCCCAGCGCGCGCTTTTCGCTGCTGGATCATATTTCACCCCCGAGATCTTGGTCAGCTTGTCCTCGCTGTTGTGGGGTTTAAATTCCAGGGTATTAAGAAACAAGGTGCCATTGGCGCAGTTAAACACATAGGGATCCTGGTCAAACTCCGCCATAGCGATGGGGTAAACACTCTGGGCATCTTTTAAGACAGTCTCCCGATAGCGCCTCACCTGCCACTTACGACAGTAATCGATAAATGCAGTACGCTGGCGCTCGTCCTGGATGCTGACCGCATAGATGAGCAGTTGATTGGCCAGCCATTTACAAAACTCCATGACTTTTAGGTTGCCGGTATCGGGAACCCATATCCCGCCTTCATAGCAGTACCATAGCTTCCGCTCCGGCACATAGCGGGCCAATGACTTGAAGTAATCAGCAAACAGCCGGCTGGCTCCGATGTCTGTCCAGGTATAGAGCTCGTTGCTCTCCGGATGCAGATCCGCCAGGGTATATTCCCCAGGGGCAAAATCCTCGGAAGCCGAAGTGCGTTTGCCCATAGGCGTGTAAAACTCGGTCATACCAGATAATGCTTTCTGCATGGTCAGCATCCCATAGGTGCTGCCTGATTGGGCTCTGTCCCATTTATCCCTCATTAACCCGCTCCTACGGAACAGTCGGTCGATCTGCTCTATGTCACCCCCGCACCAAAAGGCCAGGGTAGAGCACAAGGCTAAATCGGCCTCGCTGGGAGATGCATAGCGGCTAATGTCCCCCTGCCAAAGCGCCTTAAACTTCTCACCGTTTACCGAGGAAGTTGCTCTTTCAATGACGGAAGCATCAGAAAGGTAGGAATGACCTTCCACACCTGAGAACTCCTTGACCGGCACCGGGCGCAGCATATATTTATCCAATATGGTTTGCAGGGCATCACCCTTTTCCAGCACATCCCCTTCCTGGTAGACATCGCCGGTCAGGGTGACAAAGCGGTTGGTGGCTCCGGGCACATAGACTTCCAGGCCCAGCTTGCGGTTATTAATATAGTAGCGATTCTTATCAAATTTAAAGTCGCTAGCGAGAAAAATAACGCGCAGGCCGCCGCCCGAGGGAGATTTCTCCATATAGCACCCGTCGAACGCCTTGATGGTATCCTCAGCCCAGGGCTCCAGCAAACCGTTTTCGCTAAAACAGTTGTCCAGATCGAGAAAATGGATGGCCCCGCCGACTAAAAAACCAATTCCATCATAACTGCCCCCTGCTGCTGTGGCGGTCTCATAATCCCGGAACCTATCCGGCCGGTTGGTTTTGGCCCTTCTGCCGGTCACCGGGTCATAAGGGACTTTGGTTTTTCTGCCGTTTTGTTGTTCGTATCTCCAACAGCAGAAGAGCTTCTCACTTTTAATCCGCTGCGGCAGGTTATCATATGGCGTCAAACGCTCACCCTCTCCCCGGTTGTTATCCTTGCTGTTAGTCTTTAAACATTGATTCATGGTCTTGTTCATTGTTACAATCGCTGCATATGAATCCGCCGTAAATGGAATCCCGCTCGGCGCATTCGATAATTGTCCCGATAATCTCTACCACATCCACTTTCGTGTCCATCCCGCAGATGACACATTCGATGTTAATCTTCATCTCCGCACCTCCCTTCACCTAAAGTACGGTCACCCAGCGCCGCCAGCTGTTCACATAAGCGGTCATAGTTGACCAAGGCTTTGTTGCCGATAAAAATGACTGGCAATCGGCCGGCCTTCAGCATCAGGCGCAGGGCGTGTTCAGGAAGAAGCCCTGTTGCCGCTATTTCTCTGATGGTCATCATCTTGGGTTGCTTTGCTTCCATGAAATTCCCTCCTTCTGTGAGATTCTATAATATATAATACAACATAAAGTGAGAAAAGTAAATGATAAGTCTCACATATCGTTACCAAAAAGGGAAATACGATTTGCCTTAATCTAACACAAAGTTAATATTTACTTGACGATTGTTAACGTTAAGTGATAATATAACCATACGAGGTGATAAAAATGTTTGCAGGCAGACTCAAAGAACTCCGCATCGAAAAGGGCATGACCCAGGTACAGCTTGCCGAAGTCCTGGGTGTGTCCAAAGGGACGATCGCCATGTGGGAGACCGGCAAAAGGCAACCGAACTTTGAAACCTTACATGAGCTTTCGGATATATTTGACAAGCGGATCGACTATATACTGGGGTATTCAAATGACGCTTCCTCTCCGCAATCAACTGAGGAGGAGATTGAACAGATGGGCGTGTGGGCAGCGGAGGAAAGCTTCCAGGAGACCGTCACCGCCTTTCTTCAGCTCGATGCATACGGGAAGGACGCGGTCGAAAGCCTTATCCGGGCTGAATTGATGCGCTGTCGGGACCAGGACACCCTTTTTTCCGCCAGCAACTTTTCCGTGGTCATTCGCCTGAAGAGGGAAGGCAAGAGCGATCCCGAGGGTAAGGGAGATAACTGTATTACGGGCAGCCTAGCCCGAGAGCTTTAAAATATTGGGGAGTCTACAAAGAAACCGTCTTTAGAGCATACTCATTTGCTCCATAGGCGGTTTCTGCTTGTCTGGATACCGAATTCCACTGATGCTTGCCTATCGGGTGGGGAGACTGCGCGATAGGATTGTCCCCCGCAGCCATGATTTGAAACCTTGGAGTTCTTTTATATCAGTTAGGATTTAATAGTATTACATAGAGCCTATTTTCAATAAATATGCATATCCGCTCTGTTTAGTCTGATATTTTCTATCCAATTTCTCACATGCTATATCTACGGCGGTTGATGAAATTTTGCTTAATAATTGAGCAATTACCAGACTCGTAGGCATGGTAAATAAATTCACAACTAATTCAGGTATATTTTTTGTATTATCAAATAATCTTGAATACCACGGTTTTGAAGGGGTACTCAAATACTCTTTTAATTCTTCTAAATCTGGGTAAACTTTTGTCTCTACTAAAAACTTAGCTTCGTTTTGAACATCTTCCAATTCCATCCCAGAGTGAAGTGCACCATTCAGGTCGCTTGAAAGTCTCAACATAGACAACCTAAATGGTTTAATATATTCCTTAAACTCATGGCGAAACTCAACAATCTGTTCAGGTGTGAGGGATTTCAAGTTTGGTAATGCTAGTTTTACACTTTCAAGAGCTAGTATCGTTGCCAATAATTTAGCATTTGACTTTACATCTGCATTACCCAAGGAAGGTATAGGGAGCGCGGGGTTGTCATTAATTAGTGGGATTTGATTTCTGGTAGAAAATATTAAGGCGTTTGTAGGATAGGTGATCCAACTTGGTCCGTTTATTGACGCAGTTTCGTCTCCTGCCAATCCCATACTAAAACCCATTGGGAAAGTTGGAGTAAAATTGGGAGGAGGAGGCCCGTATATCATTTCCTCAAGTATATTGGAGACTTCCCTTGTACCATCCTCTAGCAGTCCACAACCACCGAATTGCCCTGTAAATATACAAAATTCCTTAAGATATTTATAATTTAACGCAGATACCATGCAATTTATCATATTTACTGTGTTTAAATCATGTCTTCCAAGAGACTTGCTCCTTTGTATTTGCTTTACTAACGCATCTTCATCAATACCGTCAGTGGGAATGTAAACACCAGGAAAATATATTTTATCAAAGACTAATGCCAATAAAGTAAGACTTTTCAGTGAAGTAGGTGATGGAGAGGCGTAATAGACTGCCTCAAAGCTAGTAAGGTTTGTTTCGCTATTTAGCATTAATTATTCCCCCTGGGTAATCTTGCTTCTTATGAACTTCTGCATATTGGTTATTTATTCCTCCTCTTGCCAATTTTAAAGCCTCCCAACGGAGGCTCTTATCTCACATTATCTGTTGGCAAGTTTACACAAAATCTGAAACGGTCTTTGGATCATCAACAATTTATACCATAAAAACCTACCCGGTCATACCATCCGATTCTTCTTTCTCCTGTGGTATATACTGAAGGCTTTTAAGTTTTGCCTTCGGGGGAGGAAGGGGAATGAACCCACAACAAAAAGAAAAAACCATGAGAATGGATCGAGATGGCTCAACTGTGCAGAAAGAAGCGAAGGGAATTATGACCCAGGCTCAGTTTGAACGTGAAAAAGCCTATCGCGCTGAGATTTCTATCGCCAAATCCATGCTTAAAAACGGACTGATCACAGAACCAGAATTCCAAAAAATTGATAGGATAATGCTTGAGAAATATTGTCCGGTACAAGGCTGTTTGGGCTGCTAAATGAGTTGCTATGATCGTTAATCCAGAGGTAACATGTGGTCTGAAAGGAGGGAGTCTTTTGGAGAGGGTTATTAGAAGAATATCACCCCTTACGACCGTCTTTCCAAAAAAGAAGCGGGTCGCGGCTTATGCCAGAGTATCCAGCGGCAAAGATGCCATGCTCCATTCGCTCTCCGCCCAGGTCAGCTACTACAGCGATTACATACAACAACATCGTGAATGGGAATATGCAGGGGTTTATGCCGATGAAGCCCTGACCGGCACCAAGGACAGCCGGCCGGATTTTCAAAGGCTGCTCCATGATTGCCGCGCCGGACGAATCGATATGGTCATAACAAAATCCATATCAAGGCTGGCGAGAAATACGGTCACCCTGCTGGAGACGCTGCGGGAATTAAGGCAAATTGAAGTAGATGTCTATTTTGAGGAAGAAAATATCCACTCTATAGGCGGAGAGGGCGAGTTCATGCTGACCCTCCTCGCGTCTTTTGCCCAAGCGGAAAGCCTGTCCGTCAGTGAAAACTGCAAGTGGCGCATCCGCAAGCGCTTTCAGGCGGGGGAGATTGTAAATTTACGGTTTATGTACGGTTACAACATCAACAAGGGGGAAATAACGGTTGACCATAAAGAAGCAGAAGTTGTCCGCATGATTTTTGCCGATTATATAAGCGGTATGGGGTGCGACAGGATCGCCGGCAAACTAAATGGATGGGGGCTTAAAACAGTCCGCAACAACGCCTGGAATGGGAAACGGGTAGCAGATATAATCAAAAACGAAAAATATACCGGCAATGCGTTGCTGCAAAGGAAATACGTCACCGATCATTTATCAAAAAAGCTGGTGAGGAACAAGGGCAAGCTGCCCCAGTATTATGCCGAAGGAACCCATGAGCCAATCATTGATCAGGAAACCTTTGATAAGGCCCAGGAGATCATGGATGGGCGCCGGGGAAAGCAAAACGTAAAACAAAACACCGTGAACCGTTACCCGTTTTCCGGGCTGATTTATTGTCCCCACTGTGGGAAGAACTATCGGCGGGTTACCTATAAGGGACATGCAGCGTGGAACTGTGCCACCTTCGTCCAATTCGGCAAGGATGCCTGCCCCTCCAAACAGATCCCGGAACCAATCTTATTATCGCTGACTGCTGACATGCTGGGCCTGGACCAATTTGATGAGGCGGTTTTTCAGTCCCAGGTCAAGCAGATAAAGGTTCCTAAACCCAACCAGCTCATTTATATCTTTCAGGATGGCCTTGAAGTGGAAACCGTCTGGCACAACCGTTCGCGGAAATTTAGCTGGACGGAAGAGGCCAAGCTGGAAGCTAGGAAAAGAGCGCTAGTATACCAGAGGGGGGTTAAAATTTGAGTGTAGCACGGGCAGTAAAAGTAATACCGGCCAAAGTCAGCTTGGTATCGCCTACGGTGAAAAACCTAGCGAAAAAACGAGTGGCAGCCTATGCGCGAGTATCAACCGCCAGTGAAGAGCAGCTCTCCAGTTATGAAGCCCAGGTTGATTACTATACCAAGCACATTAAAGCCAACCCGGATTGGGAATTCGTTAAAGTATACACTGATGAAGGGATATCGGCCACCAGCACGAAGAAGCGGGATGGCTTCAAACACATGGTGGCGGATGCCCTGGACGGGAAAATTGACCTGATTATCACCAAATCAGTATCCAGGTTTGCCCGCAATACCGTGGACACCCTGACCAATGTTCGAAAACTCAAAGAAGAGGGAGTAGAGATCTACTTTGAAAAGGAAAACATATATTCCCTGGATAGTAAAGGAGAGTTGATGCTCACGATCCTCAGCTCACTTGCGCAAGAAGAATCGAGGAACATCGCTACCAACGTGACCTGGGGCTTGCGCAAGCGGTTTGCAGATGGCAAGGTGAGCCTGCCCTACAAACGATTTCTAGGGTATGAAAAAGGCGAGGACGGACTGCCGCAGATCGTGGAAGCCGAGGCGAAAACGGTGCGGCTGATTTACAAGCTGTTTCTGGAAGGCAAAACGCCTACAGGAATAGCCAGTTACCTGACCAAAAAGGAGATACCCACACCGGCCGGCAAGCAAACCTGGCAAACCAGCACAGTCAAAAGCATTTTGACCAATGAAAAATACAAGGGGGATGCCATCCTGCAGAAACGCTTTACCGTGGATTTTCTTACCAAAAAAATGAAAGTCAACGAGGGTGAAATACCGCAATATTATGTGGAGAACAGCCACCCGGCCATAATACCACCCGAGACCTTTGAACTGGTGCAGGAGGAGTTTCGAAGACGCAAGGCCGGAGGGAGATATATCAGCGGTATAAGCTGCTTTGCCAGCCGTATTGTATGTGGCGACTGCGGCAGTTTTTACGGTCGTAAAGTATGGCAATCAAACAGCAAATATGCTCGCACCGTCTGGCAGTGCAACCGGAAATTCAAAGAGCGAGAATTCTGCACCACTCCCCACCTAAAAGAAGAAAATATAAAGAAAGCATTTATGGAGGCCTTCAACAGCCTAATAGATAACAAAGATGAGATACTGGCGAACTACGATGAAATTATAGCCCAGATAACTGACTGCCGGCGGCAGGAAAGAGAAATTGCTAAGATCGACGAAGATTGTGCATCCATTGAAGTGTTAATACAAAAGCTCATTGCCGAGAATGCGCGCTCAGTCTTAGAGCAAAGCGAATACAACCGCAAGTACAGCGGGTATGTGACCAGGTACAACGAACTGCAAACCAGGCGGCAGGAATTAAACAATGATATAACCATGCGCCAGGCCCGACGCAGCCAAATGAAAGCCTTTATTAAACAATTGACCAAGCAGGACCAGCTGCTAACTGAGTTTGACGAGGGGCTGTGGTCGGCCACACTTAATGCAATGGTTGTCAAATCAGAGCAGGAGGTAGTATTTCAGTTTAAAGACGGAACCGAGCTACTCTGGAGACTGGAATCAAAATGAGAAACATCACCGAAGTCACCCGCCGATCAAAATCTCTTTTCCTCACTGCCAGACTCAAAGTCTGCGCCTATGTCAGAGTCTCGACCGACCACCGGGAGCAACTGGATTCACTTCAAAATCAAACCCAGTATTACGAACGAATAATATCATCCAATCCAGACTATGAATACTGCGGCATATTCTCAGATGCCGGCATATCCGGGGCCAAAGAAAACCGCCCCGGATTTTTAACCATGCTGGAGAAAGCCAATAGTGGGGAGATAGATCTGATCATCACCAAATCAATCTCCCGCTTTGCCAGGAATACCCTGCTGCTGCTCAAATATGTGCGGGCGTTGAGGGATATCGGGGTAGGTATCATATTTGAAGAAGAAATGGTCAATACCTTAAAGTCTGAAGGAGAGCTTCTCATAACTGTTCTTGCCGCGATCGCCGAGGAAGAGCGGAAATCCGTACGCAGTAATGTGCAGTGGGCCATGCAGAATAAATGCAAGCGCGGCGAAGTGATGGTTGATACCAACCGACTGCTCGGCTATGACAAAGATCCAAAAGGCAACCTTATCATCAACCAGGAGCAAGCAAAAATAGTCAGGCAAATATATAAGCTGTACCTTGGGGGCATCTCTGGCTATAAAATTGCCCAGATGCTGAATGACCAAAGCATTCCTACCTACAACAAAAAGCCCTGGAGCTCGCATAGGATAACAAGGATCATATCAAACGAAAAGTATGTCGGCGATTGTTTGATGCAGAAGTCCTTTGTGGCGGATAACGGCCGGCAGATTATCAACCGAGGGCAGAAGGACAAGTATTATATAGAAGACAACCATCCGGCCATTATTACCCGATTGGACTGGGAAGTCGCCCAGATAATCCGGGAGAAAAGACGCAAGAAAATTTATCCCTTAAGCAGCATGCTGCGCTGCCCTTTTTGCGGTGCTTCCTTAACCAGGGTGGTCCATGAGGGTCAGTGGGTGAGTTGGATATGTGCAACTTATCTGCATAAGGGTAAAGCCATGTGCCAGGGAATGCGGATAACTGACGGAATATTGCAGGAGCTAGTTAAAGACATACATATAACTGAGCCAATGGTAGTAGAGGGGGTTATATATGGCAAGGGTCGTAAAAAGAGGACCAAAGAGGATTTCCGTCTTGTACCCGCTGCCCAGTACAGAGGGTACAAAAACAACCGGGAATGACGAGGCTAAGAAACGAGTAGCCGCCTACTGCCGGGTATCCTCAGGCAGTGAGGAACAGCTGGGCAGCTTAAATGCCCAGACCAGTTACTATGAAAAGTATATAAACGATAATCCCGATTATCTCTTTGCCGGCATCTATACCGATGAAGGGATCTCCGGCACTGACCTGAAGAAGCGGGAAGCATTCAACCGATTAATGCAAGATGCCCGAGATGGTCATATTGATATGATCATCACCAAGAGCCTGTCACGATTCGGTAGGAATACCCTGGACTGTCTGAAAAGCCTGAGGGAACTGAAAGCATTAAATGTAGATGTGTTTTTCGAGAAAGAACAGATACATAGCCTCACCAGCCAGGGGGAAGTACTGATCTCCTTAATTTCAGCTGTAGCCCAAACTGAAAGCCTGGCTTTATCAGAGAATGTTAAATGGGGTATACGCCGCAAGTATGAGCGAGGTCATGTTCAGAGTATCCCCAGCGGCAAATTCCTGGGCTATGACAAGGACAAGGATGGCAACCTTATCATCAACCCAGCCCAGGCAGCAATAGTCAGAAGGATCTATCAGGAGTTCCTGGACGGATATGGCACCTTTCAAATCGCCAGGCGGTTAACCGATGAGAAAGTACCGATGGCCTTTGGCGGGAAGGACTGGTGTGCCAGCCACATCAAAAAGGTACTAACCAACGAGAAGATCAAGGGCGACATCCGATTTCAAAAGACCTATAATGCCGACTATCTTACCAAGAGACGGGCCAAGAATAGAGGGGAGCTGCCGCAGTATTATATTGAAGGTTCACATCCGGGAATTATAGACAGGGATACCTGGGAGTGCGTACAGCTGGAACTGGATAGGCAGAAGCGATACTGCCAGGACCATCATATATCAACATACCATTGGAGCAACGAGAAACACCCGCTGTCAGCCAGGATAACCTGCTCGACCTGCGGGTGTACTTATATGCTGATAGGCTCGAAGAAGAAAGGCGAAGAGGGTACTAAGTACTGGCGCTGCAGCAGTTTTCTCGGGAAGCAGGGGGCGGAGATTGAAGGACGTACCTTCATCATTGTCAGGCCGGATAGAGGCTCCACCAAACCATATAACATAAGGCGAAGGAAGAAACCGAAGGAACGGCCGATGCTGTGCACTGATATCTTGATCCCAGCCGGCGAGCCGGAGCTGGCTTTTATAAAAGCATGGAATCAGCTGGTTGGTGAAAGAGAACGCTATTTGCCGGAGTGGCAGCAGGCTCTGGATGGCAACGATTTGCTCAAGGTTTGCCGCATCAGAGAATTGATGAGGCTGGTTAAGCAGGTGGGGCATATTGATGCGATGCCATATGACCTGATGCTAAAGACCTTGGACCATATTGAGATAAGTGTGGATGGGATGTTAGAGATTATCTTTCTGGTTGGTACAAGGGACCAAACATAAAATATTGTTCCGATGAACTAATGAGGACATAATTGCTTGTATGGTTCAGGTCAAGCCAAAGGCAGGGTTAACCTGAATTCTCTATATGCCCTGTGTTAATGATTCTGTCGTAAAGCACGGAGGAACTCTGTGGATATATGAAAGGAGAAAAGTTGTCCAGCAGAGCTCTGCAAAGACACATTTATTCCATTCTTGTCAATGTCTAGGGATAACGCCTTAATGATTTTCACGATTGAATCTGTGATGCGGGCTGTCGTTTCATTTCTGTTTTCGATAATTTTGTTTTTGTTCATTTATATACCCTTCCTTCCTTTTTACAAGAGTTGATTTTAATCCGCATTAAACTGGTTTAGAAGTTTTCTGGCACCTTCGTCTAATCTTGTGACGGAGGAACTATCCCTGGCAATCTGGTACAGATCCCCCAGCTTGGAGGAAATGTATTCCTTCCACTCTACGGAGTTGCAGAGGAAATGTGTATCATCAGCATTGACCAGATATGCTTCAATTACACCGGAGAGTTTATGCTGACCATCTGTATCGGTGTACTCTACCCGATACAGGTATAGCGTACTCTGGATTTTTTCTATGTAGGCATAGAAAAAGTCATCGTTAAGGTTGACGTTGGTGTAGATGGTATCTCCGATTTTTCTGCCGTGCCCCAAAGACAGCCATCCGATCCAGCAATACTCACAAGGCAAAGCCTGGGGATCGTATTCGTCTGTCTTAAATACTCTCATTGAAATTGGTCCGAGTTTATCGAAATCATCTGGATCATCAATGCTGTCGATCTGCTTGCGGGTGAATACGTTCCAAAACAGCGTGCCTTCGACCGACAAGGCATATAAGGATTCGATGAAGTCGATAAGAGCATTTTCATCTGTGGTGTTGTCCATCATATTAAGCATCAGGTAGTCCATGGATACCTTGAGCGCGTCTGCAATTTTTTTTAGCAGTTCAAAACTCATGTTAAGACCGTTGTTTTCTGGAGTTGCTTTTTTTAAGCGAGACAGATAGCCATGGCTGATCTTAACCTCGTCCTCAAGGGAGCTACGTTTGATGTTCCTCTTTCCAAGAAGCCTGTCGATGTTTTCCATTATGATCTGTTGCTGTTTATATTCCATAACTGTTACCTCCTGTGTCCTAACTGTAGAATATTTGAAGTAAATAGTCAAATTTTTATATGATTGAATTTATTGAAGTAAAACTACAATAAAAACAGTTGATTCCGGTTTTTATAAGCTTACGGGATGTCCATTCAATGCGAAAAAATAGTGCCTAAATATAAAATGCGAAAGGTTTTTGCCTGGGGCAGATACCTTTTTGAAGCAGAGCTTCGCGAAAATTTTTTTGAAAAAGTTTATTTTGAAGTGTTTTTGATGAGGAACGACGGTACCAAAGCTTAAGGTAAACGCAAAGAGGAGGAGCGGTTGCGCGAAGAAAGTCGTAAACTGGATGCCCGCGAAGCCGAGCGAACAATTGCCCCGGAAAATGCAGCCCTTGACCAGCCTGGGGGGCTATGGGAAATTAAAAACATCGCAAAAAATATAATTTTACTGTTTACACAATACACAAAGACATGATATGCTGTGTATAACGTAAACAAAAGGAGGGGGATCATGGCTGATTTAGTTGGCATAGCTGAGATCGCTAAGATGTTCGATGTCAGTTCGGCAGCCGTTACAAATTGGAGAAGTAGATCTGAAGATTTCCCAAAGCCCGTAGCAATATTGAAATCAGGTCCGGTATTTCAAGCTGAACAAGTAAAAAAATGGTATAGGAGGAGAAACAAAATGGCGGCAACAGTAATTTCTTCGATCAATCTTAAGGGTGGAGTGGCTAAGACCACAACGACAGTCGGGCTTGCTCAGGCGCTCTCGGGAGTCTTTAACAAGCGTGTGCTGGTTATTGACCTTGACCCTCAAACTAATGCTACTACAATGCTAATAGGGGAAGATAAGTGGTTTGAACTCAACCAGGAAGGGCATACCCTTGCTACTTTATTCGAGGATGCTATCGATGATAGCAGCAACTTTAATCTCTCAAAGACACTCCAGAAATCCGTTGGCAATGTTGGAGAAGTTAAATCTGTTGATCTATTGCCGTCAAGTTTGAACTTGATTGACATCCAAGATCGATTGATAACTATGCCTGCTGGGAAATATCAAACCAGAAATCCAGTCAATATTCTTCGGCGGGGGATCAAAGACATTATTGATGAGTATGACTATGTGCTCATAGATTGCCCGCCGAATTTAGGTTACATTACCCTCAATGGGCTGAGAATTTCAGATGGCTATATTATCCCAACAATACCAGATGTCATGTCAACGTATGGCATTCCACAGATTGTTACTCGTGTGGCTGAATTCTCTGGAGAAATTGAGAATGAAATCATACCAGTCGGAATTGTCGCTACCAAGGTGAGAGGCCAAGCTGCCATCCATGCTAGGACTATGAGTAAAATGCACAACGATGCTGGAAAGCCAATGGGCGGGTCTAAACTGCTTTATCCACCTGTTTTTGATTCATACTTTTCTGAAAGCGCACAATTTGCTGAGGCTGCAGAATACCAGGAATACAGCACACTCAGGCAGAAATGGGGATATCAAGGTCAATACAATTCCCTTGTTGAGTTTACTGAAGAATTCTTGAGATTAGCCAAGGGGGTGTAACAAATGGAGAAAAAGACCGTTCTTGCATTGTGGAAAAAAGTCAGTGCTTGCATTACTGACGAAATTTCAAATAATGATGAGTTTGCAAAACGCATAGGTTCAATTTTTGAAGATAACTTGGTGAAGGGGAAATCCAAAGCAAAAATTGACATGACAAAACCTAAGCGAAGCAACCGTCGCGAACCTTCTAAAGTCGATCCTTTTATCTTGCTTGAGCAAGGCATCGATGCATTTAAAGGTGCACTCGAGTTGTTGGATATAGAAGAACTGAAAGATGTCATCGCTGAACATGGTATGGACTCTGCAAAGCTAGCTATGAAATGGAAAGACCGAAATAGACTCATCAATCATATTATTGATACAACGCAGCGAAGGTCTTCAAGAGGAGAAGCCTTCTGGAATACCACTTCCGAGAAGCCATCTGATGACGTAAGCTGAATAATATTAAAAGAAGAAAGGATCCTCAGGAACGCCAGATGCTATGCAGCGATATCCGTATTTCGGCAGGTGAGTTCGGATTTGGCTTTTATTCAAGCATGGAACCATCTGGTTGACGGGAAGGTGGGCTATTCGCCGGAGTGGCAGAGGGCTGAAGGGGAGGATCTGATGAAGGATTATAGAGCCAGGGAATTGATGGACCTGAGCGTGAAAATGGGCAGAATCAAAAGGATGCCATATGAACTGATGCTTAAGACTTTGGATCATTTTGAGATAGGTATTGATGGCATGGCGAGTTTGTTTTTCTCACGGTGATAAGGGTAAGGGGATTGGATTAGTGTTTCTGTAAATAGCAAAAACATGCAGACGACCTTCTCAGTTTTCTAAATCTATTTTCGGCTATTTCACCGATTTGTAGATTTTAAAAAATCTGAGAAGGTCTTTTCACCCAATTTACGGCGCTTGGAAAGCATTGATACCCATAAGGTGTTACCCTGGGTTTCAGTAATATAACCTTTATTTAAGGCTTCCACGAGGATGTCACCAGTAGTCATATGCTTCAATCCGAACTCTGATATGTATGAAGAAATATCTCTTAAATTATTGCTTGCGAGAATACCGTTATTATACTTTGCTAATGCAATACAAGATGCTTCTCCTTTACCGATAATTAAATGTCCGGCGTCAGGTTCAACGGTTAATTTGTAATATAAGGCGTACATATCTGTTCCGACTTCTATTTCAGCAAGGGAAACCTGCTTGCCATTTAAAAGACTATCAACCTTCGCTTTAAGATGTGCAACTCCAGGTGCGGATAGTTCAACGTAAACTTGCTTAGGAATAAAAACTCGTCCAGGGTATAACTTAACTAAAAGGTTTTCGTTTCCAACCCAGAGAAAAGCAGATAGGCAATCATTATCGAAGAAAAGCGAATCAGTCAACTAATTCGCCTCCCTCGTCCGCATCACCATAAACCAAATCGGAACGAAAAGCTTCTAACAAAAGTTCTTCATATTTCCCGCTTGAGACCAACTGTCTTTCTAAGATCTCGTCAGCTTGCTGAATGTAATGACCGTACGTCATGTACTGCTTCTCCGGGGACAGAGGTCTATATAATGTGTCATCATATCCCAAACATCTTGCAGATTGCATAACACCTTGTCTCATTGAGTCTGACTCTTCTGCGGTTAGCTCCTTTTCTTCGATTAGACGAATGAGGATGGCCTGCCTACTGACACTAAAATACTGTTCGAGTCTGACTACATTACTGACGGTTAATTTATCATCTGCTTTTTTCTTAATATGTTGTATAGCATCAGTCAATGCATCTGGAGGCATTAAAAAGTATGAGGCAAATTGGTCTGCGGCCCTTTCTATGGGCCGCCCACTACCAATTATTTTAGAGCATATAGTTGTTGCCAAATTAGGGTCATAGTACAAATGAAACAACTCGTGGGCAGCTGAAAAACGTTGGCGACCAACCGACATAGCAGAGTTAATCGCAATGACATTGCTGTTTTGGCCCTTGATGCACATGCCACTTAATCTGTCACCCATCGGATAAAAAACAACGGTGAGGTGTTCAATATTATATAGCAGTGGGAAAATATCTATTGGAGATTGGGGGTCTTCACCTAAACGTTTTCGTAAAATTGTAGCCTTTTTCCATAAATCAAGTTTATCCATTAATTCCCCTCGCGTTCTAACAATCTTGTCATAAAAGTGCTATTCAACGCGATCCTATTTATTGCATATACTGTTTCTAAGTCCTCTTCGCATATTTCGCTTGCTCTAAGCGCAAAGGACAAGGGTTTAAGGGTATCCTCTGTTTCATTTAAAGCCGACATATTGCAGCCGAATAAAGTTAGTAACCTTTCAAGCAGATCGCTACTGATAGGCCGTTCTCCGGTTTCAAACTTGGATATCAAACTCTGGTCCACTTTGAGATAGTTAGCAATATTCATTTGGGTAAAACCGCTGCTTTTCCGCAAAGATTTTATTTTTGAACCAATGCTAGTCAGCGAGTTTTGCATAGTAATCCCTCCTTCATATCAATAGTATATGCTAAATCTGTCATAAAATAAACTAGTCAAGCTAATAAATTTATGACAAAATAAATGAGACCCATAGAAAGTTAACTTTGGGCATAATGGGAAAATTTAATTTTGAGAGGAGACGTCTAATATGTCAAAGACTAAGGATTTGCCAACCGATACCGTCAAAGTCGTCACCATGCTCAGGCTAGATAATGGAGTTGTTATTGATGCAGAAGAACTAACGGCTGAGCAGCGCGAAGCCTATATCGAGTTCGCAATTCACCTGGCAGCTCCAAGCATAGCGAAAATGTTGTCTCATGGGACAGTGCATAATGACGGACAAGACATACCAGATAGGCATGTTGTCAACGAGGCTTTCTTCGACTATCCTCCCATGATGACGGTCAAACAAGCTGCGGAACTTCTAAATGTTGGACAATCTACAGTACGAGAAATGGAACGGCGCTGGAATGGAAAATTCTTTCCGGCTGTTCGTATGGGCAATAGTATCCGCATACCAAGCGACAGAAAGTGGAAATTAGAAATGATGCGAAGGGGTGAAATAAAGGAGTTGAAACTTCTTGAGGAAGCCGCGTCTGATTGGGATAGAGCCCAAAAAATTCGGAGATTCACTGATGACATGGCAGTAAAGATCAACGAGATCTCCGATGAGCAGAAACGGCAAAAACTAGCTCAGTGGGTAAAATGGGCAGAGGACAAAGCTGACTGGCTGGATCCATTGATCGATAAAGAGGATGAATTATTGGGTAAAAACGAGTCTTTTTTTGACAGAATAATCGCGTCCAAATTATAAGAACATGGGAGACGGCCCAAGTAAGCAAAGATCACTAGACACACACTACATAAACAACTTTGTACCAGCTAACACTGAGAATATCTTCCTTAGTCCAATTCTATGGGATACCTGGTCAGAATCGGCGAAATCAGAATTTCTGTTTAAGTTAGAGGCCGACTTTATTCAGCCTCTCCATGATGCAGTACAGAGATCTATGCTCATACCTACGGAATACAGCCTTTTTGAAAGCTATTGAATGCCTAGCTACCATTTCAACAATGCGTTGCTTGATAAAATTGGTTTTTACTCAATTTGTTTTCCGCTTCAAAAACTGTTCAAGCCCGTCCTCTATTTCTGCATTTGATCGTAGACATATTTTGAAATCAAGGCAGTCGTCTCCTCCAGTTCTTCCAATTTCCCGTTGCTGCTCGAACCGTTAAAATACATTTCTTACTGCCTGCACCGATAAAAGCTGTCTCATTGTATTCCGAGTCAGTAACAGCATTATGATGCAGGGTAAAAAGAGCTTTCGGCAAATACTTAAGGATACCTAGTCGCTTAGTTTGATCGACTTTTTTAAAGTTTGCGTCCATGTAGTTGCTACCGATGGGCAAGGAATCAGAATATAGCAATTCCATCATTTCCTCAATATCGGCGCAGGTGGTCAGATTGTCAGGACCATTGCCCTCATACTGGAGGGGATGCAGAATAACTGTATCGGTGCAGCCGTACTTGCGCATAATGTTGTTTAAAGTTTGTATCCCCAAATAATCCAGCAGAGTGTTAGTGCAGTTGTTACTCTACTAATTCTGCCCCGCTGCCGTCTGTCTTAATTCGGTATAGTTTCTGATCGCCTGCTCTATTATGTCTATAATACACCCAGTCACCAGCTACATTGATAAACTCTGACACCTCGTCATTTAGCTTCTGCCGTCCGCTTCCGTCTATATTAATTCGGTACATCTTTTCACCATCGCTATAATTAGCGTAAAATACCCAATCTCCAGCCACATTAATTTCCCCGGAATAATCGTCGTTCAATTTCTGCCGCACACTGCCATCCGTTTTCATCCTATACAACTTTTTGCCATCGCTTCTATTGCAATAATATACCCAGTCACCCGCGCCAACGATAAAAGATGTATCATCGTCACCAATCTTCTGCCGCCCGCTGCCGTCCGTTTTAATTCTGTAGGGCTGAGATTTGTCGTTACAATTTGTGTAATACACCCAATCTCCGACCACATTGAAAGCAAGCGAGGTGTCATCGTTATTAATTTTCTGCCGTCCGCTGCCGTCTGTTTTTATCCTGTATAAATTGTATTTAGAGTCATCCCAATTTACGTAGTATACCCAGTCACCAACTGCATTGATATACCCTGAGTCATTATCGTTCAACTTCTGCCGCCCGCTGCCGTCCGTCTTCATCCGATACAGCTTGTCACCATCGCTTTTATTGCTATAATATATCCAATCACCCTCCACATCAAAAGTACCAATTTTATCGTCATTCAGTTTCTGCTTGCTGCTGCCGTCAGTCTTCATCCGGTATGGTTTATCGGCATTAACGTCATCTCTGTAATACACCCAGTCGCCCGCTTGCCAAACAAAACAATTACCCGAGCCATTTATGGGCAAGGCCGCTACTTTAGAATTAGTAGAATTTGATCCTGACTCAGAACCGGATGGTGAGAGCGGGGAACCACAACCACTCATTAAAAGAATTGCACTTAAAAGTAGTGTGCAAACCGTGATTACTTTCTTTGATATTTTTCTCATAGAGATTTCCCCCCCAGATTATTATGTTAATTTATCTGTTTTCCTAATAATTGATATATTAACTTATTTTATAATTATATGATATTTCCCTGTTAAAGGTCTTGACGTTACCTGTACACTTTAGACACTGAGAATCCCAAAAATCTTGATCGTTCATAAAATTCTGAGCCTATGCTATGTCTAACATCTTTAGCATAATAGCGAAGGGCATAACGCTTCTGGCACCAACTTCTGGAAAGGCGGCATGACCACCTCGCCCAACTTCAGAGCCTGGGCGCGGGCTTTGGGAGTATCTGATATATGGTTGTTTTGGATGTTGAATGCAATATCATTTTACTTTTCATCTTATTCATTTACATCCACCGTCACTCCGAAGATCCACTTCTTCATCCCCCCTTTCTTTGAAATTTGATTCTATTCAAATTGTACAACGGGTCGTCAACTGTTTTGTAGACAATTCGCTAAGCTACCTGTACCAAGTCCTCTATTTGCAATGATCTGAGATATTCAATCGGAGACATGTATCCCAGTCTCTTTTGGATTCTCTTCACATTATAGAAGCAATAAACATACTCAAACACGGCCGCCCGGACGGATTCCTTTGTTTCGTAATGAGTCCAGTGGGTCAACTCTTTTTTCATCGTGGCAAAGAAACTTTCGGACCAGGCATTGTCACCTGGCATTCCTACGCGCGAAAAGCTCTGTCGCATCCCATACCTACACAAAAGATCTTTCACCGTATTCGATGTGTACTGGCTGCCTCTATCGCTATGAAAGATGCATCCCTTTTCCATTTTATGTCTCGCCAACATCGCCAATATTGCGTTGATCACCAGTTCCTTCTTCATCCGATCTGCCATATAATCCCCAAGCACTTCTCCCGTCACCAGATCCCGAATCACACAATGATACATAAACCCCTCGCCCGTCTTCAGATACGTGATGTCGCTCGTCACACCCCTTCGGGGCACAATCGGAAACTCTTGATCGCGTAGAATGTTCACATATCCTTCGCCGCGTGCTTTCTTGCTGTTGGTAAGACTCTTCGTCCGATGTCGGTTATGGATGGATACAAGATTCATTTCTTTCATGTACTGCTCACAGCGTTTACGCCCTAGATGCTCTCCTTCTTTGCGCAGATCCTCGGTAATCCGTTCCGGTCCATACGTCCCTCGACTTTGGTTGAATCGGTCTTTGATCTTTTCTTTCAGCGTCACTTCCCGCTGCTCTAGATGTTCCCGTCTTCTGAGCCAAGCATAATATCCGCTTCGCTCGATTTGTAAAATGTTGGCCCACTTCGCGATCGGATATTCAGGATTATCCATGATAAATCGGTATTTTACTTTTGGTTCTTTGCGAAGTAGGCCGCTGCTTTTTTTAACATGTCTCGCTCCATTTTGACCTCTGCCAATTGCCTCTGCAGATCTCGATTCTCTTCTTCCAGTGTGGCATACTTCGTCTTGTCCCCTTCGGCGGTATACTTTCGTCGCCAGTTATACAATATGTTTTCATGAATCCCCAGGTCCTCTGCAATTTCTCGGACCGTTTTCGGGCTCGCATGCGATAATTTCACAGCATTTTTCTTGAAGTCCTCGTCGTATTGTTTCCTTATTTTTCCCATTTTCTGCCTCCGATTTCTGAGCGTCTTCAGCCCTTCTCCATCTTAGCAGATTGTCTATTATTCTAGCAGGCTCCCAACCTTAATGTTTAGAGGGTGATGAGGTTATGTTAAAACTTCGTTATATTCATTAATAAAGTTGTAAATATAAGTTCCGGCCACACTATTTCTCTGTAGGGGAAATTTGCACCCCCCTCCAGAAAAATGCACACCCCTGACACCCATCCTCGATAAATCGTTAAATTTTATCAATCATTGCGTCATTAGACAATACTATGCGCTACATGATCAGGGTAGAAAAATACCCTGATTTCTTTATTAACTTGGCTCTGATAAGTTTATGAGGTGGTGTGAATGGGAAAATATGCAATTAGACTTGGCAAATTGGGCAGTGCACTTGGAATCTTAGCTGGACTCATTGAACTGAGCATTGGAACAAAAATCCTGCCATGGATTGGGAATAAGGAAAATCCAGCTGTATTAGGATTAATCACATTTTTACTGAGCGCTATTGCCTTGGTGTCTGTTTTTTCAGCTCGTAAACATGTTAAAATAACGAATGATTGTAAGTTAGCGATTTTTCTGGGTGTACTATTACCAGCGGTAATTTGCTTTACCACCGTAGGGCGGCTTTGGTATCTGCCAGGTACGCTCTTAATTCTGACAAGTTTACTTCTCGCTTATGAATATTGGTTTGGCCAATCGAAGGTTAGTTATCCCCGAATAATAACGAGCAAATCCCGGGTAAATCAAATAATTGGAGCAATTGGCAGTCTAATTGTACTGGCCTCCGTGGGCTTGTCATTTTTGAAAAGTAACTTTGGATTATTTTTATCCGCTGTTACGATAGAGTCACATCTATATCGTTTTGAAGTTTTGCCAATGGATATTGTCCGTTCAACAAATTTATCTGGCAGTGTAACATTGGGCACGGATATTGAGGTTAGTCTCGTGATGATTGTATATATTTTTATTATATTGGGTGCTGCTATCGCTTTGATTTCGAGTTTAGCCCAGTCTCCAATTTTTATTGGGATTGGTGGTATCCTTGTTTTTACAGGGCTGACTCTCTTCGTCTTTTGGTTGCCCGGAATTCTTGCACAAGCAGAAGTCCCTTCAATAGGGTATAAAAATATTCTTGGATCATTAGGACTGGGTTGGTATTTATCAGCTATTGGAATGAGTCTGATATTGTTAGCTGGTTTATTAAAAGAGTTTAGGGTTTTTTATAAGCAATAATGAGTATGTATGAGAAATCTTAAACGGTGTATCTTATTTCTGGTAAACTCCGTAATTCTATTAATATATCTAATGTTTTAGTTACCCTCATTCCGTTTATGGATGTATCTGTATCGATTCTTAAGCATTCTCTAGTATACACATCAATAATGTTAAGGTAGCGGAATCGCCGACCGTTTGCCAGGGCATCGGAGACAAAATCCATAGCCCATGTCTGATTGCTTTGGGACGGTGCAGTTAGAGCTAATCTTAATGCTGAAGATATTTTCTTCCGTTTCTTTATTCTTAAGGATGGGGGGCTTGTATGGTTTTCGTTGATAAATAGCAGGAGAGTAAAGAAGTATGGGAAACGAGGGGCATGAAATGGTTTAATTAAACTTCTGACAGTTATTTGTATTGTCATAAGACAACCCATGAAAAAATTATTGTATTTTTAATGTGATCTGTTGCGTTAAAATGGATATAAACCAACAAGCCCGTCAGATGGCCTACGCCCGCTATCTGCAGGATCCAGCCAGCCGGAGTTTGCTGCATGGGCGTCTGGCTGATTATCTGGAGACCCTCCCCAGGGACAATCCGGTTCGTATCAATGATCTCATGTATCACTATATACAGCAAGACAACCAAACCAGAGCAGCCATGTATTATGGGGCCCAGCTCGACGCAGCAGAGTCTTTCGCGGCTGCTGCTGCCCTGGCCGACTTGATCCTTAGAGGCTCGGGCAAAGAGAATAAGACAGGCATGGACTGGGCCCTTGCTTTATTGGTGTTAGATGGTATCGACCAGACTACCCGTTTAAACATCTGTTCAAGATATCTTTATGAAACCGGCCGCGAAATCTGGAACCATGTTGCCAATGAAGATTATGTCCGCTTTGCGGTCGAAACATATAATGCCCTGGTAACCCTAAGCCGTCAGATTCCGGAACAAGGGGACTTCTATTCCTTGCTGGGCGTGGCTTTGGATCAGATGGCTGAGAAACAGAGGAGTCTTGGTTATCTGGATAATGCGGTGCTTTGCCAGCAGAAAAGCCTGGAGCTGTGGCGCGAGGCGGCGCAAAAGGCGGGAGATTCACCAGCCTTTCAGCATTATCAGCATAACCTTGGCCGGCAATGCCTTGATATGGCTGGGATGGAGGAAGTCCGCGGCAACATGGAAGCCGCCGAGGATCTCTATTTGGAGGGCCTCAAAATAATTGCCGGGTTGGCCCAAAAGTATTCGGATAACATCGATTACCAACTGGAAGTTAGCCAATACTGCCAACATCTGGCCTCCTTCCACCGGGGACAGCAGCATTTGGAGACAGCCATAAAATACTGTCTGGATGCCCTCGAGGTCCTGCGCCTGATTTCATCGGCAGATCCTGATCGTGATTTGAGCAATGACCTGGGTGCAATATATAAAATATTGGCAGAGACCGAAAGAAGAAGACTCAATCTGGATGTGGCCATGCATTATTACCAGGCAAGTCTGAAAATAGCCCGCAATTGGGTGCTTAAATATCCGCATCAAATCAGTTATCAGATACACCTGTGCAAATTATATGATGAGATTGCTGAGTTGGAGGGGTATTGCGGCAATTTGGAGAATGCCCGGAAGCAGAATCTCAACAGTCTTGAGATCTGGCGCAAGATTGCCCGGGAGAATCCCGACGAAGTTGAGTATCAACGGGGATTGAGCGTTAGCTGCGATTTCCTGGCCGGGATCGAAAGAGAGCTGGGTGATTTTGAAACGGCCGCTGGTTATGATCTGGAGAGCCTGAATATCAGGCGCAGGCTGCATCAACGAACCCCCGAAAGTGTTGATTACCAGATACTTCTGGGATTAAGCCTGGAAAACGCGGCCAGGAACGCTGAAACCATTAACAATTTAGAGCTGGCCATTAAGTACTGCCAGGAAGCTCTGGATATTTTGCACAAAGCCATTGATCACAGCCCGGGTAATGATTCCTGCCAGTTAGCGCTGGTTTTGGGCCTCGAGCTGCTGGCGAAGATCAATGTGCGCCAGGAAAAAATGGACACTGCCAGAGAGTACTGGCGTGAAAGCATTGATATACGGGCAGACTTAATACGCCAGGACCCTGGAAATATCCGCTACCGGGAAGAACTATACCGAAGCTATGAACGTGCTGCTATGTTGGAAAGAATGAATCATGACCCGGACGGGGAGATGTTCTGTTATAAAAAATGCCTGATAGTCATGTCCGAGCTGGCCTTGAACAGCAACCTTGAAGACCCGGTTTATATAAGAGACCTCTGCGCCAGTTATGAGAATATGGCTATACTTTCTAAGAACCAGGGACGATTGGATGATGCGGTTGAGTATGCTGTTCAAAGTCTCGAGTACAGGCGTAGATTGGCCGCCGAACATCCGGAGAATGTAGTTTACAGCAAGGAACTTTTCTACATATATATCAATCTGGCCTGGCTGGAATATAACCGCCGCAATCTGGAAGCGGCGTTGGAGTACAACCGGCAGGCCGATGGTCTGGCTGTCATCATGGGCGATACCTTTAGCAGCGAAAAAGACCTGATTTCTGAAATTTGGTCCAGCGTGAACGACAATCGCCATTCGATCGAAGGGGCCGTGCAGCGGGGAGAATCGCGGAGCCCGACCAATCAAGCGGTTGTAAACCAAAATACAAAAGGAAAAGGGGTAGAGGAAAAGATGGAAGTAACGCAAATTCAGTTTGTTTGTACCAACTGCGGTTATGTTGATCCCCAAAAGCTAACGGTATACGGTGATGTCCCGACACTTTTATGCCGGCAGGATGAAACCCCGTGTCCTAAATGCGGCGGAGCCTTCAAACGGGTTAAATCCACCCGGCAGTTTGATGAGGGAGAAACCCCGAACAAGGCTGGTGATCAGGGGAAAGCACTGCCCTGGTATAAAAAAATATTTAATAAAAAGGACAAATCATAAAATTACTAATACCATCTGACAGGTTCTTTATATGACAACTGTCCATTATGATCTTGGCTGTTGAGCACAGGCTTGATGCTAACCGCCAGCTTTACCCCGGCAATGAGCAGTTACTAAAGGGGACTTTGTCAATAACTAGTATTATTCAATATTTAATTGGAGCTATAATTCTTGATCATAAGTTTCAAGATATGCTGTTTATGGAGTTCCGCAGATTTTTTAAAATATCGGATTCTTTCATTTTTACAGTAATTGGGATTTCCGCGATGGTGAATGCTACAAAAAGCAGCATGGGAATAGTAATAATACCAGTATTACCGCTTAATGCTTCAAAAATAATTACAAAAAAGGTACCCGATATTTGCCCCATAAAAAGGATCATGCCGTAAGAAGTCCCTTCCTTTACCGGATAGGCCACTTCGGCACCGTGCTGGAACAGTATAGGAGCTACACCCATTATGGTAAACCCTGCGGCGGCTGAGACAATGGAGAGAAGAATATAGTTTGAAAGATATGTAATGCCAAGGTACAGAGGTACCAGCAGTGAAATGCCTATTATAAAAAACGGAATTCTTCTGTGCAATTTGTCAGAAAGTAAAGGCAGCAAAACTGCTCCGATAACGCCTGCAATTACAAAGAGAGCGCCAACGATGCCCGCCTGATCCGGGGTGAAACCCCGCGGTTTTAAAATGCTTTCGATCAATGTCAATAAAGCATTAAAGACACCCATGGAAATAAATGCAACGAATAAAACATAAATAAAATTGCGGTTCTTAAAAAGTTTTGCCACTGAGGGTATGCTGAAATCTTCTTTTTCGGCTTCTGGTCCCGGAGGTAACGCTGGCCGTTCTCTGGTAAATATGATTGCAAGGGCAGCACAGACGAAGGCAACTGCAGCATACACATTGTAAAGAAACGGTATGCCATAGCTTGCCGAAATAATGGGAGAAAGGACCATGGGAACGATAAAACCCATATATTGAGCCATTGTCAGCAGGCCAGACGCGGTGGAACGTTCTGTTACCGGAAACCAGTTTGCAGGCACTTTGGTTGATATATTCAGCAAAAACGGCTGCCCGATAGCGATAATGAACTGGCAGACCATTACAACTGTAAAATTGGGGGCAAATGCTGAGCGCAGTAATCCAAAGACCGCTGTGATAAGAGAACCTATGATCAGGGAAGTGCGGAAGCCGAATCTGTCGATTACCCAGGATGCCGGCAGAGTAAACAGTATATACATTATCATATAGCTGGTTGTGAACATTGAGATACCGAAACTGCTGGTCCCGTAATACTGTTCAGCCAGGCTGGAGATGGGGGCCAGCGTTAACCAGAACATTTCCGTACAAATAATGATTGGTATCGTTGCGGCAAGAATGATCCAACGATAGCTGAATACTTTATACTGCTCTTCCATCCTGTCAACCCCTAACAATAATTAATTTGCTTTCTTTGAATAACTCATTGTATATACTAAATGCATAATAAGAGAATCCAGCCTGCTTATCGCTCTTCCGCCTCCGAACATTTGCGTGCCGATCTGCGCAAGTGCGTTTTTTTCCATAATGGCCTTAACCGCGTTAGCGTCATCTGCTGTTGCGGCGCAGCATAATGCTCCGCTGCCCGGGATCAGAACAGCCGGATGCCGCTTCAATGCCTTTACGACGTCCGCTGTTTTGCTGCTTCGGGCAGATCTTGCAGATAGTCCCACTATTTGCGCAAAATCATCCAGCAGGGGAATAAGAGGACGGTTCGTTAGTGAAATGGCAAAAAGACCGCTGTCTGAAGTTTGCCTGATAAAATTCACGTCTTTTCGGTTTATGTAAATAGCCTGGTGTATCAGCGCTGCACCGGAGATAGTCCTGTCATCAAGGCGGAAGGCTGTTTCCGGGTCTCCTTCCATTATAAACCCTTTTCCCGACCTTCTGCTGCTGCCTAAAATGATTGGCTCGTCGGCTATTGCGGATTTTTTACCTGGAATTAGGGACACATAATATTTATAGAAATTAATCTCATTATAAGCAGAAGCCGAACTTAGCGTCATATAACGGCTGTGTACAAAAGCCAGGCATGCCTCTTCGAGCTGCTGTGCCGCAGAAAAGGTTTCCTCGTAATCTTTTCCAAAGCATATTGCTCCATGATTGGACATGATCACAGCCTGGCCGCGGCAATTGGTCAGGGCTTTTGCTACACCGTTGGTTAACTTATTGGTCCCCGGAAGGCCGTATGCCGCAACAGGAACTTTATCCCCAAGTAAGTTGAAGCCCTTAGACGGCATATCATTAATATCCGCAGCGCTTAATACTGATGCGGCAGGTTGGTGAGTGTGTATAACAAAGTTTACGTCAGGGCAGGTTTTATATAACAAGGCATGGATTTTTTTCTCAGAGGAAGGCTTGATGTTACCTTCATAGGTGCAGTCCTCGATTCTGCATATAACAATATCCTCTGGACCCATTATTTCATAGGACCGCCCGCTGGGCGTGATGGCAAAGAAGTTTTCATCCAGGCGACAGCTGACATTTCCCCAGGTGCGGGCTGCTAAACCCGATTTAACCAGTTCCTGTCCCGCCCGGACAACGAGTTCTTTAACCATCTGCGTATTCAAAAAACAACCCCCCCATAGCATGGTTTTAAAAGCAATCTACTTTTTAACAACATTTCTGAAAACGTTTTCGAATCTTCCCAGGGCTTCATCGATCATGTTGTCGTTGTAGGCAGCGCTGGTATAGAGTCTGCTGCCCGCCAGGGTTACCAAACCTTCCGCCATATAAGCTGCGCCCATATGTTCCATTTCAGTTTTGCGCAGCGAAGTTTCGTTTAGAATGTGCGGAATAGTCCAGGGCTTAGCCCAGTTAATAGCGAAATGCACGGTGCCCACCGTTTCCAGATGGCAGATCGATCCTTGATTAAACGCAACAAAGGGCAGATCATATTTTTTGATCAGTTCCTGTAAACCTTTTGTAAGACGGTCGCCGGCTTTCCCGGCAACCTCGGCGGCATTGGTTTGTTCGATTTCGCAAAGCGTATAGTAACCGGCCACGCAGCTGATCGGGGTAGCGGCCAAGGTGCCGCCGATAAGAGCTTTTTTTACTTTGTCGCCCGTCTGAATTCCGGCAGCCAGGTACTTCATAAAATCTTTCTTGCCTCCCAGCCCCCCGGCTCCCGGGTAACCGCCCGCCACTACCTTGCCGAAAACAGTAAGATCCGGAGAAACATCAAAATATCCTTGTGCGCCCGCCATCCCAACGCGGAATGCAGTAACGACCTCGTCAAATATAAGAAGCGCTCCATACTTTCGGCAAAGAGATTCGACCCCCTTATTAAAATTGAAGTCAACCGGACGGGTTCCGCTTTCCGGCCCCAGCGGTTCTATCATGACTGCTGCAGTGCCTCCGGACAGTTTGTTGCAGCGTAATTTGCGTTCCAAATCGTTCAGGTCATTGGGGAAAAACTCCTGGGTTCCTTTGAAACAGAAGCGAGGAACACCGTGGGCTTGCGTCCACTTAGAACCGGGAATTCTTATCCCGTAGGCTAATTGGTCGCTCCAGCCGTGATATGCCCCGCCCATTTTTAGAATATTCTTTTTTCCTGTGGCGAGACGGGCGACGCGAATCGCCGCCATGCAGGCCTCAGTTCCCGAACCCAACATCCGAAACATTTCAACTGTGGATATGTTATCCGCTATTTTTTTAGCCAGGTTGTATTCAAACTCATGAAAGAGACCTGTTGAAGGGCCACAATCCTCAAGCAGTTCGACTACCTTTTTCCGAACTGCTTCCGGATTGCTGCCAAGCACGGTCGGTCCTCCGGCCTGCAGAAAATCCAGATATCTATTGCCATCTATGTCGTAAAGATATGCATCCTGTGCTTTTGAAAAAACCAGGGGGAATGGATAATTAAAAGCAAGATTGTGCTGGACTCCCCCGGGAATCAAATTTGTTGCCTGACCAATCATTTCCCTGGATTTAACACACTTTGTTTCAAAGAAATTTTTTTCATACGCCGCCAAGGCTTCAGGACTGATGCTGTAAATCGGCTTAGCAATAAGCTCATCCAGCTGCCGGATCACATAAGATGCGTCCGGATATTCCGATATAGCGAATCTCGTATCCATGAAAATTCCCCCTGCCGATGATCACATTATAATAGAGTGAGTGAGCCATCACTCATCATCTTCAGTATAACTATGCGCGGGGCTAAGTCAATATGAATTTATATTCAATTTAAATATGTTGTATTCTTATGCAAATTTGCTATTATTAGTGGTGAGTGATAACTCACTCAATATTTAGGAGTGATAATTTTGACAGAGCTTTTTGAAAGAATCCCGGAAGAGAAAAAAGAACGCATACTGCAGGCCGCTATAAATGAATTTGCCAACAATGGTTATGAGAATGCCAATACAAATCTTATCGCGAAAAAAGCGAATATCAGCGTAGGCAGCCTCTATAAATATTTTACAAGTAAGGAAGAACTGTTTCAGGAGACCGTGAATTTTGGTGTATCGGGTCTCAAAGCTATCCTTGACGAAATTATGCTGACCGAAGAAGACATTTTTATTAAGATTGAGAAGATGCTGCGCACCATACAAAAGCATTCCCGCGATAACAGCAATCTTATCCGTCTTTACAATGTGATGTCGGCACAAAGCAATTCGAGACTTATCCTGCAGGCTGTTGAAAGTGTTGAATCATTAACTGCACAGATGTATTCGTCATTGATCGAAAAGGCCCAGAAGGAAAACGAAGCCAGGTTAGACTGCGATCCAAAAATGTTTGCTTTTTTGCTGGATAACATTTTTATGATGCTGCAATTTTCCTATTCGTGTGATTATTACAGCGAACGTTTCAGACTGTATGTAAGCGATGATATTTTTAACAGGGATGATTTCGTGATAGAGCAGACGATGAAATTCATCAGGGCCGCATTTTTGAATAAAGACTGAGTTCAATGGTCGGGGAAGGTGAATTAAATGCAAATAAATGCACGCATTATCACATACGATATTGGAACTACAGCGGTTAAAACCTGTCTATTTATTATTGATAAAGAAATAAGGCTTATTGGGGATGCAGCCAGGGAATATCCTTTAAAAATTCTTACCAACGGGGGCGCGGAGCAGAACCCCGATGACTGGTGGGAGGCCATGTGTTTTACTACCAGGCAAGTACTGGAAAATGCCGGGGTTTCCCCCGAACAAATTGACGGAATTTCATTTTGTTCTCAAATGCAGGGGCTGGTTCTGGTCGATGCGCATGGAAACCCCTTACGGCCTGCTATGAGCTATATGGATCAACGAGCAGGTAAACAGCTGCAGGAAGGGATGGCCCATGGCTTGCAGGTGGCTGGCTGTAATGTTTTCAAGCTTTTAAAATCTTTATATTTTACCAAAGCAGTAGCGGCCAGCGTCAAGGATCCGGTTTGGAAATACAGGTGGGTAAGGGATAATGAGCCGGAGCTGTTTTCAAGAATATACAAATGGCTGGATGTAAAAGAATATTTAATTTATAAATGCACGGGACAATTCGTTATGACCACAGACTCGGCTTACGCTACACTTCTTTACGATACAAGAAGGGGACATGAAGGTTTCAGTAAAACCATGTGCAAAATGCTGGGGGTAGAATACCGGCACCTGCCCCGGGTGATTCGTTCAACAGAAAATGCGGGCGGCCTAACGGAGTCCGCTGCAAAAATGATGGGACTCAAGCAGGGAACTCCTGTTTTTGGCGGCGGCGGGGACGCTTCTCTTATAGGTATTGGTTCTGGTGCCGTTAAAAAAGGCAGTACTCATATTTATTTCGGTACGTCAGGATGGGTTTCCACAGTTGTAACCCGGCAGTTGGTTGACACGAGCGCCATGATAGCATCCGTGGTTGGGGCTGATACCGGCTCTTATAACTATTTTGCCGAGCTTGAAACAGCGGGAAAGTGCCTGGAATGGGTTAAGGATCATCTGGCGCTTGACGAAATAGGTATATATCTTGAAAAACGGCAGATTTCCGATTCACCGGAGGAGGTTTTTGCCAGCCTTTATGACTATATGATGCATGTCGTAGATCAAGTGCCAGCCGGAAGCCGGGGAGTTATCTTTACCCCTTGGCTTCACGGCAACCGCTGTCCCTTTGAAGACCCAAATGCCAGGGGAATGTTTTTCAACATCAGTCTTGATATAGGAAAATCGGCGATGATTCGGGCAGTACTGGAGGGCGTTTGTTATCATCTGCGCTGGATGCTGGAGGCGCAGAAAAAGAAAACCGCTATTTCCCAAAAGGTAAGATTCGTGGGAGGCGGGGCGCTGTCGTCCACGACCTGCCAGATACTTGCGGATATACTTGGAGTTGTCATTGAAACCGTAGCAGCCCCCCAGAACGTAGGCGCAGTAGGTGCGGCAGTTGTGTCGGCTGTTGGGCTCGGATATTTAAAAAGTTTGGACCAGGCCGAAACCTTGATTCACGTTAATAAATCTTTCTCGCCGGATGAAAACAATAAGAAAACCTACGACAAATGCTTTGAGGTCTACAAGCAACTGTATGTTTCAAACAAGCACAACTTTGCAGCATTAAACGGGAACCTGAAATGATAAGGCAACTATCTGAATTTACTAGCTGGTATTATCCTGGCTGGATACCTGATCAAACGAATAACAATACAATTATTTTGTAAAAGATATTGACAAACAACAATAGGTAATACATTATCTTAATAGATAATGTATTACCTTATTTTTTAATGTTTGACTGTATCATTGAGGTGGTGTTTATTTTGAACCCTATAGAGAAGGCAAATACAATTCCTGACGAGCCAATGATTTTTGCTTTGCTGCTGATAATCTCAAATAAGATGAACACATTGCTTGAAAGAGATTTAAAGGAATTTGATGTGACAACAATACAATGGTTTTTATGTGAAACTATTCATACTCTATTTGACTACCCGCCAACCATGAAAGAGGTAGCTGGCGAAATGGGAAGCTCTTATCAGAATATCAAACAAGTTGCTTTAAAACTCCAGCAGAAAGGTTTATTGATATTAGAAAAAGACAAAAAAGACGCAAGGGTTACCAGATTGAGACTGACAGAGCAGAGCAATGACTTTTGGAGAAAAACAGATTTAAAAGGCACAATTTTTCGAGAAAATATGTTTAAAGAAATGAATAAAAAGGAAATAGCAACGACAAGAGCACTACTTGTTAAAATGTTATTAAATTTAAATAAAATTGAAAACGCGACTATTGAGGAAATAGAAAAGGGCTGATTCTACAAGAGATAATAGGAGTAGGCATATGTTTATTTAAACCAGCTTAAGCAAAAATTGGTACTGGTTTAATCAGGGCAATAAATCCTTAGGCGGGCATGTGTTTATTTCCACCAACTTAAGCAGGGAGTGTTGATATTATGAAAAAAAAGCAGCTGCCAAAAACTATAGCTATCATATTAATTTGTGTTCTGATTGATATTGCTCTTCATTCTATAACAAGTACATACAGCACTATGCCTGAAAACCCAAACTACAGTAAAATAGCCGGATTGTTTGGAACCGAAATTACAGCTACTTTCTGGGCATTGCTTGCATTCTCGGGAGCCGCTTTTGTTTTTTATCGAATACAAAGTAGTATACCTGGGGTGGGGCTTGCAAAAGGATTTCGTTATGGGACTGCAATCTCGTTGCTCTGGTTGTTTGCCATGCTGGAGGGGGCAGCCCTGTTTGGTAATGCAATAATCAACGAATTTGTGGTTGGAATCAGTGATGCGATACCTGCTTTTTTACTGGGTATTTTATTAAGCTTGTCTATAGCTAAAAAAGGAGAGCATTCCGAATTAAAGCAATTAACTCTTAGCCAAAAGATACTGACTGTATGTGTATTCACAGGCGTATTTCTTATGGGACGGTATGTTGCATATTTCACAGGATTGATCCAGTCGGGACATCAAGCAAGCCCGTTTTATACATTTTTATGGACATTACTTATGGGTGCATGGATTGGGGCAGCCTGCATTCTGCTGGTCAATCCCGGAAACACGTTGCGTTGGAAACCCGGAGCAAAAATATTTATTATGTTTTTCGGAATTAACTGGGCTACGTTCCTTATCTTTATGCCCCTCTTGTTTTCTGGCTTTATAGCCGATGTTTTGTCAAGGATCATTTTAGACATTTTACTTGTAACCATTGGATATTACCTGGCATTTAGTCTTAGGATGAAATGCATTAAAGACGTAATCTCGAAAATGCCTGAATCAGCAAAGTGAGGCGATGATTGGATGAATAAGCTTAATCACAATAGGACCCTACGCGGATAATGCATAGTTGCAGCAATGTTTTAATGGTTGGCGTCGGATATTTGTTTAAAGTATTGTTATGATCAATCCATTTCTTTATATGAAACATGAATATTACTTGCCTTATCTCGTACAATTTCAAGGTTGATTTGCTGGCACTGCTTTTCATACGGTGTCAGATCTGTTTTTCTGGAATCGGTCAAATTAATAAATTGCTGAATTTCAGTTTGCAGATTTGCATATTCTAGTTTTGTATAATTATACTGCAAAAGGAGAATTATAATGGGCTGTACGGATGCACATGTTGAGTTAAATGGATTTGAGGGAACCGTAACAATTAATGAACCGGTTTTACGCTGCCCTGGCAACCCAATATTAACATGCCATGAGGTAAATAAAGTCTGGGGGACTGACAGCCGGTTATATACATACACGGTTCATAATGCAGGAATGGCAGCAGTGACAGATGCGAATGGCAGAAATCAGATCGTAATGCTTTTTCGCTCCCACATTGCTGACGGCCGCAGCGTAATAGGCAAAGCTGTAAGCAGCAATGGTCTGGATAACTGGATAATAGAACCCAGGCCATTTTTATTGCCTGCGACAAAAAAAGATGTATATGCTGAAGGTATCGATATTGACTATGTTATTGAATCTGAAGCGGGCGGAGTGGAAGATATTCGGGCAAATCCGGTTGGGAACGGCTTATATGTATTGACTTACAGTGCATACCATGAACAGATTCCTGACAGAGTCAAGGTTATGATGGCCGTAACCAGTGACTTTAAGACTGTAGTTCGCTATGGACCGGTTTCCGGACAGGATATGCGCAATGTGGTCATATTTCCTGAACCTGATAAGAATAAAAGATGGAGAGCCTTGCTGCGCCCCAATGACAAATCAAGGGAACTTTCCGGATCCGGGCACATTGGCGGTTCATTCGGAGAAATATGCGCCGGTTTTGCACCGAGTCCAATCGGACCGTGGGAAATCGGTAATGTAATCATGAGAAGCGGCCACGGGCCGGGTGCATTTCAAGCCAAGATCGGGCCGGGTGCTCCGCCAATTAAAACTCGATATGGGTGGCTTAACATCTTTCATGGTGTGCGGTCAACCATGGCCGGCAATCCTTATACATTGGGGGTAGCATTCCATGAGCTCGAAGACCCGGCAGATCCAGGTAAAATCCGTATCAGTTCCAAACCGGTATTAATGCCCGGTGCAAACGATTGCTTAGTAAGAGATACTGATTATGTCCATGTCCCTGATGTAGTATTCTGCTGTGGTGTATTAACCGGCAAGGACGATACGATAGCTATATATTATGGCGGCAATGATACGGTCATGAATGTCGGCCTGTCGAATATACAAATTTTAAATGAGATGTGTGATGTTTTCCGTCTGGACCCATTGACCGGGAAACACTTGTATTCTCTGTAAGCGCAAGGGGATAGATATGTTTGCCGGGTTACAGAGGATGGGTCTGTTTTGCTTTTAAAGATGGCACCAGTTTGCAGGTTTGTGTTATAATATCTTTGTACTGTATAAGATTGGAGTTGAAAGGATGCGCTAAATTTTCTGCTGTTGGTATAGGCACAATAGGACAGGTAAAACGTCATTGTATAATGCTTGTTTAGTTGTGTCTGCGCAGAAAAGTTGATGCATCTGAAAACTCATGGCTTAACGCTTATTACCATTAATATGGTGCTTAATGTCGTGTTTTTATGAGATGGAGGAATCAGCTTTCCTGCATCTCATATTATTTTCTGCACAGGAGGGAATGCACCATGTCACTTATAAATGTCACCAATCTAACCTTTAGCTATGATGGCGGATTTGAGAACATCTTTGAAAATGTCAGTTTTCAGATCGATACTGATTGGAAACTTGGTTTTACCGGAAGGAACGGCCGTGGGAAAACCACTTTTCTGAATCTTTTGATGGGGAGATTTGATTACAGCGGAAGTATATCAGCCAGCGTGTCATTTGAATATTTTCCTTACGAAGTAAAGGATGAGGGGATGGATACGGCAGAAGTCATTGATGCTATTATTAAAGGCGGTCAGGACTGGCAGCTCATCAGGGAGCTTAATTTGCTGGAAGTGCCGAACGATGTGTTGTATCGCCCATTTTATACGCTTTCCAATGGCGAGCAGACCAAGGTGCTTCTTGCGGCTCTGTTCCTGAAGGAAAACGGATTTTTGCTTATAGATGAGCCTACCAACCATCTGGATATGAATGGTAGAAAGATCGTAAGCGAATACCTGCGCAGCAAGCAGGGATTCATACTGGTTTCTCATGACCGTGCATTTTTAGATAATTGCATAGATCACATTTTATCAATCAATCGGACCAATATTGAGGTGCAAAAAGGAAATTTCTCTTCATGGTGGTACAATAAAGAGGTTCAGGATGAGATGGAAATATCCCGGAATGATGTATTAAAAAAAGACATAAAAAGGTTGGAAACTTCCGCCAGGCGTGTTTCTGACTGGTCTGGCCGGGTAGAAAGGTCCAAAAAAGGCCAGCTTGTTTCTGGAATCAAACCTGATAAAGGTCGCATCGGGCATAAATCCGCTAAAATGATGAAGCACTCCAAGGTAATTGAAAGCAGGATTGATACTGCCATCGAAGAAAAATCATCGCTGCTGAAAAATATCGAGACAGCCTCATCCTTGAAGATCCATCCTTTGAGATATCACACCGATAGAATGGTACAACTGGAGGATATCAGCATTATCTTCGCAGAACGTAAAATATGCGAAGGGGTGAGTTTCAGTATCAATTCACGGGACAGAATTGCTTTATGCGGGAAAAACGGTTCTGGCAAATCGAGCATTGCCAAGCTGATCCTGGGCGAATTTATTCCATACCAAGGCATAATAAGAAAAGGAAGCAGACTGAAGATCTCTTATATCAGTCAGGCCACTGCGGGCCTGGCGGGCAGCCTTACTGATTATGCAAGAGAATCAGGCATCGATAAGACTTTGTTCAATACTATACTCCGCAAGCTCGATTTTTCAAAAAGCATGTTCGACATGGACATCAGGGATTTCAGCGATGGGCAGAAGAAAAAGGTAATGATAGCCCGAAGTCTATGCGAATCAGCCCATCTGTATATCTGGGATGAGCCGCTCAACTACATTGACGTTATATCCAGAATGCAGATCGAAGATCTGCTCAGGTACTATGAGCCGACTCTCCTGTTTATTGAACATGACCGCGTTTTTTGTGATAACATTGCAACAAAAACAATAAGCTTATAAATACAAGGGGGTACAGATACAATTACATTTCCCTGACCCGCAAAGTTGTTCAAAAATATTCATTGACCAAGTCCAGCAACGATAAAAGGGTTGGCGATAGCCATTTGTTTTTGTGGTAAATGAGCTGGGTATACATTTCTATTTCCGGTTCACTCAACTTGAGATCAACCATATTACCGGCCGACAATTCTTTCTCCACCGCTGCATAAGGCAGCAATGCGATCCCTAAACCGCTTAAAACAAACTGCTTAATGGCCTCAATGCTGTCAAATTCATTAGAGGATCCTGGCTTAATTTTGGATTCAGCCAGGTATTTTTCGATCACTGAACGGTAGCTGCAGTTGCGTTCGGTATAAATAAATGATTCCTGCGCAATATCCGTTAATTCCATATAGCCTTTGGATATTAAGTGGTGTTCGTTGCTGCCAACAATTATCATGGGCTCTTTACATAATACTTTTGTGATCAGGTCGTCATCATTTATAAACTCATCCAAAGAAAAGGCCACATCGATGGTATTCTCACGCAGCCAGCGGGCAAAATCAAGGGGTGTACCCTGGCGTATGACCAGCTGTACCTTGGGATAGAGCCTGCTATATTCCTTTAAAAGAGCCGGCAGTTTAAAAATACATAATGATTCGGCAATGCCGATATTGAGTATGCCGCTGGGGTCGGTCGAGCAGGCCATGATTTCATGAACCTCGGAAGCTTCACGCAGCATATTCCTGGCATGATGGAGAAGCTTTTCCCCGTCCGGGGTCAGAGCAATTTTTTTGCCCAAACGCTCAAAAAGCCTGGTATCAAACTCCTCTTCCAATGAGCGCACCTGAGCCGTAATATTGGACTGGGCATAGCCCATTATTTGTGCAGCCCGGGTAAAGCTTTTCTCTTCCGCAACGGTAACAAATATTTTAAGCTGTCTCAGTTCCATAAGACCTCACCAGTGTTTAATATCAATAAAAATGATTAAAATAATCAAACCAATCTATTTTACCGGGTATTAATATGATGATACTGTAGATATAAGGATAAGTCTATTCCCGACTGACTATAAAATATCCAATTATATTGAATATCTAAATGAAAGGAATGATAACTTTGACTAAACCCGTTTTGTTTACCGGCTCAGCAGTAGCTATTGTTACACCCTTTAAAAACGATGCCATAGATTTTGACAAACTGGGAGAACTTATTGAATTCCAGATCAGCAATGGCACAGATGCCATCGTTATTTGCGGAACTACCGGCGAAGTGAGTACTCTGCCGGACGAGGAACATATAGCGGCGGTTAAATTTACGGTTGAGAAAGTAGACAAGAGAGTTCCGGTTATTGCAGGGGCTGGCAGCAACGATACCCATCATGGGGTTAAATTGTCACAGGCAGTAGAAGGGGCCGGAGCTGACGGCATACTGTCGGTAACCCCTTATTACAACAAAACCACGCAAAAAGGGCTTTATGAGCATTACAAGGCTATTGCCGGCAGTGTTAAAATCCCCATAATAATATATAATGTACCAACCCGGACCAGCCTTAACATTAATCCCGAGACCTTAAGAGATCTGTCTCTGTTCGATAATATTGTGGCCATTAAAGAATGTAATTTAAACCAGGTTGGAGATGTTGCCAATTTATGCGGAGAAGATTTTACGATTTACTCAGGTGATGACGGCATTGTTGTGCCTATGATGTCATTGGGAGCCAAAGGGGTAATTTCAACCTCAGCCAATTTGATTCCCCGGGATTTTCATGAAATGACCGCCAGTTATCTGGCCGGTGATGTGGAAACAGCCAGGAAGATTCAGCTTCGCACCCTGAATCTAATCAAAGCTCTCTTTATCGAAGTAAATCCCATTCCGATCAAGGCAGCGCTTAACCTGACCGGGATGAATGTGGGTATTTGCCGCTTACCGCTGGTAGAAATGAGTGACAATAATCTGGAAGTCCTCAGGCAGGCCATGATAGATTACGGATTTAAAATTTAATGCCTGACTGTATATCATTCTGCTGGCTCCGGGAATACCGGCTTTTTCTTGGTTAGGAATGCACTGATGCCGTGGGCGCACTCCCCGGTCAAAATCAGGTCGACAGCCTCTTGTGACTCCATCAGCAGGGCATTCATATAGGATATATCAGGGGTTTTTCTTATCACCTTCAATGCATGGCGCACAGCTTGCGGTCCGTTATCCGCGATGCCTTTGGCGAGCTCTACCGCCTCATCCAGTGCTTTGCCCGGCTCACTGATTCGGCTGACAACACCTATGGCAAGGGCCTCTTCGGCGCCGAGTTTCCTGGCGGTCAAGATCAGGTCCGAGGCCTTTGCGGAACCGACCAGGCGGGTCAGGCCCACCACGCCTCCATGATCAGGCATGAGGCCCAGTTTGACCTCGGAAAAGCTGATTACGGCATCAGGATCCATCACCCGGAGATCACACCGGGACGCGATCTCTGCACCCCCGCCATAGGCCAGTCCGTTTATGGCCGCGATAACAGGAACAGGCAAAAATACGAGTGAATCGGTTATGGTTCGTACTCGGTTGATCAATGACTCAACAGGTGCTTTCTCATGTGTTTCCAGGGCTTTAATAAGGAGGGTGACCTGGGGGTTTTTCGGATTGACGTCAAAGCCGGCGCAAAAAGCCTTTTCCCCTGCACCGGTTAAAACGATCGCCCTGGGCAGGCGCTGCTTCAAATCGGATATCACCTCTTCAAAACAATTCCACATGTGTTCATCCAGCGAGTTTTGCCGATCTGGCCGATTAAGTGTTATAACTGCAATATTTCCAATACGCTCAAGCCGAACTCCGTAAGTGTCCATAAATATATCCATTCCTTTCGCTTCGCTCAAGGCACAAGAAGGAATTAAACATATTGGCGCCGAGCTATTTTTTCACTATCCTGCTATTATTATATCATTATATGCTTTTGTATGGATAAATCGTCTTTGCCTTCCAGGAATCCCTCCCTGAAAACGTTGAATACGAGATAGAAACTTAAAAAATTCCTGTCAGCGATTTATGAACTGAAAAGTGCTGCCTATTGGTTATCGACTTCCGCCAGGGCAATATCCTGATAAGCGTGATAGAGATCACCGCATAGTTTATCCCAGCGTTCACAGACCTCCAGAGTCTTTTCATCCATGGTGAACAGATTCGGATGGGCCAGGAGCTGTACCATTTCATCAGCCAACTCATTAACAACGGCAGCCGGGGCACCCTTTAAGATCCGTTCTACAAATTCCCTTGAATCATACCAGCTGGATGCCCGCTGGAAATCCCGGTGCATTTGAGTTAGTAGGACGTTACGGGGTCCCTCCCACAACTCGTTGACTGCGGCATCCCGGTATAGCCGGGGAAGAACTGAGAAATCTTCCATCACTCCGTGTCCGCCGAAAACCGACATGGCTCCGCGGATGGCATCGGTGCAGTCCCATGATGCGGTGATCTTCTGCAGCATGATGAGTTCCCGTACCTCGAAGCGCTTCTTTCTTATATCCTCGGGGTCGTCTTCACCCAGCCCGCCCTTCAGGCCACCGGGGAGTTCAAGAAAATCCCGGTAAACTTTGAAAGCGCCGGCGGTAGTCCGCTTGGCAATCCGGTCTAGCTTGCGCAGCTGGTAGGCCAGGAGAGGGAATTGCCCGATCTTTACCCCGAATTGGTCGCGGAATTGTGCATACTGTAAGGCTTCCCGAACCGCCCGGGTAATAAAGGCGGCTGCCGACAGACCTACTGTAAGCCGCGAGAAGGTCAGTACCACCCCGACTACATTAGCCACTCCGCGGTTGAGCGGGCCAACCGGATAGGCCAGTGCTCCGTTAAAGGTAATCTCAGCAGTGGTCAATTCACTGGTGCCAATTTTCCACTTGATGCGGTCGATTGTATAGCCATTTCTAATTTCTTTTTCCTTATCCCCTGGCAGCCAGGAGGGTAGTACAAAAAGGGCTACCTCTTCCGAACCCTGGGGTTTGGCAGTTACCATGGCATAATCGGCATGGGTGGCGGAACAGAAGAACTTGGTCCCATAAAGCCGCCAGGTGCCGTTCTCATTTACTGACTCCAGGACGTTTGACGGCACATCCGATCCGCCCTGGATCTCGGACAGGTACTGGGCTCCGATAGCAAAGTCCCCGTCAATGCCTTCCTGCAGGTGCTGCAAAATCTGCTTGAGTTCCGGAGTATCAGCATATTTTTCAATGATGGCTATTGCTCCTTCGGTGCAGGTCATGGGGCAGCCGATGCAGGTCTCGCCGTTCTGATAAATGAGGTACATCTTGATCAATTTCTCCCAAGGGGAGGTTTCCGAAGAGAAACAGCCCTCGGCAAAGATCTCCTTCTCCATGGTCAGAAGTTCGTGGGGACGGACGATACGGTCGATGCGATTCTTATGCCCGTCATAATGTATTATATAAGGGCGCTCCTCCGGCCTGGCACAGGACTCAGCCATCTTGCGCCAGCGGAAGGATACTTTGGGCGATATCTCCCGGGCAGTCCGGTCAACCTTTTCCCATTCATCCCCGGTATAGCATTTGATCACCTTTTGGATAAATGGATCATCAGCATAAAAATCGAACTTGTTTCTCCATTCCAGGAACGGATTGAAAGTATAGGTATTGTCTCTGGTCGGATAAGTCATGGTAACCCCCCCTTAATATTTTGCAAAACGATTTGACATCAAATCCTCCCTTTTTATAAAATGTTTATTCTCCGTATACCCTCGCATACCTGTGCCCAAATAATATACTAGGTTGATAAAAAAGGCAATTTATTAGGAACTATCAAGATTTAAACGAAAAGAATGCAAAAGAGACTGCCCCATAACCAATTTGAGTTTTGGGATAGCCTCTTTTTTAGCCCCTTCAAGAAAGAACGGGTTTACCCCTTACTTGTCTGGAATCAACCTTAGGTATTAAGCAGCTTTATACAGAGATTGAGTATATATCTTATCCAGTTCATCCATCCATTTTTTAACCCAGGTGGGAGCTTGCAAGTAAGCAGCTTTTTCATACTTGTCTGCGAAAAACTTGTTGCAATACAATGGCTGGGATTGAAGCTCGTCTCTATCCATCTGATTTCACCTTCTTCTTTACGAAATCTGCCTGGAAACATAATTCCAACTAACCTATCAGCAAGGGGCGAAACAAAAATCACCTTTATTGGTGAGCAATGTCTGAACTTATATATTATAATAGTATGTATATACATTAAAGGGAAGTAGGCACATTTTATATAGGTAGTATATAATTATATATGTACAATCCTATATTACATGTGTAAAAATTTCAAACATGGAATTCTGTCAGATGAAAATTACATAAGATTTAGATTGAAAAGAGGTTGATATTAATGGGAGACAAGAGTGACAAGATCTACACATCGCCAATGGAAGTGGTGATAAACCTGGTGGGAGGCAAATGGAAGGTTCAGATTTTGTATGCACTTTGGTACGGCCCATTAAGGTTTTCCGAACTCTCGCGGATTATCCCCAACATTACTCAGCGGATGCTTACTAATCAGTTGAGAGAGATGGAAGCTGATGGTATTGTTGATCGCAAGGTCTATGAACAGGTGCCGCCGAAGGTGGAATACTCGATAAGCGAATATGGCAATAGTCTGCGCCCCATTTTGCTCAGCATGTATCGTTGGGGTTATTATCACATCAAGAAAAAGGATCTTGCGTATCAACCGATTCCGAAGCCCTTGCGCCACCGCTCGGAATATGTTGAGGATATACTTCTGTCGCAGGCAATGGATGAAGTCCCAAAAGACAAGCCTGCTACAGAGGACAAGCAACCATAAAAGTGTCAGTAACCCCGGCCTTTGGTACTTGTCAAGAGGGCAGCTGACTTTTCGGCCAGCTACCCTTTAACCAAGTGCCTGTGATGTAAATCTACCAACAACTAGTCGCGTTGATAGTGATTTCGCCCGACAAATCAGGTGGATTTATTTGATTATGTAATTTACTATGAAAATCCTGCACAATGATTGACAAAACATCTTCATATGGTTATATTTATTTATAATTCAAAATTTCAAAGGCCTTGACGGAGAGAGTACGTTTCAGCCGAACGTTTAAGCGAGCCGGGGATGGTGTAAGCCTGGTACCAGTAGTCTGAGCCCGAAAATCACTCCTGAGCTGCGGACCGAACGAGTAATCCAGTAGGCTTCGACGGTTTTCCCCCGTCACCGGGAACGCATATGATGGTATGTTGTATTAACGGGTGGTATAGCGAATGCTTTTAAAGCTTTCGTCCCTTTATGGGACGAAAGCTTTTTTTATCAATCATAATGACTGGAGGATAAAGCAATGGCAACTAATGATATGGCAGAAATTCGCTGGCACGGCCGGGGCGGGCAGGGAGCCAAGATGGCCTGCCTGCTGCTGGCGGATGTGGCTGGTTTACAAGGAAAATTCGTGCAGGGATTCCCGGAGTATGGTCCGGAACGCATGGGAGCCCCTATTACGGCATATAATCGCATCAGTGAAAAACGGTGTACTATCCATTCCAATATTTATTATCCTGATTATGTGGTCGTGGTAGATGAAAGTCTCTTAGACAGCGTTGACGTTGCCGGAGGACTGAAAGAGGGCGGTGCGATAATCATCAACACTCCCGGCTCTCCGCAGGAGATGCGCGAGAAGCTGCGGGAATGGACCGGCAAAATCTGTACCATAGATGCCCGTCGTATTTCGGAAGAAATTTTGGGCAGATACTTTCCCAATACCCCTATGCTGGCCGCAGTGGTCAAGGTGAGCGGCGTTTTGGAAATCGATCGTTTTTTAGCGGATATAGAAGAATCTTTTAAACATAAATTTGCGGCCAAGCCCCAGGTTATCGAGGGTAACATGGCGACACTGAAAAAATCCATGGAGGAGGTGCAGGTAGGATGATTTATGCAAAAGATATCAACGAACATACCCCCTGGCAGGATCTGACCCCCGGTGGGGAAATCTACGAACCGGGAACCGCGCGGGCCTTCAATACTGGTACCTGGCGGACCGATACCCCCGTTTTTCACGAGGAAGCATGTAAACACTGTATGCTTTGTGTTCCATTCTGCCCGGACAGTGCCATCCCGGTTATGAAAGGGAAACGTCTGGACTTTGATTATATGCACTGCAAGGGCTGCGGCATCTGTGAGAATGTGTGTCCCTTCCCGGCGATTACAATGGTGAGTGGAGGTGTGGCCAGATGAGCAACCGCCTTTCCGGCAACGAGGCTGTAGCTTATGCTATGAAGCAGGTAAATCCTGATGTCATGGGAGCGTTCCCGATTACTCCCTCTACAGAAATTCCTGAATACTTTGCTGATTATGTAGCCAACGGCGAGGTAGATACTGAATACGTGACCGTGGAGTCGGAACACAGTTCGATGTCAGTGTGTATTGCGGCGCAAGCTGCAGGAGCCAGATCTGTTAGTGCTACTTCATCCTGCGGACTGGCACTGATGTACGAGCTTTTGTACGTGGCGGCTTCATGCCGTCTGCCTATTACACTGGCCTGTGTCAACCGGGCCCTTTCGGGGCCGATCAATATAAACAATGACCACTCCGACTCTATGGGAGCCCGTGATGCCGGCTGGATCCAAATCTATGCCGAAAATAATCAGGAGGCCTACGATAATTTTCTCATGGCCATGCCTATCGGTGAACATCTAAGCGTACGCTTACCGGTGATGACCTGTATGGATGGCTTCATTACCAGTCATGCCGTAGAAAATATAGAGCTTTTGGAGACGGATGCGGTGCGTAAGTTTATCGGGGAATATAACCCGGAAAACTATCTGCTGAAAAAAGAAAATCCGCTGGCGGTAGGACCGTACGATGTGAGTCCTTATTACATGGAACATAAGGTTCTGGAGGCTGAGGCAATGAAGGCAGCCAAGGCCCGCATACTGGAGGTAGCCGCAGAGTTTGAAAAGATTTCCGGCCGCAGTTATGGTTTGTTTGAAGAGTATGGGATGGACGATGCAGAACTTGCTCTGGTTCTGATCGGGTCCAGTGCCGGAACTGCCAAAGCCGCGGTCGACAAGCTGAGGGAAAATGGAGTAAAGGCAGGGCTGGTTAAAATCAGGGTCTTTCGGCCTTTCCCTGGCGAAGAACTGGCTAAAGCTCTGGCGGGTACCAGAGCCGTAGCCGTAATGGATAAGTCCGAGGGCTTTTCCGGGAGCGGAGGCCCTTTATTTGCCGAGACCCGCAGTGCTTTATATGATCTTAAGGAACGCCCATATCTGATCAATATAGTTTACGGTCTGGGCGGGCGTGACTTGAAGATCGAGGATATTGAAAAAGTATTCAGCCGACTGGCGAATATTGCTGTAACCGGAGAGACTGGGCCGGTATATACCCATATGGGACAGAGGTCAAAGGAGGGGATAGCATGAGCACGGTATATAACCTGAAACGGGAAGCAGAAAAGCCGGTACGTCTAACCGGAGGGCATCGACTCTGTGCCGGCTGTGGTGCCGGGATCGTTGTATCAGGGGTTTTGCGTGCCCTTGATAAAGAGGACCGGGCAGTGGTGGTCAATGCTACCAGTTGTCTGGAGGTATCAACCTTTATGTATCCTTACACTGCCTATATGGACAGCTATATTCATTCTGCTTTTGAAAACTCTGCAGCTACCTGTTCCGGAGTGGAAGCAGCCTATAACGCTTTGAAACGTCGCGGCAAGGTGGAAGGAACAGTCAAGTTCATTACTTTTGCCGGAGACGGCGGCACCTATGACATAGGGTTTCAGTCCTTGTCAGGGGCTATGGAACGCGGGCATGACATGGTTTACGTCTGCTATGACAACGAGGCTTACATGAATACCGGAATCCAGCGTTCATCTTCAACGCCTCTTTTTGCCCGCACTACTACAACACCTATTGGTTCTGCGGGGCAGGGCAAGAAACAGAATAAAAAAGATCTGACTGAGATTTTGGTTGCTCATAATATCCCTTATGTAGCTCAGACTGCCCCTATAGGCAATTTCAGGGATCTGCACACCAAGTCATATAAAGCCATCTATACTGAAGGCCCATGCTTTTTGAATATATTGTCCCCATGCCCCCGCGGATGGGACTACCCCATGGCCAAGCTGGCGGAGATCGCTCAGCTGGCAGTGGATACCTGCGTTTGGCCCCTTTACGAAGTTGAGGAAGGAGTCTGGCGCTTAAGCTATATACCGAAGAAAAAGCTGCCAGTGGAAGAATTTCTCCGCCCTCAGGGCAGATTTCGTCATATGTTCCAGAAAGGTAATGAAGGGATGATCGAAGCAGCGCAGGGCTATGTGGATCAAAAATGGGAGCGCTTGCTGGAGCGAACCGGCGCTTAAACTTAAGCTGAGACTGGAAATAAATCCATGAAATTTGGTATGATAAATGTTAACAAGGAGGTTTTGCCTGTGGAACAGACAATGTTTACCAATGAGGTCATATTATCCTGGCTCCGGTATTTTGCCCAGAGTGTTGACATCAACCTGGCAAAACTGAAGATGCTGGACATTACAGGGAGAAATAAGAACCTGATTCCGACTGTTATGAGCAACCGGTCTGTCCTGGTCTTTACGGACGCCGGACATCCGGATATCTTTTACGACATGTGGAATGCGGAACTGGGGGACTGCGATATCTGGTATAATGAGGGCTCGGATCCTGAAGGCCCGATCAAGCACGACAAGGTTTCAGACATGATCAATCGTGGGATCAATGCTTCTGCAGCTATGTTGATCCTCAATCCTAACGGTGCAGCGAATTATCAGATAGGTATGGAGAACAGCCGTTTCTCTTGTGGCTCGGTTCAGTATGTGTGCCGGGAAGTACGGGCGGTTATAATGAGTAAGCTCAACCTGGGGGATCAGGATAATATATGTATAATCTCAGGTGAGAGCATCGCGGTGGAGGCTGCCATGATTGCTGCTGAGGGAAGTGTCATTGCTGTGGAATATGACCGCCGGGATCGGGATACCATGAAAGAGAATGTTGAGAAATTTGGCCTGAACAACGTAACCATCGTTGAGTCTATACAAGACGGTATCCCGGATAAGCTGCCGGTGCCGAACATAGCTTTTATAGTGGGCTCTCCAAGAATCGGCAGTGAAATAAAGAGTCTACTTAACATCAATCCCTTCATGGATTTTGTGATCTACACGTTGGACTTTGAAATTCTAACGTGGCTTCCTGCTTTGTTTCGGGAAAACGGCCTGGAGCGTACTGAAGCGATCCATATAGAGGTATCGCGGGTCAACAGCAAAAACATGACGGAGCCGTTTCCGGCTCCCTGGCTGATCTCGGCCAGAAGCGCTAAAGGAAAGTAACAACTCTGCAATTTATATACCTCTAACATAGAATGATAAATTAAAATATAGACAATAACATGAGAAAGTCTTCGCGGAACTAATCTGCGGGGGCTTTTTTTATGCTTTTGGAAATTAAGTGATAAATACTGCGCCATTATCATGAAGAAGTCTGGCAAGCTTTTACCGACCAATTAAATTATTCTGATCAAAAATTGGAATGGTTTTTTTATTTACAATTTTTCATTATATTCTATAATCATATAATATGAATAAAAATAAGTAATAAATTCTAGTGCAATATTGTCGAACATTATGGTATATTAATTCTATGTAAACAGAGTGCAGTCAATACAATGTCTAATTAGGTCTGAAATGTGTAAGTTCCAGAAGGAGGTGACATAATGCCATCAAGCGCAAGGATAAAACTCAGTAGTTACCAGTCGATCTGACATATGGTTTCTGAACCGGTGGTTTATAGAAAATCGCGCTGTATAATTGCAGATCGGAATTTCTTGCATGCCAGGGCTTTGTCACCGAAACGGGGCATTGATTGATCATTTCTTCGTTCCCATTTCTCAAACCAACCTTGGAGCATAGATTTCCTCTCGCGCTAATATTTTTGAAATATCCTGCGATTTGTTTGGCTAAGTTATTGTGTGACTATTATTAAACTTGTCCAAAAATATTTTGGGGGGAATGAGGATGAATCAAAGTATGACGCGTCGTCAGTTTATAAGACGAAGCGGAATTTCTATTGCAGTAATAACTTCGGCTTCAACCTTGGGTTTTAATCTAGATTCGGTTCAGGCAGCTATACCGGCATTAAGAATAAAAAACATCAAACCTGTGCCGACAATATGTCCCTTCTGTGGATCAGGATGTGGACTGATTGTTTATGCTGAAGATGGTGCTCCCGCAAGTGGACCGCAATTGATCAGTGTTCAGGGAGATCCGGATAATCCAATAAACCGCGGAGCTGCATGTAGTAAAGGATCGGCTTTATTTAATTTGAGGGAGATTTATAACCCGGAAACGGGTAAACAGGAAATTAACCCAAAACGGGTTGCCAAGCCCCTTTATAGAGCTCCAGGCAGCGACAAATGGGAAGAAAAAGAATGGGATTGGATGTTAGATAGGATTGCTGAAAGAATCAAGGAAACCAGAGATAAGCATTACGAACACAAAGATAAAGACGGCATAATCGTTAACCGCTGCGAGAAGTTGGCCAGCCTGGGAGGAGCAGCGCTTGACAATGAAGAGCTTATGCTTATCACTAAAATGAACCGGGCTTTGGGAATGACCTTTTTTGAGCATCAGGCCCGTATATGCCATTCCTCTACTGTTGGAGGTCTGGCACCAACATTTGGCCGTGGCGCAATGACCAATCATTTTGTCGATATGAAAAATACCGACTGTGCATTAATAATCGGCAGCAATGCCGCCGAAACCCATCCCATAACCTTTAAATGGCTTACCGAAGCCAAGGTTAAGCGGGGAGCAAAGATTATCAATGTCGACCCGCGCTTTACCAGAACCTCAGCCCGTTCTGATATTTATGCTCCCATGCGGTCAGGAACGGATATAGCTTTTATCGGCGGTATGATAAACTATATCCTGGAAAACAAACTATATCATGAAGAATATGTAAGGTACTACACCAATGCTACATTAATAGTTAAAGAGGGATTCGGTTTTGAGGATGGCCTGTTTTCCGGTTATGATGCCAGCAAACGCCAATACGATAAGAGTTCCTGGAAATATGAGATGACCGATGATGGTCAATATGTAAAAGATATGACTATGGAACACCCGCGCTGTGTATTTCAGATTTTGAAAAACCATTATTCCCGTTATGATATTGATACCATATGCAATCTGACCGGAACACCCAGGAACAAGTACCTGCAGGTTATTCAAGCTTACGCTGCTACCGGTGCTCCTGATAAAGCCGGCACCATCCTCTATGCCATGGGGACCACCCAGCACACGGTTGGGGTCGAAAACGTCCGTTCCTATGCCATGCTGCAATTGCTGCTGGGCAACATTGGCCGTCCCGGCGGTGGAGTAAATGCTCTACGTGGTGAGTCCAATGTGCAGGGTTCAACCGATTGGGCCCTCCTTTATCACATTATTCCCGGCTATCTCAACTCCCCGGAAGCTAAAAAGCATCCGGATCTGGCCACCTATAACGCGGTTGAAACGCCCAAAACCGGTTACTGGGTAAACAAGCCAAAGTTTTTGGCCAGTCTGCTTAAATCCTACTGGATGAATGAAAGCCCGGAAAAGGGTTATGAATATCTGCCCAAGCGTATTGATGGCAAGAACTATTCACACATAGCTCTCTTTGAAGCTATGTACAAGCAGGAGCTTGAAGGATTGCTGATATGGGGCTCCAACCCGGTTGTGGGTGGGCCCAATTCCAACAAGGAACAGGCTGCATTGGCCAACCTCAAGTGGATGGTGGCAATCGACCTGTGGATGACGGAGACCTCTGAATTTTGGACCTATAAAGCAGTTGACCGGCCGACTGCCAGAGACGAATACGGAATCAAGAAACCGAAAGAAATCCAGACCGAGGTATTTTTCCTGCCGGCTTGCAATTCTTATGAAAAAGCCGGTTCAATTACCAACAGTGGGCGCTGGATGCAATACCGCTGGAAGGCTTGTGACCCGGTGGGGGAATCCAAAGCCGACCTGGAGATTGCATACGACCTTATGCAAAGGGTAAAGAAGCTTTATGAAGGCAACAAGAGAGTTGAAGATGAACCTGTTACCAGGCTAAGCTGGGATTACGGCCATGGTGCCCATCCGGACATTGACAAAATTGCCAGGGAAATAAATGGCTTTACTGTGGTTGATGGCAAACCAGGAGATCAGGTGACCAATTTCACCAAACTGATGGATGACGGCAGCACTGCCTGCAGTAACTGGGTATATTCGGGTTGCTACCCGGCGGATACCGGCAAACCAGAAGACTACCTGGCCCGGAGAAGGGATAATAATGATGTGGCTTATCCCGGAACCAAACCGATTGGCAGCTATTCCAACTGGAGTTGGGCATGGCCGGTCAACCGCCGCATCATCTACAACCGTTGCAATACTACCCCAGATGGCCAACCCTGGGTTGAGGATTTAACTTCAATCTTTTGGAACGGTGAAAAATGGGTCGGCAATGATATTCCTGACTTTGGCGCCACCAAGGCACCCGGTGATCCCGGTGGAACCGATGCTTTTATTATGCGGCCTGAAGGGCTGGGATGCCTGTATAGCGCCTGCAATGAAGGACCGCTGCCTGAACACTATGAACCCTGGGAAAGCCCCATACAAAACCCCTTAAACAGTCAGCCGTTTAATCCTGCCATAATCGTTTGGGAAGAAGACAAACGCGGAACCAAAGAGCAATACCCCATTATCGGAACCACCTACCGGATATCCGAGCATTGGCAGTCAGGCATAATGACCAGAATGCAGCCCTGGCTGGCTGAATTGGTTCCCAACGTATTTGTGGAGTTAAGTGAAGAACTGGCTAAGGAAAAAGGTATAAAAAACGGGCGTGATGTTATTATTTCAACGACCCGTGGTGATATGAAAGCTTTAGCCTGTGTAACCAAACGATTTAAACCTATGAATATCAATGGCAAACATGTGCATGAAGTTGGGGTCCTGTGGCACTTTGGCTTCAACGGTTATGCAACCGGAGACACAGCCAATTGGCTCACACCGCATATTGGCGATGCCAATACTACTATTCCGGAATATAAAGCATGGCTATGCGACATAAGGAGGGCTTAACGATGGCTAATTTAACAAATCTTTACGATGTTAGCAAATGTACAGCCTGCCGTGGTTGCCAGGTAGCCTGCAAGGATTGGAACCAACTTCCGGCTGTAATCGAACCTTTTAAAGGTAATTATCAGACTCATGAAAATACAAATGGTGAGACTTATACCATTATCAAGTTTTTTGAATCCGAAGATCCGGTCGATGGTGTAAGCTGGAACTTTTTCAAACGGCAGTGTATGCATTGCCTGGATGCCAACTGTGTGAAAGTATGCCCCAAGGGAGCATATTCAAAAACGTCTTGGGGTGCTACCATACACGATCCCGATAAGTGCATAGGCTGTCAATACTGTTCAACAGCCTGCCCATTTGATATACCCAAATACCTGAAGCGAGTGGACAAAATTACCAAGTGCACCCTTTGTGTTGACCGAGTCGAAGAGGGTCTGACCCCGGCTTGTGCCAGGACGTGCCCGACCGGAGCACTGACTTTTGGTGACCGGGACGAACTGCTGCAGAAAGCCGAAGACCGGGCCAAATATCTGCAGGCCAACGGTTTCCCCAATGCTACTATTTACGGGAAACTCGAATTGGGCGGACTCAATAAGCTGTATGTTTTAACTGACACCCCTGACAAATTTGATTTGCCGGTAGATCCCAAAGTGCCAGCGGTTACCTTCTGGCAGAATTATGTACAGCCTTATGCAAGCTGGCTGATACCAGTATTTCTGGTTGCATCGGGCACCAGCTTCATTACTTCCCGGCTGATAGCCAACAAAGAAAAAGGACACGAGGAAGGAGGTCATGAATAATGCAATGGGTTCCTGAATATAAAGCTGATGTACCCCGCGTGGAGAG
>Ga0209099_1000311_pt1 | contig 58888 bp, 82 predicted proteins | sample AD_JPNHW2_MetaG_FD_184430 | JGI IMG/M metagenome (GOLD analysis project Ga0209099, IMG submission 184430) | Active sludge microbial communities of municipal wastewater-treating anaerobic digesters from Japan - AD_JPNHW2_MetaG (SPAdes) (version 2) | ecosystem: Engineered > Bioreactor > Anaerobic...
GGTGCGGACCGTCGAGATCAGCTCGTGAGCGAGGTCCTACTCAACAAGGAAGCTCTGACCGCGCTGGCATCCTCGACGCGGTTCAAGCAGTTCGGGTTCCTGGATCCCGTGCGCAGCGGCACCAAGGTGCCGCTGAACGGCCAGGAGCAGTGCTCGACGTGCCTGAAGCCGAAGCCAGTGCTGATGTCGGATACGAAGCAGGAAGTCGTGCTGCAGTCCCTGCTCAGCGGCGCCGCCTACGCCAACGAGGTCGCTGACCTCAAGCTGGCGCTGGTGACACAGACCCTAGTGCTGCCACTGCAGACCGGAACGGTACGGATCTAAGCGACCTTCGCGGGCTCGATGCCGAGCTGGCTGAGGTGATCCACGAGTACAGCGATGCGCTGGTCGATGACCCCGTCGACCTCGGCGGCCTTGGCAGCGGCGGTGCCCATGGCGGCGTTGTAGAAGTCGGCGTCGTTGGTGTGGTCCGAGGCCGTCGGAGCCCCGGAACCGCGCCGCCGCGCCCAGAACAGCACCTTGGGCTCACCCTGGATGCCTTCGTGGTCCAGGGCGAGGCCGACGTAGCCCGCGATGTCGATGGACCACGGAACCTTGCTGCCGGGCACCCTGGGGGCATCCGGGTCGGCCATGGTGATCTCGGCGACGGCCCAGGCGACATCATCGACATCCGGGAGCTCTTCCATGCCGGCGCTGGGCTCCCCGGCGAGGCTGTGCACCGTGGTGTCGAACACGGGGACCGACCGGTACACGGTGTCCGTGGTCATCACGTTGATCAGCGCCATCATCTTGCCGTAGGGGGCCCGGGCGATCTCGGTGCCGAAGTCCTCGCCGATCTGGACCCGCAGCGTCAGGGGGTCCCAGTTCAACGCGACGGCGCCGTAGGCCTTGAGAACGATGGCGACGAGAACGGTCCCGAAGGTGGGGGTCTCGCCGGAGAGGAACGTTGCAGCGACGCGACGCCAATCGTGCCCGGCAAAGCTCATCCCTTAGACGCCTCGGGGCAGTCCGGAGACCTGGTCCTTGGTGACGCCCTGGCGGGGCGGCTGTTCCTGGGCCAGGGCACCGGCACCGGGGCCTGCGCCGCCGAGGACATCCCCAGCGCCGCCGCCGGCGTCGGCCAGGGAGGCCGTGGCGTCGGAACCGGGGGCCGCCGCCTGCATCGCGGGGTCCTTGGTGGGGTCCAGGCTCTTCGGGGGCTCCACGGAGCCCGGATCGAAGAGCGGGGCGTCGAAGATGGCGCCGGGTTCCGGAGCGTTGCCGCCGGCGTCCAGCGGTCCGCCAGCGACTTCGCCGGGCACAGCCTGCGGGCTCGGCGGGGCACCCGCCGCCAGGGCGCTCTGACCGGCCGGGGCGGCGCCGGGCGCCGGGGCCTGGCCGGGGACCTTCTCGAGCGGCGGCGCCGCCGGGGCGGCGCCGGGGGCTCCAGGGGCCGGCGGCGGCTGGCCCGGGGCCGGGGCGCCAGGAACGGCACCGGGGCCGGGCTGCGGGGCCGCGGCTGCCGCGGGATCCTGGCCGGGCGGCATCGGGGGCAGGCCGGGGTCCTGCGGCGCCGCTGCGGCCGCCGGCGGCGCCGGCGGGGGCGGCATCGCGGCCCCGGCGCGCTTCCGGATCACATCGAGGAGGTCGGCGCCGGCGGCAGCCTGCTTCGTCGAGATCCCGGAGGCACGGCAGAGCACGTTGGCATCCGGGGCCGGCAGCGTCGGGAGCACCGCGGCGAGCTTGGCCAGCGGCATCTCGGCGAGCTCGTCGCTGACTGCAGCCAGGGCCTCCTTGGTGAGATCGTGGACGTTGACGTTGATGCCGTTCTGCAGCTTGCACTGCCCCGCGACGTAGCCCGCGGCTTTCTGCAGCATGGGCTGCGTCAGATCCAGGATCTCCTCAGGGAGCGAGACATCGTCGCCGTAGTGAGCGGCCAGCTTGGTGCTCTGGTCGAAGTGGTCCATGACCTCGAGGGCATCCCTGACGAGGTCGTTGTTGTAGCGGAGATCGGGGTGGGCCGCGATGGCGCCCAGCGCCTCGGCGAGCTTGACCCCTGCCCCCCTCAGGTGGCCCTGGCAGCGATCCGTGCGCGCCAGAATGGCATCCTCGATGGCCGCTACGCTGGGGAACCCGAAGCCGGCGGCCTTGTGGAGGTAGTCGTTGACGACGGGCGGCAGCTGGGCCAGGTGGGCCTCGCTGCGGCGGATCAGCTCGACGGCGGCCTGCTTGCGCCATGCCATGGGGTAGCGGTGCCGGTTCTTGTAGAACGCGGACGCAGCCTTCACGGTGCTGTTGCTGTCGAAGGCGGCGAACTTCCGGATCTTCTCGCCGCGGTGCTCCTGCACCAAGGCGAAGTCGCGGTCCTCGAGGGCCGGGACCGCGAGCTCGGCTGCGATCTTCTTCTGAGCGGTCTGAACGTCCGCGGTGATGCCCCAGAACCGGGCGAACTTCTCGATCCCGGCCTGGATCTCGGCGTCGCCGCCGGCGGCGGCCAGCTTCACGGCGCTGAGCCAGGTCTGCTCCTTGGAGTCACAGGGGTACTGGCACCCGAGCCCGTCGGCGCAGTGCCGGGGTTCCGGGGCGCTCCGCTGGACTTGTTCGGAAGCCGCCTTCACGTAGGGTGGCTTCTCGGCGATGCCGATGAGCTCGTGAAGCTGAACCAAGGTGACCGAACCGTTCATGAGAAGCTCCCTGAAGGAAATCTTGCAGCGGGTGGACCTGCGAGGCTATGAGGCCGCGACGGAACAGCGCTGCCCGGTGTGCGGCACCGAGTCTGCGCTGTCCATTCGTGGCTCGTCGTCCATCGCATGCCGGAAGTGTGCCTTCGTCGGGGACATTATCCACTTGTACGCCTCGGCCAAGCGGATCGCGCTGGCGGAGGCTATCACTGAGCTCAAGTTCCACGGGCTCGTCGAGTTCAGCTCGGATCTCGAGGAGACCTTTTACACCTCGGACGCCCAGGAGCAGGCTACGCTCCAGCTGATCTGGGCCGGGGCTCAGGAGACCATGGCATCCCAGACCACGGTGCCCCGTGCCCTCCTCGTGAACAACCTGGCCTGGTACGGCATGGAGACCGCGAAGAAAGCATCCCGCTACGTCGGCGCCCTGCACCCGAAACGCTTCGAGGAGTTCGACTTCGATCTACCCAAGGAGGCCAAGGAGGCCAAGGCGTGGTGGGGGCACAGCATGGCGCTGGCGATCCCGACCTATGTGGGTTGGAGGATCACGGGGTTCCACTTGATCCGGCAGCACGAGCCCACGGATCAAGGCGTCACCCCGATCGAGATGTTCCTGCCGGTGGTGAGCTCTGCAGACAACGGCGTTGGCTTCGCCCACGGGGTCCCCGTGGGTACCCCGGAGGTCGTCGTCGCGGACTCCGCCCTGGTCGCGCTGCGCTACAACGTCCGGCAGCTCTTCGACGGCGACCTCGAAACGCCGTTCGTTGCGCCGGCTCATCGACGTCACGTCGACCTGGGCTGCATCGGGGAATCCGCTCCGATCTTCTTCACCGCCACGCTGAGCCCGGAGTGGTTCTTCCGTGCCACTGAGGTCCCCTCGGCGCGCATCATCTACTTCGCGAACTATGACGACCTCGGGTTCACGCCGACGCAGACGCTGGCCCCCCGGAGCATCGTTGGCGCCGCGTCTCGGACCACCCTGATTAACCTGAAGAATCGAGCCCGGGGATCCCACGAGGCCTACGCCAGGTTCCTGCTGTCCCGGAAGCCCGGTGAAGCCAAGCGGATCTTTGCGGAGTTTTCGCTGTCTCCGGTTGGGCAGAGCCGGTGCTTCCAGGCCCTGAACGGTGAGGATGCCACGCTGCTGAGTCGGATCTTCGAGCGGGGTACCCACATCAAGACCGTGGATGTCGACGGCAAGGTGGTCACGGAGCGTGACGAGGGCTGGTTCTGCGGGGACACCCTGGTCACGGATGCTACGTTCCAGATCACCGAGATCTTGATCTCGGGGAGCGCCACCACGGCGCGTGGCTACACCCGGTTCCGCCGGCAGTCCGTGCCCTTCGAGTGCAGCTACGACGAGATCCGTCGGAACACCTGGAACTGGCTCGAGGACACCGTGATGTCCCGACCAGGTGCCGGGGTCCCCATGGTGAACTCGGCGTGGCGCTCCCGACTTCTTAGGATTGCGTCAGGGTTTCAGGAGCCCCGCCGCATCGTCCAGGGCGCCAGCTACGGCTGGAGCGATAGCGGCCGCGCCTTGGTGATGCCGTACTTCGTGGTTCGAGCCGATGGGATCACGGGAACCGAGCAGGCCACCATGGGCGGACCCATGCTGCCGCGACCGGCCCCGCTGTGCCCCGAGGAGTGGGGCGTCATCCAGGATCCCCAGGCCTGCCAGATCCTGCTGGCTCTGATGGGGAACCTGCTCCGGACCCAGGCCGGGCTCCCGGGGTACGGGCTCGCCGTGCGCGCCGCGCCACACGTCGTGGAGACCGTAGCGTCGGCGCTTCGGGTCCCCGTGGTCCGGGATCCCCGGCCCGACCGCCTGGAGCGCGACGCCCTGAGCCCGGTGCCGACCCCGGTGATCTGGACCGACGACGGCCTCGCCGAGGCGTTCCTCTCCGGGGTCCCGATGCACGTCCTGATGTCCGCGGACCCCGGGAGCCACCGGATCCTTCGGCTCCACAAGAACTGGCTCTGCCTGGACGCCGTGGACTTCTCCTGGGGCCCCACGATCCGGTTCGTGTTCCTGATGCTGCGGGACCTGCTCTGGGCCCCGGGACCTCAGGAGATCCGCCTCGACGCCGAGAACATCTACGGTGACATCGCTCGCCGACTCCGGGCCGCCCTGGTGCCCCGGGGCATCGCCGGGGATGTCTTCGACGTCGCGGCCCGGGAACTGGGAAAGTCCGTGAATCACGCCGGCAACGCTGGATTCACCCTGCTGCTCACGCTGCAGTGGGCACAGGAGCGGGGCACCCTGCACCCCGCAAAGCGGGACGACCTCGTGATCCTGCAGGTCGCCGAGGTCCGGGCCGCGCTGGCACACCCCCTGACCCCCAAGGCTGACCTCGAGGTCCTGGCCAGGCAGCTCGTAGCGGCCCGGTTCCTGACCCTGAATCGGGGCGGCGAATGGGGCATCCCGGAAGCGGTCTGGAACGCGGCCGCCTCGCACTACGCCGGGAACCAGGCCTAGGGGGGCCCCGGGGAGGGGGGTATTCAACTCTGAAGTTGAAGAGGCGCCCTGGAAACCCCCTAGGGGGAGTTTCAGCACGCTGGACCCCCTGGGAGGGGGTCCCAAAACAGGTGAATATATGGGTAAAATAGCGTATATTATAATGAGAGGAATATGTAGCTCACGCTGCATACAAATCTCATCCTCGGGAATCCTGAACTTCGGTTCAGGATTCCCGTAGCTATGGCACCCCTCGGAGACCTGTGAATAAGCACAGGGCCAGGTTCGACCCCTGGAGGTGCCCCCAACCCCATAACCCGGGACCCCCGCCAGGGGGTCTCCATGCCCTGAAAGGAGGCTATCAATGGTTCTGTTTCTGCTGTTTGTTGCCGCCCTTCTCGGGGGCGTCGAGGACGTCGACACCGTCGATGTCTACCTGTTCGGGACATCGTATCATCCCGGGCATGCCTCTGCCTATGAGCAGTGGAACCCGGGACTCGGTGTCGGGCTGACCCGGGTGCTACGTGGGACCTGGTGCCATGTCGGTGCCAAGGTGGTCACGGCGGCGTATCGGGATTCCTTCGGGGAACCCAGCGCTGTCTTCGCCGGCGGCCCCAAGGTGGTCCTTGGCGACCTCGATGGGTTCCACGTCGAAGGGACCCTAGCGTTCGGCTACCTCCACGGCAGCGCAGTGGACAGCCTGGCCTGGTTGCCACATGCCGGTGTCGGCTGGGGCCCCGTCACGCTCGAGGGGTTCTACGCCCCGCAGCGCGACTACCGGGCAAACGCTCATCCACCGGGGCATCCCGACTATCCCATGACCTCCTCGCTGGGGGCCTGGCTTCGACTATCGTTTGAGCTCTGAAAACACCGCGGCGCCCTAACAGGCGCCGCGGTGCGTTATGTCCCGCAAGGGGCACCTAAACCCGGTTGTCGCAGCATCTCCGCTGCGAAGCCACATCCCGTCAGTAGACCTGACAAGGAATCCCCATGACCCTCGTTCACTCCCTCGCCCTTTCCACCCTTACCCTGGCTGCCGCGACCAGCGAGCTCGACGACTGCGTCGTCATCTTCGGTCTGCCCAAAGACGCCACCGTGGCGCAGTGCCGCGAAGCTGCGTTCGCCCGCATGGCGAACGGTGAGCGCGCCTGCGGCCAGACCCCGGATCCCGCAATGGCCCCTGAGATCCGTGCCCGCAACCTCGAGGCCGAAGCTGCCCGGCTCGGCGCCCTGTATCGCGCCCGCCGGCTCGCCCTGGGCTTCAACGCGGCCGCAGAGGCCATCCAGGAGAAGCTCCTGGAGAAGATCGATGACGGCGCCCAGGCCGGGCGCAGCTGGAGCCGCTTCTTGGCGGTTCAGGCTGCGCTGAAGCCCCATCTTGACCGCGAGGTCAAAGTGGGTGATGTCTTCACGGACCACAGCGCCGCGGACCACCTCGAGAACCTCAGCGGTCTCGAGGACCTCGTCAGCGTGCCGGAGATGGAAGAGGTCTGATGCTGGTTCAACTCTGCTGCCTCGGGCGCTGGACGCTCGAGATCTGGCAAACATCAGTGTCGTGGAAGGCTGCGTCGGGAGATCAGCTCTTGCCGATCCCGTACGTTCGGCGTCCGCGGTCTGAGGTGCGCTCCCACTGGGCGCGATATGAACTGAGCCACGTCGTCATTGGCGGCGCCAGGCTCGGCGGTAGATGAAGCTCATCCGTTGTGAGATGTTGTTCAGTAGCCCCGGGTGCCCTAACAGGCGCCCGGGGCTCATCATGTCCCGCAAGGGGCACCAGCCCGGTAGCACTCGCTATTGGGGCCCGTCCATCACCCATTTCGGAGTAGACCTCCGGAAGGACAATCCCATGTCGCAGAAGTCCATCACCCTGTTCGCCAGCTCCCCCAACCAGGGCGACGTCGCCCGCTTCAAGGCCGACGCCGCTGCCTTGATCAAGGCCCGGCTCGAGGTCGAGATCAACCTGGACCCGCGCAAGCCGATCGACGTCGGCTCCTTGGTCGCCAGCTGCCGCGGCCTCGCCCTCAGCTTCCAGCGGCGTGCCCAGCACGTCGTGCCCGGCGGCACCCTGAGCCTGTTCGCGGTCTACGGCCGCAGCGGCGAGAAGCCGGCGGTGTACCTCGGCAACGAGGTCAGGCTGCCGGACGGTTGCGTCGTGGCGCAGCGGCTCCGCAGCCCGGAGAGCGCCGAAGAGTTCCGACTCGCCGCGACCGGGGCCGCCCGGCACGCGAAGTCCGCGAACCTGTTCCTCGCCAACTGGAGGGACGAGACCGTCGTCGACAAGGAGACCGCCAAGAAGATGGTGGTCCTCCAGTTCCCCGGGGACATGACGGCGGGGGTCGCGTACCGGCTGAGCTGGTACACCCGCGAGCACATGATCGGTGCCGGTCGTGTCGATCTGCGGCCCGCGATGCCGGCGCTGTGCCAGGCGCTGGATGACGCCGAAGCCGCCAAGGCCGCGGCCGAAGCCGAAGCTGCCAAGACCAAGGAAGCCGTGGAGGCGCTGGTCGAGACGGCGGACGCCATGACCGTGACCGAGCTCAAGGCGCAGGCCAAGGCGCTCGGGATCGTCGGGGTCAGCAAGTTGCGCAAGGACGAGCTCCTGGCGAAGCTGGAGGCCGCGGCGAAGCCGGAAGTCTTCATGGTCACCGAGGAGCAGCTGACGGCGATCAACGTCGCCATCAACCTCGCCACCGGTGTCGGCGGCGAGGGGCGTCTCCGCACCGCGCTGTCGAAGGCCGGGGTCCGCGTCGACCTCAGCGGCGAAGTCGACCGTGTCGCCGCGCTGGTGGCCGCGGCGAAGCGCTGCGTCGTGGCCGAATCCGTGACGGCCTGAGACGTGGCCGATCGGCAATGGGCCCGGGGGAGCAATCCCCCGGCCCTGACACCAGCGATGAAAGCAGACGGGTTGGTATGGCGTCGACTACATCCATCTAAGAACGGTTTCCTTTGGGAGACCGCCTTGGATACTGGGGCCCCCCGGCCGGCCAGAGCCCCCTCGGGGGCGCCCAGCGCCTCCAAGGGCGTCTGAGCATGGATCACCCTGCCCCATCTCCCAACGGCCCACACCTGGGCCGTTGGGAGATGGGGCAGTGGGTTCTTTTAGCTGTCAGTGCTTCTCCGTACTTTACTGGCAGTCAAGGGGAACTACTGTGCCGGGCATGACGGATCTGATTGTTTTGGGCGGTTCGCTTGCGGCGACCTGGGGCACGGCACCGGGCTGGGGCTCCGTGGCGTTCATGCCGGCGACCTCCGAGATCAAGGTGGTCATGGATCCCGCGTTCGATGCCTCGAGCCGTGATGACGTTCTCCCGCTTGCCGCGGCGATTCAGTGGTACCACTACGCCCGGAAGCCCAAGGGCCACCGGCCCCGGGTCGATGTCGCCACGGATTCCTTGGAGATCATGATCTCCGCCGGTGACCCGCTCCGCGGTTCAGACGGCTCCGACTGGCGCTTCATGCGCTGGTTCGAGACCGGCTACGAGATCCGCTGGCTCTATTTCGGCGACGCTGCGCACGGTGGCGGCGCCGACGTCCAGGCCGAGCTCACGGCGTTCGCACAGCGCTGCCAGGGCGCTCTAGCGGGACGCCTCTTGCGTTCATGCTGAAGGCGAAGCGGTACCGTGCGGAGCCCATGGAGCCCATGGGTACGATTCGGACCAGCGTGGTCTCCCTGAATCGACTCGCCTGGGATCTCATCGGGAACCCGGCCACGGTCACGGTGACGTCAGCTGGCCTGGATTTCTTCGTGACCCCCAACGGGCCCGTTCGCGTCCGGGTCTACGCCCCAACGGGGCACGCCATGATCCGGTACGACCACACCGACTATCGAGCACTCCTGAAGCCGGGGGTGTATCGCGTCGGGCAGGGCCGGTACTGTTCCATCAAGGGGATCGTGTTCCAGGGCGCCATGCTCGTGGAGCGGAACTGGGTCTCGAAGTCCTAGCGGACATCCGCGGGCAGCCAGAGCCCCGGCTTGTCGCTCTCCTCGGTCCCATCGGAACCGACAACCCTCAGCGCCATGATCTCTTCCCAGATCGCGCCCATGTTGGGCCACTTACCGGTTCGATGGAACAGCCCCATGACGACGAAGTTCACGGCGTGCACGAAGTCGTCGTGCTGTTTGTGGATTCGGTTGATCAGGACCGAGGAACCACCGCGTGGGTTGTCGCGCTTCTCCTGGTAGATCGCCAGGAAGTCGTTCATCAGGGTCGCCATGCGACCCGTGTATTCCGGGAAGATCACCTTCTTCGCCTTGATGAGTTCGCAGAGCAGCAGAAGCGATCGGGCCTTGTCCAGACTGTACGAGGCCCGGGCGTCAGCTGGTCCCTTCGTGAACGTCACGATGTTCTTGTTGAGACCCATGGCGACGTAGGTGAACGGCAGGATCCGGCCCGCTGGCCAACCCGCCTTGATCAGGATGCTTTCGCGGACGTCACCGGCGCCGCCGTAGTCATGCGCAATGATGTCGGCACCGCTGATGCCGGCGGCCTCCTTGCAGATCCCGGCCTCCCGGAAGTGGTCCGCGGAATACTGAGTCTGGTAGCCCCAGGTGATCTCGACGACCCCATCGCCCCTGATGCCGCCCAGGGCCAATGAGGTGTTCGAGATGAACTCCTCGGTGTCAGACACCTTCTCCTTGCCCTTGCCGCCCCAGTCCGTGCCGACCGCGGTTGCGATGTAGTTGGAACGGTCAAAGGTGCTCGGGGATTGATACTTGCCGATGCCAGCGGCCTTGAGGTCGCCGATCGTGATCAGCTTCTGACCAACGTCGATGCTCTCCCCGAGGACCTCATTGTAGAACAGGTACTTCGGTTTGTTCCTGGCGACATCCATGATCTTGTCCCACGCCAACGCACTTTCGTAGTGCATCGGGAACAAGATCTGGGGCTTATGGAAGCCCGCGAAGGTGAGCCTCCGATTCGGGAAGGCGTGGATGAAATAGCCCAGCCTGGCGTTGACCGGGTTCCCGCACTTCGCGCACAGCAAGGTGTTCAGGCGGCCGTCCTTCCGCCGGCGCCCATCACCAATCATCTTGAGCAGGTCGCCTTCGTCGGCGACGGTGCACCGGTTCTCGTGCTTGCAGCCGGTCTCCTGGCACGGGATATGCCAGACCCCTTTGGAGCTGTAATCCCAGTAGACCTGCAGCGGATTGTCGAACGTCTTCGGGGTACCGCTGTATCGCTCGATCTTGTAGGGCGACGCGTCGAGGCAGCTCTGAATGACCGGGAGCACGTCGAGCTCGAAGTCCTGGAGCTCGTCGAAGTCGACCTCGTCAGCCGGGGTACCACGGATACGGTCAGCGCTGTTCGAGGCGTAGTTGTAGAACAGTGTGGAGCCGTTGCTCAGGGTGCGCTGCAGGACCTGCTGGTCACTACCCTGCGCCAAGAGGTAGGACCGCACCGCGGATTCCCGCAGGAACGGCTTCACGTAGTTGTTACTGAACTTGCGGATCTGCTCGAAGAGCGGCGTCACCGTGAGCAGGTTGTAGTAGGGTCGTGCCGCGGCCCGGATGATGCCGCCGGCCGCCTTGTTCGTGCTCTTCGCGACCTGACGACCCGCCTTGTCGATCTGCCGACGCGGCATATTGTGCACCACGAACTCATGCTCGAACAAGAAGTGTCCATCGACGATGTCGAACGGCTTCCCCTTGAGTCTGAAGATCAGCGGCAGGATCGAAGCGAAGCCGACCTCAGGTCGCTCCTCAAGCACCGTCCTGAAGTTGTTCACAGCCCTGACGACATCGACGCGGTCCTGGCTGGCCCGCTGCGCCGGGACCCCGGGGCCCAGGTCGGTCCCGTAGTCCGCGGAACTGACCTCGAACTTCTTCGGGGCCGTGACCGTAGTAGTTCCAAAGGTCTTCACAGTTGACCCATGGTAAACCAGGTCTGAAACACCACAACCGCAAAGGAATCCCCATGAAGTTCACGCTTTTTGTTATTCTGTTCGTCCTGCTAGGCTGCAACGAGGGCTTCAAGGTCCCTGCCACGACCACCACCTCGGGGACCCAGAGCTCGTCGGTCACCTTCGTGATCAATCCCCGGGCTGGCTACTGGACCTTCTCGGATCGGCCGGACCAGATGTTCGTCGCCGCAACGACGCGCACCGTGACAGGCACCATCACGGCCACGGTGCACCCCAACGACCCCAACACGGCCAGGTTTGGGGAGTGGTCCCAAGCCCCGGGGCCCACGACCGGGGCAACGATCACGATCACAGGAAACGGAGCCAACCAGGTCGCCATAGCGACGCTGGCCCCGGCTGGAAACGGATAGGAACTGAGCTGATCGGAACTGTCTCCTAGCGGAGAATGTTCCGGGAGGTCGTCACGGGTCCCAATCCCGGGGCCCCGCGATCTCCTACCGCCCCAGGAGGGGCTCCCCATGGACCGCAACGCTGCGACCATACTCACGGCAAGCGCCGTGATCCTGTTAATCGCTCAGTACCTCCCGATGCTCCTGCTACTTGCAGCAATCGGCATCGGTGTCGGCGTTGTCCGCCGGCGCAGCGGAGTGTCCTGAGCACGTCCCCGGAAAGCCGGAGGTGATTGCTGAGGTGCAGCGCCGGGGTACGATACGGGCATGAGGTCATCCTCGCCCCGTGTCGTGCTCCGGCGTCTGCAGCCCTGGCTGCCTCGGCTCCGCACGGAGATCCCCGATGTTAGTGCCGCCAGCACGGATAGGGTCCGGCTCCAAGCCGGACAACCGCCGTGCCCCGCACGGCTCCCCACTCCTGACAACACCAGCAAGTGACCCCCTCGGGTTAGCTGCTGAGATCTATTTCGGACGTACAGGCCGCACCGACTACGCCACGCGGCTCGCCGAGCTCGAGGACCCCGCAGCGGTCCATGGAAACGGCGACATCAGCGATGAATCCGCGCACCCCTTCCAGTTCATCAAGACCGAGCAGGGCCGCTACAACGCCAGGGTCCAGATCGTGCAGGCGGAATCCCAGCACCCCGAGCGGTACCGGGTCTGTCGGAACCGGTGGTACTGGAACCTGGATATGGAGCGCGCCAAGACAGCGGCCTGCATGGCGATCTGGTGCCCGGGTTGCTGGATGACCAAGATTGAGCGTGCCTACGTGGCTCTGACGTCAGCGATGGCCCCCGTGTTCGGGGTCGTCACCGTGGACTGCTCCCTGAGCAATGATTGTCGAGACGTCCTGACGGAGCAGGCCAGGCGCTCCCTGGTCTGCGCTCCGCAGCTCCGCAGTGTCGCTGAACGGGATCGATGCTGGCACCCCCTGTACTGGGCTCTGTTCCCGGTCCCAGGGGCCCCGGAGCCCATGTACAGATTCGTTGGGATCTTCGTCGCAGCTGCTCCGGTCCAGCGGAGATCCGACGGGCGCTCTGAACAGGAGATCCTGGAGCACGGCGTCACCCGCAACTTGGCCACGGTAGCCGGCGGTGTCGTCACAGCCTGGGAACAGACCTTTACGGGTCCTGATCGAATCCAGAACGCATGGGATCACTTCCGGCGCCATACCCCGGCACCGGTGATGGCTTCCTCGGAGGATGGCAGCTCTCCAGGCTACACCGACGGTGACGCCATCAGGGCCGAAGGGGAAGAGATCAGATGGACCCAGACACAACGGTTCTACGGTTCCAACCTGCTCCGGTACGCCGGGCTCCCGCAGGAGCCCTCGGTCCTGGAACAGCCCGCACTGGACCCTGAGATCCTTGCCGAGGTCTACGGCGATGCCCGCGTAGCCCACCAGACCTTCCTGAAACAGGTCAAAGCGTTCCGGGATGCCATGGACCGGACTCCCTGAAATGGGTACCTAGAAACATGGGTCCAAACGATACACTCCCTGAAATGGGGGTCCTTAGGGTATTCTCTATCAGGAGAAGAAGATGTTTACTCGTTAAACAGTTTTTCGTGGTGGGAGAATATTCCCTTAGGGACCCCGTTTCAGGGATATCAGTTCAGACACCTAACACCGAGGAGTTCACATGACTCTATATGCTCTTGGAGACCTTCACATCTCCGCAACGATCTGGGATCTCTTCCGAGCCATCTCCGGGGATTCCGCTTTCATGCTGTCCGAGCTCAAGGGTCTCCTGTCCGGAGACGATGATCTCGTGCTCTGTGGCGACGTCTTCGACAGCTCCGAACCCGGGCCCACGTTGACCCGGATGTTCCGGGAATGGGCCGAGGATGTCACCGCCGCCGGGAACCGGCTCTGGGCCATCCAGGGCAACCACGACAAACGGATCGTCAGCTGGACCGATGCCGTGACGAGCTGCGTCACCTACGTCGGGAACGGAGCCCCGTTCTCCATCGCCGGGATCCGTTGCGCCGCGCTGGACTACGCACCCCGGGACACCATTGCCCGGAAGCTCGCCGAACTCGGAACCCGCAAGGAGCTCCCTGAGATCCTGTTCCTGCATCAGGCCGTGCGGCAGTACCTGGATATCGACGGGACCTGGAACTGTGACCTCGAGTGGGTCCCCGCTGGGATCCCCCTCGTTGTTCTCGGCGACATCCATGAGCCCTGGGGCGCCCCGGTTCGCTCCAGCCAGGACGTCGGTTTCCAGTACGCCTGCTACACCGGCGCCGGGCACACCAGGTCGATCACGGAGGCCAAGCACGGGAAGTCCGTACTCCGGATCAACAGCACCTCAGGGACCCCCCGAGACATCACCCGGGTCCCGATCCGCTCCCGAGCCATCGCCGCGGCATCCCTGACCGCGGCGACCCTGGAGAAGACCCGTGAAGGCGTCCGAGGGTGGGTCAAGCACCTGGCTTCGGGAAACGCACAGGAAACGGCCCCAGCGAGCCTCCTGACCCCGGTGATCCACCTCACCTACACCGATGACGTCCCCAGTGCCCCGGAACTGCTCCGGGAGGCCGTCGCCGACCTCGGCATCGAGGTCATCATCATGCCCTACCCCGTCGTGGTCCGGACCACGGGGACATCAAGGGTCGACCTCGCCGCGGCGGTCGCCGGGATTCCGGGGATCCCGGCTCTGCTCGAGAAGAGCGGTCTCGCGAAGTCGCAGCAGGTCGCCTCCGTGGTTCTGGATCTCATCCGGCCCGGGAAGCCGGCCGAGATCCGGGGCAGGCTCGACGTCGTCAGGGCCCAGTTCTTCGCGGACTACGACAAGGCCCAGGCGTGACGGATCCCGTGGATCCCCCGGCGCAGCCCGTGCCCGGCTTCCGGATCGTTTGCGAGAAATGCGGCGGGGCCGACATCCAGGTCCAGGACAATGTGAAGCATGGCTCCGAGGCGACAGGGACCTGGGGCTCCATCGATCTGTACTGCCGGGGCTGCGGGAACCGCGCCGCGGTTCACGACACCTGACGTCACAGGATTTTGTGAAGTGATCTGAGTTGACATAGCCCTCGCCGGAACCCCGGCGAGGGCTTCTTCGTTTCGTTCCATCAATCAACCAATCAAGGAATCGAACATGACCACTTCGTTGCTTACCAGGGAACAGCTCGCCGTGACCGGCCAGAAACTGCCAGCTGATTATCTCAAAAGGGGCAGTGAGTTCGTCCGTAGGATGCGCCGATTTTTGACTGAGAACGGATACGCCACACGTTACTCTCTGGGGTATTATTCCATGGAGCAGCTCAGTGACATGCCCAGAGTGTTAGGCGGACAACGGTCTGGCTGTCTGGGTGTGTTGGATACGGGCGGGTTGATGTCCACCGTGGTCTCCCGGGTCGACGTCCAGGCGACGCTACCTGTTGGTTCGCGGTTTCACGGTCAGTTCAGGTATGTTGCGGTGTACTCGATGTGTGAGCTTTCCAATGAAGTCGCGCTGCAGTGCGTTGTCTGTGATATTATGCGGCTGAGCCCCGGGGACCGTGATCAAGTGGTTGTGATTGGTAATGGTGTCAAACCGACGCAGCGGGTCACTGCGCTGCCCTCCCCCGTTCTCGCCCCGTTGCCTGAGCCCCTAGCTGACGAGCAGGACCCCGCACTGAACGACATCGTGGCACGGCATGCCCGCGCCTCCTATTTCGATCGGATCGATTATCTGATTTCCAAAGCCCTGGAAGACCAGGCTTCGGCCCCGGTGGCGTCCAACCTGAACGCTGCTCTCGTTCTTCTGCGCGATCTCGCCCCCTTGGCGATCTGATCCCGGACCGGTAGCCCAGCTACCTCTGCGCCTCTGGAGTGATCTCCAGGGGCTTCTTCGTTTCATCACTCATCTCGTCGTCGAAAGCAGTACCCCATGGCCAAGCACAAGAACAACAGCAACAACATCCTCGTGAAGTGGAACCTCGCCGTGAAGGCAGCGTTCCCGCACCTCTACGCCGCGGCGAATCGTCCCGGCCACGTCGTCTTCAAGGGCGTCTACGGCACCCACCTCGGCAACAACCAGTACGTCACCTACGACGGCCGTCTGGTCTCGAAGAAGCTGACCCCGGCCAAGGATCTCACCCGGACCTATAAGCGGATGAGCTCCCACGGGGCACGTGAACTCGCCAAGGGCGTCCTGTTGACTGACCCGGACTACGCCCTGGATTCCACGAAGCGCAGCGCCGCCCTGACCTACGAGATCATCCAGCACCGCTTCAACAAGTCGCACCGCCTCGCCACGTTGAGCCCGCAGGATCTCGTCGACCTGTTCTCCGTGGCCTCGCCGTCCATGATCACCGGCGCCGGCGGCACCATGCAGGGCCGCGACCGCGACTTCGAGGACGCCCAGATCGTGGCGTTCTGGAAGGCGCACGGCTACAATGTGGATCCCAGGGATCCCGCGTCGATCCAGCTCGCCCACGACGGCCTCGCGGCGCGCCGGTACTGCACTGCGCTGCAGACCTCGGTCGCCTTGAAGGTCCGCGCCAACGAGCTCCGCTACAACAAGCTCGCGACCCGCTGCAAGAAGGTCGCCCCGGTCGCCGAGGTCGTCAAGGTTGACGCCAAGGGGGTCCCGACGAAGCGGATCGTGACCCGCGCCGACGCCACCGCGGTTCTCAAGGCGGTCTGATCTCGTGCCTGAGATCACCGTGAAGGAGTTCAACGAACTCCAGAAGCTCCGCACCTTCAAGGCCACCGTGGAGCCCGTGCTCCACCGCATCTACGACGTCCTCTATTTCGACTCCGACCGGAACTGCTTCGACCCCGGCAAGGAGTGGGACAGCGCCCCGGACTTCCTGGATATGGTCGCCAGCAACATGCTGTCGCTCTATGGGCGCCCGAAGCCGCGGTCCCGGAAGTACCCCGACATCAAAGTGAAGAAGTCGTGACCGACAAAGAGAACTACTCCGACGAGAGCCTGGCCGGGTTCTCCGACGACGCCCTGGTCCGGGAGATCGAGCGTCGCCGCCGATTGGCCCGGGATCTTCTCGAGCTGTCCAGGGCCGCGCTGGCCCGGGAGCTCGCGAAGATGTTCGCCACGTTTCCCGGGCTCGCGGCCACCGCCGGTGTCAACCTCCAGGGTGAGTTCGGCACCGCGCTGAAGAACCCCGAGGACTACGAGTTCCGCATCATGGCCACGTATTCTCCGGAGCAGAAATGACCTACGACGAGATCCTGAAGGCGTGTATTGAGCGGGCACCTGACGACAGCGTCCTCCAGGACGCCTTCGACGAGCTGATCTACCAGCACGTCGGCACCGACAAGCGGGCCTCGGCGATCAACAACGCTGGCGCGGAGCGCCAGGTCGAGGTCCTCAAGGAGAGGGGCTACACCGCGGAGCGCATCCTGATCGAGATCGCGGAGCAGCTCGCGATCTCGGTGCACGCCCTCGGGGAGCGCGTCAGCTCCCCGGCGGTCCCGGTGCCGCCCAAGAAGCCGAAGCCGGCCCCGGTCCTGAAGCGGGTCCGGTTCGTCTACGAGGTCCTCGTGGAGCCCGGTGACACCGAGGTCGAGAGGATGGGGCTTGCTGACATCCAGATGGCGTGCGAGCAGGGTGACTGCAGCGGCCACTTCATCGAGACCAGCAGCAAGATGCTGAACCTCCGCCAGGCCAAGCTGGCCTGCGCGGAGCACGGCACCGCTCTCGAGTTCTTCGATCTTCCCGAGTTCGCCGTCGGGACCCGGGTCTGGTGGACCGACCCCGACGTTGGGGCCTGCAGCGACTACGGCACCGTCGTGAAATACGACGGGGCCTACACGCTGCGCAAAGCCGGCGGCGGCGAAGTCGTGTGCCCCGCCGACGAGCTCTCTCGCAAGAAGCCGAAGAAGACATGAAGACATTTCGGTCCAAGTACCGCATCGTCGTCGAGGGCTACGTCACCGTGGTCGCCGACAACAATCTCGAGGCCACGAAGAAGGCCAAGGCCGCGGCTGAGAGCCTCCCGGTCCCCGGGGCAGTCTTTCAGGAAACCCACGTCGGATACGCCGAGGAGGTCAGCCCCGCTCCCGAGGTCATCCGTGAGCGCTGCGAATGCGGCCGCCTCGTCGAGGACTGTTCCACCTATGATGACTCAGAAGAACACGGAGATCGCTGATGAGCAAAGACAAGATCATTCAGTTCCCCGGTGTCCGCGCCGCGGCCCCTGGACCCAGTGAACCCCATGACGCCATGTTGGCGCGCCACGGCGCCCTGCCCGGTGGCTATGTCCCACCGGTGGAACCGGCCCCGGGGTCCATGGACCCCACGAAGAACGAGGTCGTCACCACGGCCGACGGTCAGCGCATCGAGCTGACGCCGCAGCAGCAGAAAGCGCTGCACCTCGTGCTCAGCGGGATGACTTTCGTGCTGGTCGGCATCAAGCCGGCACCCACGGGGGCCGACTTCTTCACGGCGGTCCACGGGGACCACGGTGATCTCAGGAACGCCCTGGATCACCTCTACGGGGTCATCGAGCGGGCCTATGTCCGCGAAGGAATCACGCAATGAGTGCCACTCTTTCCACGATCAACGCGATCCATGCCGACGCTGCCGCCAAGAAGGTCGACAAAGAAACTCCACCGGAGCCCTGACATGGGCGCACCGGCTTGTCGTGTAACCTTGGCTGATCAGATCCGGTTTGTAAAACACGTCAGAGATAAAATCAGGCTAGCAGGATACCGGGGTAGCTTGACGGCGCGCATCGTTGAGCGACTCCGGCAGGAGCACGGGTGGGCCAACCTCTCTAGCCATGGAATGGTAGGAAGGTACTTCAGGGTGATTCGTCTGTTGGAGAACCCACGGACCGCCCCTGCAACAGAGCTGGTGTTGGCAACGGCAACCACGCTCAACTCGATATGGCCGCAACTCAAGCAGATCAAGGAAGGTTAACCATGGACGAGAGCTTCATTCAGTTCTGCCGTCAGGCCACTGACACCCAGCTCGAGAACATCCTGAAGAAGGAGTTCAATCGCTACAAGCACGGCGACTACGACAACGCCCGCATCGCCGCCGCGGAGCGCGGCTGGACCGTGAAGAACGGCGAGAGGATCTCATGAGCATCGCGGACCAAGTTCTCCAGCTCAAGGTGCGGCGGAAGCTCGCTCTCCTGGCCTGGCGCGACGCCAGGATCGAACTCAAAGAGGTCGACACCGCGATCTGCGCGTTCCTGAAGGCGAACCCGCCGAAGTCGTTCCGGCTCCAGGAGGCCTATCGGAACCCCGACGGCGCCTATGCGACGCCGCACTGGGACGAGGTCGGCCAGTACGCCGACCAGAGCCTGATCGACGGCGATGAGCTCGACCTGCACATCTTCCAGGAAGGGGAGTGGACCGAGGTCTACCACAACGAGGCCGATGATCCCAGGCCCGGGTGTCGGCGCGTCATCGAGGTTCAGTGGTGAAGGCGCTCAGTGCCAAGGGGCTCCGGCACTCGAACAGCCTGGGGCCCCTGCGCTCCGCCCCACGCATCGAGGGGCAATACCTCCGGGACGAAATCACCCGGATCGTCCAGTCCACCCGTGACTGGTTCCAGGGGGTCTACGACCTCCTCGAGAAGCACCAGCTCCCGTCGGAGTGGCGCACCCAGTTCTACATTCACGCCAAGGGAGTGTCTCCATGGATCAATCCGAAATCCTCTTAGCCTGGGTCAAGATCTACGCGGGCCCCAAGTTCGAGGCCTGCATGAAGTGGCAGATCCGGTACGACGCCGCGAAGGCAGCCGTCAACGAGCTCGCCAAGGAGGTCGGCGCCGTGCCGGAACGCTACCTGCTCCGCGGGGCCCAGGTCGAGGGGCTCTACCGCGCCTACGGCGTGACCGCGGCCGCCGCGGGCTGGCGTCCCGCCGGGAAGCAGTTCCCGGGCTACATCAAGCCGAACACCAGGACCGTGGCTGGCAAGGTGTTCAAGGCCAGGCTCGACGCGATCCGCTGGGAAACCGGGGAGTCCCTGGCCCATGAGCTCGGGCTGCCGCCGTTCTTCGGTGGTATGCTCAACGGGTTCTGCTCCTCGGCGACGTGCGTCATGCGCGCCGGCGTCTTCTACCTCGAGCTCCCCGCGGCCCTGGTCCGCCACCTCTTGGCGCCGCACCAAGTCGACACCATTCAGGAATGGGAGTACGTCAAGGCGAGGGACTCACAGTGAAGCACGTACTCATCCATCCCCCGGAGTTCACGAAGCCCGGGGACCGCTTCGTTGTGATGCTTCAGGTCGGGACGACCCGGGGGCAACCGATCTGGGAGCCCCTGGGCTACGGGTTCGAGGGACAGCCCTCCCCGGGAACCCTGCTGCGCCGGGGCTCCCGGTGCACCGGGTTCAAGACGGAGCAGACGGCATGGGATCATCTCGATCGGTCCGCGGTGCAATGGCAAGCCGACGGGCTCACGTTCCACCACGGCAAACAGATCATGGTCCTCAAGGTCGAGGTTGGCGACGCATGAGCCGACACACCATTGCCCACGCCACGAAGCCCGGGGCCTACTTCATCGTGGGTTTCGACAAGGTCCCCGGGGCCTTCTTCTGCCAGTCCTGGTCGGCCAAGCAGAAAATGAGCTGGTCCGATGACTGCTTCGAGATCGACAACCTGGAGCAGCTCGGGGCCGCGGTGCCTCCGGAGCTGCGCCGCGCCTTGGTCCTGGAGGCGTGCGGCGATCTTCCCTGGAGCACCGTGAAGGACTGGCGCACCGACGTCTCAACCCCTAAGGAATGCCATGCCACCTGATCTCAGCAAACACATCCAGAAGGTGCTCGACATCGGCACCGTACATATCCCGGAGTCCGACAACGGGCTCCTCCACGACCACGTCGGCGACGACGAGGACTTCCCCGTCGCGATCCTGGAGTACCGCTTCGGCTACCTGATCTCGGCCTGGCACCACGGCGAGGCCAGGGAGCCCGAGGAGATCGAGGAGTTCGAGAAGAACTTCCTCGAGGTCGGGTTCTCGAAGCACCTCCTCGCCTTGATCAAGCTGGCCGGCGAGGCCGGCTGCAACTGGCTCCAGCTCGATCGCGACGGCGAGACCGTCACGGGGCTCCCGGTGTTCGAGTGGTGAACCACGACTTCGGCTTCAACATCCAGGTTTTCGCGGAGCCCCTGGATCACCCGGCGCCGCCGGAGCGCTGCCGCGTCGTGGTTCGCATCATGGAGCTGCCCGTGAAGAATGGTTCCAGGGCGGTGACCACTGAGCTCGGCCGCGTCGACGGGCTCACCCCGGAGCACCTGGACACCATCGCGAAGTCGCTTCAGGGTTTGCTGCGTGGCGCCGTGCAAGGCACCGTCGACAGCCTCGCGTATCGCATCAAGAACCCGAGCATGGGCGCCATCATCGACAAGATGTTGGCGCAGTGGACCCCCGCTACGGGAGTTCCCAACGCGCTCTACAACAACCGGCTCGGGGAACCCTATCGGGAGCCCGCGCCTCTCGAGGTGAAGCAGCGCGTAGCCTGGAAGGACGACGGCGACACCGTGCACCACGGCCGCGTCATACAGATCTCCGAGGTCTGCATCGAGGCGACGCCGCTCATCAGGCTCGAGCTCGACGACGGCAGCCGCACGGACTGCTACGAGAAGGACATCCGGCCCCTGTTGTGTCAGGACTGCGGCGAACCCCAGTTCCACACCGACAGCGGTCCGGTCTGCAAGAACGGTCACGGCGGTGCCCCCGCCAAGGAGGTCACATTCACATGAGCGACGAGATCAGTCCAGAACTTAGCGCCGCGATCAACGCGGTTTACGACGGGACCTGCACCCAGGCCCAGGCCCACGTTCTCCTGGAGGAGTGTCGGGCCCAGATCCGCACCGTTACAGCGCTGCGGAAGCAGTTGGAGATCCGCGACAAGCACAACGGGCTCTGCCCGGACCACCGCGACAAACAGACCCGGTGTCCAGCCTGTGAGGTCGAGCGTCTGACTCGGCTCCTCAAGGGGGCCCAGGAGCGCTTGGTCGCCGCTGGGGCGACGTGACCGGGGCCACTGAAGTGGCACGGCCGCCCTGCACGCACCCCTCGACGATGCGACCACCGGGGTCCACGTCGGGCCCCTACGACATCTGCACGACCTGCGGGGCCCATGTCCCCGCCAGGTACACCACGGGGTGCACCAACTTCGTGATCTGTAATGCCCCGGTTCCGGATGTGGTCTGCAAGGAGTCACCGAAGTGGACCCCGCCACCAGGGGCCCCGAAGAGGAGACGTCTCGATGGTCGATGACATCCAGATCAGCGATTGCGCCCTGACGGTCAGCTTCGAGTTCCGGGGTGGGCCACTGCCGCTGTCCCTGCGGCCCTACGACGAGGATCTCATTCAAGAGGATCCCAAGCTCCGGGGCCAAGTGGAGCCCGAGGACGAGCACTACTGCACCGATGTCCTGGTTCAGATGCTGAGCGGCGAAAAGATCTTTTGGATGCCGGAGTGCTGCCGGCTCAAGGGGACCCGCGAGGTCGACATCTCGCCCTACGCCTTCTTCGAGAAGCCCGGCGCTGACCGCACCATCTCCGGGTTCGTGACCTTCGAGGTCGGCAGCGCCGAGTTCGAGGCCGCCTACGGCAAGGGGCGCAACGGTGAGGTCAAGGCGAAGCATGCCCTCCGAGATATCATTGAGAAGTTCCAGTCGCTGTGTTCAGTGCCGGGCCAGCTCTCCTGGGCCACGAACGGGTTCTCACTCCAGGATAAGATGAAGGCAGCCGCCAACATCTCCTGGGGCATGGCGGACAGCCTGAACCGCCAGAACGCGATCCGTGCCAAGTACGTCGAGCTGCCGCCACCGGACTTCGTCGGGAACCTGTGCCTTCCGCACGCCATGTACCGCCTCGACATGCTCCTGACCGGGAAGACCCGGGGGCAGCGCTACGGCGTGAACTGGCGCTACCCGAAGAGCTTCGAGGAGCTCGTGAATCGGACCTCGGATCCGTTGTACCTCAACGATGGCGGCCTGAGCCGGATCTACTTCTTCATCAACGACGGCGACGCCGTCACGTTGGCCCTTGGCACCGAGAGCCTCGAGAAAGTGAAAGACGTCTGGGCCCGGAACTCTGCCGTGGTCCAGCTCCGCGATGAAATCGAACAGGCCGCCACCGCGGCCTATAAGGAGATGGAAGATGCCCCTCAAGAAGCGTGAACCCAAGAAGCCGAGAGCGCGCAAGCCGCTCTATCCGGTGCCGGAGCTCCTTTTCGAGCTCCTCTGCACCATCAACATCTTCGAGGGCACCGACGAGGCCCACACGGCGCCGCTGGTCGAGAAGCTCCGCGCCGTCCACCTCGACCTGAAGAACCTCATCGGGACGCACCCCGACTACCAGGACAACGAGGGGCTCCAGAAGCTCGACAAGGTCTACGTCAGGGCGGGCTGGGATAACAATGGGCTCCGGTGGCATACCGAGGACAAGGATTTCGGCGAGGACATCTTCATCGTCGAGTTCCTGAACAACGAGAAGACGAAGTGGAAGCCGGCGTGACCAGGCTCGACGAACTCAAGATTCTGGATCGCCTCGTCGCTCATGCCCTGGAGGATCTTCCGGACACCGTGATGACATCCGAGAAGGGTGTCCTGCGGCCCGGGCGCTACCTGCTCACCCGGAACGAGCTCCGCGTCGTCGCGAAGCACCTGATCCGCCTCATGGCGAGAGATCGCCAGAAGGCCGAGCAGACCCGGCGTCACAAGATCAAGAAGACGCTGCAGAAGGTAGCATGAAACTCTCCACGATCCGCCGCGTCGCGGTGCTCTACGGGCTCACGGCGAAGTTCGCGGTGTCCGAGGAGCCCGATACCACCGACGATGAAATCGAACTTTCCAACGGGGTCCGGATCCAGATGTCGAGCTGCGGGACCCCAGTGGGGATCCACTGCACCACGGAGATCCCGGAATGGACCTCCTTCGATAAGTATTGGGATCGGACCCCACCCGCGCTGACCATCATCACGGAAGCCATCGAGCTCCGGAAGAAGGTCGACGCTCACAACGCTGAACACACCCCCAAGAAAGAGGAGGCCACCAATGGCCGCTGAGAACGCCGCTGAAATGGACGCCGCCGCTAAAGAGGCGTCCGAAGAACTGAAGCGCACCATGACCCTGGCCGACGTCAAGGCCTGGTGGAAGCGCCACTACCTCAAGGCCGGGCACAAACGCCTCGGCCGCGTCTTGCTCGAGCACAAGGAGAACTGACATGACTGCTACTGCCAACGGCAAACCCGTGAAGCTGGTGTGGCGCAGCGCCAGCGACGGCTACTTCTACGAGAACAGCGCCGGCGAACTCCTGCGCTGTGACCACAGCGCCGACGGCCGCTACGCGGAGCCCGCTGGCCCGGACCACTGCGACCACGACATCTTGATTCTCGACATCGAGCGCATGAAAGCCAACGGGGTCTTCCTCGGCGACAGCCACTGCTCCGCGCTGCTCCCGCTGAAGAACGGCCAGACCTGCGCCGTGGAAGTCGACAAGGGCCTCCAGTTCGTCCTGAAGCGCCATCCCGAGATCAAGGTCTACGCCCGCTTCGGGGAAGTGACCTATCTCCTGACCAAGGTGAACTGATCATGGCTGACACCATCGTTTACCTCGCGATCTCCAAGGGCGGTGGCATCGACGGCATGGACCGTTCCCCGGGCGGCAACGTCACCGCTGCCTTCCTGACCCGTGAGGCCGCCGAGAAGGACCCGAACAAGCCCTGGAACGACATCAAGGCCGAGGTCTTCGATCTCGACAAGGTTGCCAAGGAGGCCTGGGCGAAGCTGAGCCCCGTGGAGCGCATCGCCATGGAGCAGGAGTTCGGCCGGCCCTTCGGCAAGAAGAAGGGGATGCGGTGAGGCGCTACAGCTGGCTCAGCGGGCTCTGCCTCCTGGGGCTCTTCCTCGTCATCGTCCTGTCTGCGCTCAACGAGAGCCGGCACTGGATCGGGGCCCACTGGTTCTGTCTCCTGGGCTTCTGGCTCGGCGTCGGCCACGCCTGCTTCCGCCACCACTACCTGCTGCACCGGTGGATCAGTACCAACGCCCCGGAGAAACTATGAGCGAAGAATCTGAGCTCGTCGCCAACCTGGAGCGGGGGTACAGCCACCCCGGCACCACCGTGGTCCGGGACCACGTCACCGGGGCCATGGCCTCGTTCACCCCGGTCCGCGGTTCCAAGATGAAGAAGTGGATCTGCGTCTTCATGGACCCCGTGAAGAAGGAGTTCGAGCACCTCGTCGCCGACGACGATGTCCGGACCATCGTCGAGCACATCTACGCGAAGTACAACGGCTGGCAGATCGTCTCGGTGAACGTGATGCCGGGGCATGTCTGCGCGGTGTGCCGCCAGGAGGACGGCCAGGACGTCTGGTACGTCGATGCCCCGGGGCACCGCCAGGCCGTGCCGAACGGCTACGCCGTGACCTGGCTCGCCGAGGAGCCCGGGCAGCAGAAGGCGGGCTGGTACTACAACCGGCCCAACGACGACACCGACGAGGGTCCCTTCACCGAGGCCGACGCCGCGGCCGCGGCGGCCTGGGAAGACCTCGAAGGGTAGGTGCAACTCCGGTTGCACCCATTGCACCTTTGCACCCCTAACCTGGAGAATCCATGAGCGCCTATGACCACCTCGTCGAATCGGCTCAGACCCTGGAGCCCGACGACATCGAAGAGCTGATCAACGCCCTGCAGCGCCTCCTGGAGGAGCGCCGCAAGGACGACGAGCCCGCGGAGCAGTTCAGCTCCATCGTGGCCCACCTCGAGCACGAGTTCCCCTACACCGGCGATCTCCAGGGCTGCGACTTGGTGCCGTTCCTATTCGCCCTGGCCGAGTTCGGGTTCATCATCCGGTGCGAGAGCTGCGGCAGCGGCCGCAGCGGCTACGTCGCCACGCTCTACAAAGTCGGGGCCCCCGCTGACGAGAAGCCCCAGTACGTCACCGGGGTGACCCGCAGCAACGACCCCCACCACTGCTTCGACGCCGATGACGCCTGCGATGCCGGGTTCCGGATCCTGGCCCACGCCTACGTCGAGAACATGATCCGGCTGGACCCCATGAACTTGTTCCAGGACCGGAACCGCAACCAGCTCAGCAGTCAGTACAAGCTCTGTCTGGAAGAGCAGCACGCCTGGCCGCAGGCCTACCACTTCAAGTTCAGCCTCAACGGCGAGGTCTGCGAGGTGAACTCGCCGTACCGGGTCCTCGACATCGCCAAGGCGATCTGCCTCGCCCAGAACCTCGACCGCACCTTCCAGACCGAGGACCCCGACGACCTCGAGATCCTCGAGATCAAGAACTGCAGGATCCAGCATGACCCCAATGACCGGTTCGCGTGGTGGGAACCCACCGACGTGATCTGGAAGCAGGAGGACTAATCATGAACGTCGTACCCATCACCAAGCAGCAGTTCCTTACTGCCTGCGCCAAGCCCCCGCGCACGTTTCCTTTTCTGCAGGAAAAGTCGTGGTTTGCCACTGAGGATAATCAGGTTGTCGGTGCCGTGATCTTTGACACTAACGTAGCGGCCTGGGCTGTCGGGGTGTTAGTGAAACAGGGTGGAGCTATGCGCCCAGCTGGCATGAGCATGGGGCTGGTGTCACAGACGCTGGCTGAAGCCAACCTCCGCGAGCTTATGTTGAAGGAGCACGCAAAACTGGGCGGGCTGGAACGAAACTAAATGGGTTTCAACCATCGCCTCAGCACGGCAAAGCTGATCCGGGTCGAGCCGGATGGCACCAGGGTCTACCACAAGAACCACAAGGAGTACCGCGTCACCCAGGCCACGGGGCCCACGGGCTTCTATCCGCCTGGCGGCCGTCGCGCCATGTACCGCGACAAGGTGGACCCCCGCACGACGCGGGAGTTCACCGAGGCAGTGCAGGAGCGCCGCCAGCGCACCGGGATCATGTTCCGGGCCGTGAAGCCCGGGCCCCAGAGCCTCTAGGAGAGATCCCATGGCAACCGAAGCTGAGATCATCGAGGAGTCCGAGCGCACCATGCTCGATCTCGCGATGCCGCTGTTCAATCATCACGTCGCCAAGGTGAAGCGCACCATTGCCCTGGCCCACCAGGGCTACCCGGGCTGCCGGTCCGCTGCGATGCTGCACTGGGCCTCGTTGCAGGCCGTGTTCGGGGCGCACCCCGATGCCAAGGCCATCTTGGACGCCATGCTCCCCGCGGTCAAAGCACCGGGGGCGCCGGCGGCATCACCCGTTCTTCCAGCTCTATGAGTTCCTTGGCCGGATCCACGCGCCACGGCTTCAGTCCGGCCAGGGCCGAGTAGGCCTTCTGCAGCGCGGCGACACAGACCTCGGAGCAGAAATACTTCTTCTTGGACTGCCAGTTCCAGCCCAGGATCTGGGCGAACAGGATTCCGCTCCAGTCATAGGGGCAGCCGAGTTCCTCCACGAAGAATGCTCGAACCGCGGCTTCCTGTTCCGGGGTGCACGGCAGATCCAGGACGACCCAGTCCGCCCTGTTGAAGTCGATGTGACGCAGGACGACGCCGCCGTTGGGTTGCGAGGTCCCGCAGACGCCGTCGCTGAACATGATCTCGGCGTGGCTGACACCGCGGCGCTTGAAGGCCCTGATCAGGGTCCCGACGAGGCCACACTTCCCGATCCAGAAGATTGCTTTCATGAAAGAACGATATGCCAAAGCCTGAACCCATCAAGATTGCCTTCTTCGTGAACGAAGGCGAGTTCGACACCGAGGATATCGGTGACACCAAACAGCTCCTGGCCGAGGCCGGAGCCAAGCTGGACCATGCCTACAGCCACGAGATCTGTGGTACCCCGCTCTTCAAGGGGACCGACGGGAAGTGGTACGTGGGCGCCGTGGAGTTCACGGTGAGCCCCGCGAACCCGGAGTACCTCGTCCAAGAGATCGCTGACACGGAGCACTACGAGTGCAGGGCCTGTGGCCACATCGACGACATGGACACCCTGCAGGGCATCGAGAGCTACCTCTTCGTGACTCGCGGCGAGGGGTCACCCCCGGGGCGCTGCTCGAGGTGCAAACAGTTCAGCGACGAGATCACCAAGGCACGCGCCCAGGAGATCGCCGGGATCACGAAGCCGAAGCGGCAGCGCCGTCCCGGGGGCCTGAAGTGAAACCGGTCACGATCACCTGGACCCTCGAGGACAGCCGCCAGGCCTGCGCCGAGGGCTGGGACATCTTCGACTGTTCCGGGCGCTACGAGATCGAGAAGAACGATGAGCACCCCGGGAAGTGCAAGGACATGACCGACGATGAGATCGTCGTTTGGCTCATGGGACGGGCCGTCCAGGGCAACCAGCTCGCCACGAAAGCGATGCTCCATCTCCTGATCGTCGATCCGAACTGGACCGCAGCGGACATCAGCTCCATGACCAAGCGCGGCTTCCTGGTAGCCCGGGATGCCAACAAGAAGGTCGTCAAGGCGGTCAGCACCGTGGAGTACCGGAAGTCGTGAGCGGCTACCCACATAAGGGCACCAAGTATAAGATCGTCACGGTCGACCTCCTGGTGCCGGTGAATCGTGAGATGTACATGGATGTCCTCAGCGACTTCCGTGGTGACAACCCTGACGAGCTCGTGCAGTGGGCGCGGGTCAGGACGGATGTCACCGGCATGAATCGCGATCAGGCCGTCGAGGTCTGGAAGAAGCGACACAACGAAACCATCGACATCAAGGAGTGTGAATGAGCGCTTCCCGCACGTCCCCCAAAGAGCTCAAGGCGCTGATCCTGCGCCTTGACGCTGAACTCAACGACATCGGCGGTTCCGAGCAGGACCGCAAAGAGGTCCTCGAGGATCTCGCCGCCACGGCCAAGGACATCAGCGACGAGGCCAATGAGTGCTACCCCCTGACCGCGGCGCTTCTCGACGCCAAGGTGAAGGAGCGGAAGCTGTGAGCTTCACCCACCTGATGTCCCTGAACATCGCCGTGAAGGCGAAGTCGGACGACCTCGCCTTCATCAAGGGTGAGGACATCATCAAGATCCTCGAGGCCAAGGTGGCCGAGATCAAAGCGGACCCCGAGGAGTGGGAGAACCACCTCGACGTCTATGACACCCAAGAAGACGAGGAGACCTGACATGGCAACGAAGAAGAAACCGCTGGCGATTCTGAACGAGCTCCTTGAGAGTTTCGACAGGTCCGGTCATACCGAGATGCAATGCGTCGCGGATGCCCTCCGGGACCACATCAACAACGAGCTCGTGGAGAAGGGCAAGTTCAAGCTCGACAAGGCCAGCTTGGACGGCGCCGACTTCCTGCTCCGGCGGATCATCGAGAATGCCCGTGCGATGCGCCAGCGGCTCTACGAGCTCGCGGGCCCCCGGGAGCCCCGCCACGGCTTCCTGTGCCCTGAGGAGATCACCCTGGTGTGCCAGCACCAAGAGGGCCCGCCGGTGAAGGCCAAGGTGTCCGTGAACTGCCACGGCATCTTCGTCTCCTTCCAGGATCACGGGGTCTGCACCGAGGATGACGCCGAGTGCGTTCTCGTCGAGCAGGTCAAGGGGGAACCCCGTGTCATTGTGTGGTCCGATATCAACCGGGAGGACCCCACGGACACCATCGAACTGCATGAGGCCCGGCACGACCACCGGGCCAAGGAGGACTGAGATGCGACTCAAGAAGTGGCGCAGCCCAACCAGCAACCGGATCACCATCTTCGTCAACGACTTCCTCCCGGATACCAACGTTGCCGTGGTGTCCGACGGGGCCGATGGCTGGGTCGTCTCCAAGGGACCCGGTGACCGGATCCCGCTGACCGCTGAGCAGATCCAGGAGGTCAAGGAGGGCGTCGAGGAGATTACCGGCGTCGCCCCGGAAGACGGCTTCAAGGCGCTGTGCAAAGAGGTGGAATGGTGAGCGGCGCCGGCAAAGACGCCTGCGCGACCTGTAAGGACTACGACCGGTGTGGCGAGAACGCTCGCCCCTGCGAGAAGTCTGCAACGTGCCAGCACTGGTTCATTCCCAAGAAGCATCTCTGCGGGCCGCCCACTGAGGTCTGCCAGAGCTGCGGTCACGAACGAGCCCTATAACTCTGTCTCCCATAGGAGAGCTTCATGTTCATTGAAGAGATGTATCTCGAGAACTGGTGCCAACACGCCAGCCTCAGGGTTCCCTTGCGTCCCGGCGTCAACGGGATCATCGGGGCCAACGGCAACGGGAAGTCCAACTTCCTCGATGCCATCCGCCTCCTGTTCACCGGGGAGTCCATCAACCCCGGGGGTCGCGAGGACAACCTGAAGTGGGGCACCAAGGCCGGCTTCGTCCAGGGCAAGGTTCGCATCGGCGACCTCAGCTACGAGATCAAGCGGAACATCCACAACGGCGGCTGCCACATGAGGTGGACCGAGCCCGATGGAACCAAGCACGACCTCCGGAAAATCGGTGAGGTCCAGGCCCGGATCAACGAGCTCCTCGGGACCACGCCGGCGACCCTGCTCGACGCCGTATTCGTGCCGCAGGGCAAGATTGACGGCATCCTGTTCCAGAAGAACACGGAGCGTCTCAAGGAGTTCCAGCAGGCCTTCGGGCTCGCCGCGGCCGCGGATGCCTTTCGGATCCTGAGCGACGAAGCCACGGCGTTCCAGATCACCCCGGGGCTCCAGGATGCCCTGAACGACGCCGTGACCCGGTACCGGAGCTCCGTCGCCGATCTCGCCAGGATCGAGCAGGAGCTCCAGGATGTCCAGGCCAGGATCGCGGCCCAGGCCCCGCATGAAGCCGTGCTGCAGCGCCGGGACCGGGCCCAGCAACACAACGCGGCACTGCGCCAGGCCGACGCCACCTTGGCGGCAGCGCTGGCGGCGGAGACCAGGCTCAACGCGGAGCGCGACAAGGCAGCTGCGGCGCTGGCAGCCGCGGAGACCGCACTTGGCGGTGACGACATCCTGCTCCCCGGGATGCGACAGAAGTACGCCGAACTGACACACCTCAAGGCGAACTTTGATCGTTATGCGGTGGTGGCGGCGAGTCGGACCACGCTGCAGACCGAGCTCGATGGGCTCCAGGTCATCACGGATCCCGACGTCGCCGCTCTCGTCGCCGCTGAGACCGAGGCCAACAACGCGGTCCAGCGCATCCAGGGCATGCTCACCGGCGCCGTGGTGCGCCCCCAGGTCCCCGCAGAGGCCGAGGCCAACGCAGCCTTCCAGGCCGTCACGGTTGAGATCCAGGTCCGGCGTGGCAAGGGAGTCCAGTGGTCCCCGGAGCTCGTGGCGCTGCGAGACCACGCTCGGAATCTGAAACAGCACCTCGACCACTTCGCCACGGGGAAGTGTCCGACGTGCGGCCAGGACGTCGCCGGCGGGCCCCAGGAGGCCCAGCGCCGCAAGGCAGAGTACGACGAGGTCTGCGCCCGGGGCACCGCCATGGAGGTCGCGGAGTGCGCCGCCGAGGCCGCCGCGCTTGACACCCTGGCCAGGCGTCGAGACACGCTGAACGAGCAGCTCCGCGGGTTCCGGGACAGCTGCACCGCGTTCCTGAACCAGCAGCTCCTGGTTACCCAGGGCGCCCTGGTGGCTGCCCGGACCGCGGCTGCAGCAGGTTGGAACCTGCTGACGCGTCGGAAGCAGCTCGCGAGCCAGCTCCAGGCCTATGAGGCCGCTATGGGGGCACCAGTTCAGGCACCAAGCGCGGCTGAGCTCGCCGATCTCGGGACCCGGATCACGGCGATCGAGAACGCCGTCGCTGACACCAACGCGTTGCGGCAGCGCGCCGCCATCGCGGCGAACTCGGCGCAGAACCAGACCGCCGCGGTCCAGGCTGCCAAGGAGGCCAAGGCTGCGCTGGGGACCACGCTGGACGCCCCGTCGGATCAGGAAGTCGCTGCGGCCCAGGCGTCGATCCCGGTGCTGCTCGCACTGCGCAGCGCCGAGACCAAGCTGCGGTCTGACGTTGCCATGACCACAGCAACCCGGGACACCCGGCACCAGGAGTGCGAACGGCTCCAGCGTCAGGTCGCCACGGAGGCCAAGCACGCCGCGTGGGTCAAGCTGGTCCGGGAGTCTCGTGATGTCCTCCACGTCGGGCAGCTCCCGCGTCTCATCATGCAGGAGTACGGCAAGATCCTGAACGGCCAGCTCGACTACTACCTCGAGAAGTTCCAGGCCCCGTTCCGGGTCTGGCTCAGCGACGACCTCGAGTTCCGGGCGTCCAAGAACAGCGCGGCCGAGATGGACGCCCTGCGCCTCAGTGGCGCCGAGAAGATCATTGCGTCAGTGAGCTTCCGCATGGGGATGTCGGACACCTTTGCCCGGCAGGTCGGGCTGCTCGTCTTGGATGAGCCCTCGAACTATCTCGACGACGCCAACATCCAGAACCTGCAGATGGTCCTGCTGGAGCTGAAGAAGATGTCGGCCCACACTGGCCGTCAGGTCCTCGTGGTCACCCACGAAGACAAGCTCACGACTTTCTTCGATCACACGATTCAGATCGGCACTTCGACGCTTGATGTGGCGACGTGACGATGTACGAGTGATGTATGATCCGCACGCAGCTATACCTTCCTGAAACGATGCACAACCGGCTCAAGGCTGACGCCGCTGCGAAGGGTATCAAACTGTCAGAGATCGTGCGGCGCATCATTGACGAGAAGCATGGCGAGAGCCAACCGGCGTCTAAGAGGGCGCGCTAGATGGCACAAAAGCCGCTCAGTATTCCAGTTGGAACCCGGTTTGGTTCCTTCACGGTTACCGGACTTCCCCATTTTCTACCGGGGAAGTCCGGCACCTATGTGCTGTGTACGTGCGACTGCGGAAAGACGATTGAGATCAAGCAGACCCATCTGAACACGGGGAAGCGTAATCGGTGTTTCTCCTGCTTCTCGGCTCAGTACGTCAACCGGGTTGGTCCGCGGAAACACGGGGTCACCAGTCGCAAGCATCCATCTATTTATGCGCGTGAATATAGAATCTGGCAAGCGATGCGGAGCCGGGTGAGCGGGCGCAGCAGCAACCCAGAACATTACTGTGACCGCGGTATAACTTCATGTGAGCGGTGGAACTCGTTTGAGGCCTTCTTAGCTGACATGGGAAAGTGTCCGCCAGGCATGTCGCTGGATCGCAGAGACAATGATGGCGGATATACCCCTGATAACTGTCGTTGGGCGACAGCACTCACGCAGAACAACAACTCACGGCACTGCGTGTTCCTACTGGTAAACGGTGAGAAAGTGGCGCTAGCTGAGTTGGCTAGGCGTCATGGGCTCAAGGACAGGACGGTCTACACCCGGTACTATAAAGGTGAGCGTCCACCTGAGCTTTTGCGGCCTGTAAACACTTCATAACTTTCGGGGCTATCCCCGAAGAGAGGGTAGCATAGTGTCTGAGAAACCGTTCAAGGTTCACACCTGGGGTTGCGACGACCCCGGGTCCACGAAGTCCTTCGCTTCCCTGGAAGAAGTCAGGGAGTATCTCAAGGGCCGCCTGGAATACTGGGACGGCCAAGACGGCGGTCACAGCGACTATACCCGCTATGGCTTCGAGGGTTTCACGATGGCGGACATCGGGGCCCGGCGCGATGAGTGCTGGGTCCGGTTCGACCTGCCCTGGCCCCCACCGAAGGAGGGATGAATGAAAGCCAAGCTGACCTACCTGGGACGGATGATCTCCCTGGCGCCGGCTCAGCTCGGCGACCAGTTCAAGGAGACCTGCGAAGTCCAGCGCACCGTGCAGGTCCCGGCCACAGAGAAGAACGGATGGCAATCCAGCTACGCACAGGAGACCCATACGTGCTGGTGGATCGATGTGCACCCCGAGACCAAGGAGCCCGTCTTCGTGACGTTCTCTGGTTTCGGTCCCCGGATCCATGGTGAACTCGTGGCTCAGGGTCACGAGGTCGAGGTCGCGGACCTCGTCGCCACGGGGCTCCCGGAGAAGCCGGATGTCTCGATCTACCAGGGCATCCAGTGGCGCGGCTCCCAGAGCACCGTGCTGCTCAAGCTGCTGACTTCGCGGATCGGGGTCGTGACGTGCCCCACGGGCTACGGCAAGACGTTCCTGATCCGTCAGTTCATCAGGGCCTACCCTGACGCCAGGATTGTTATCACGGTGCCATCGAACGACGTTGCTGGCGAGATCTTCACTGATCTCGCCAAGGCGATGCCGACGCAGGTCGGCTTCGTCGGCGACGGGAAGCGATCCACGAAGCGGATCCAGGTCGCCATCACGCACAGCCTGGGGTACTGCAACCGCGAGGCCAACCTGGTGCTCTGTGACGAAGCCCACGCCGTGCTGACCCCGAACTTCTTGGAGATGTTTGTACAGTTCCGGCGGGCCCGGTTCTTCGCCTTCACGGCGACTCCGGACGGCCGCAGCGACGGCGCCGATGCCTTCCTCGAGGCTCTCTTCGGGCCCGTGTTGCACCATGTCCCGTACCAGGAAGCCGTGCAGAGCGGCAACGTCTGCCAGCTCAAGTACCGAGTCTACCCGGTGACCATGGGCCCCAACACCAGGGGTATCAAGCAGAAGCACGTCAAGGACAGGGCGGCGATCTGGCGGAACCCGTTCCGCAACGCCCTGATCTCCCGGGTCGCCCGGGCTGTCGAGGCTGAGCTCGGGCCTGACGCCCAGATCCTGATCATGGTGAGCACCACGGAACACGCCTTCGTGCTGGGGCAGCTCCTGCCGGACTACACCATCGTCCACGGTGAATCGCTCTCCAAGGACGAGGAGAAGATCGAGAAGATGCTGAAGAATGGGGCCATGCTCCCGGACCAGGTCGTCTGCACCAAGGAGGACCGCAAGGATCACAAGGCCGAGTTCAGCTCGGGGCGCATGAAGCGCGCCATCGCGACGCATGTCTGGTCCAAGGGTGTCAACTTCCTGGACCTGGCGTGCCTGATCCGCGCCGAGGGCATCGCTGCTCCGATCGCAGCCGGCCAGATCCCGGGCCGTCTGAGCCGACTGGGCTCCGACGGTCAGAAGGCCGACGGGCTCCTCATCGACTTCAACGACATCTTCAGCCCGGACTTCGCGGCGCGCAGCAATGAGCGCATCCGGGTTTACGTCGCCATGGGCTGGATCCCGGATCCACTGCCGGGGCCTGTATGAGGGCGGGGTCCCGGCGGCGCAAGCTGAAGGAGAACCCCCGCGCCGCGTTCGAGTCCTCGATCGCCGACATCGAGGTCGAGGCCCCCGATGTCCACGCCGAGGCCCTGCGCTGCCGCGACGAGTTCGTCAAGCAGCGCAGCGCCTACACGGGGTCCACGTCGATGCCCGGCCAGAAGTCGTGGCCCGTGTTCGTGTCTGCGGCTCGTGTGGCCCGGCACCACGGGCTCACCCCGGAGCTCTTTGTCGCCGTGGTCATGGAGCGCGCCGCAGTGGATGCGTTCTTCTGGCCGAATGCGCTGGGCGCCGATCGTTACGTCACCCAAGGCGTAGGGGGCATCGAGGCCAGGGCACGCTACCGGCTGGGGCTCTATCGAGCACAGCTTGACAGGTTCGTAGCGCTGCTCAGGTTTGGTCCCGCTGCTTCCATACTCCAGGCCTACGGGCCCGAGTTCGTCCCATTGCTGAGGTTCATCATGGCTCGAAAATACAACGTTCCCGCTTTAGCGGGTTCGTCTCGTGACGCCGCTCGCCATGAGCTCCTCATCCACCCTGAGGCCCGTGAGGCCTTTGGAACGTTGGTGGAGGAGCTCCGATGAGCACACCCGCGGAAGTCCGCGTCGACCTCACTGGGTATCATTACACCTTGTTGATCGGCACCATGCTGACCAACCAGACCTTTGCGTTGGAGACCACGAAGACCGCAGTGGAGCCGGTCTGGTTCGTGAGTCAGCTCGGCGGGCAGTACTGGCACACCGTGGCCTACGCCGCCATGAAGGAGTTCTGCGACACCCACAACAAGGTGCCATCGTCCTCCGAGTTCATCACCGCCTTCTTGGCGGTCACCGACAAGTACGCCGGCGATCAGAAGCAGGCCGTGCTCGGCGAGTTCCAGACCTTCCTGTCTGTGTTCTTCCCGATGATCGCAGCTGACGTTTCCCGGAGCCTGACGCTGGCCCGGGCCGTCAGGACCGAGATTCTTCGGCGCTGCGCCTTGGTCCCGGATGCGACCCGGGTCCTTCAGGAAGCCGCATCCATGGCGGAGCGTGGCGATGTCCGCGCCGCCACGGAGCTCACGGACCAGGTCAAAGCGAGTCTGCAGAAGCATCAGCAGTCCTCGGGTCCGCAGTCCCTGGCGATTGGGGACATCCCCATGGACTTCTCCGACATCGGCGATGGTCGCATCAAGCTCGGCATCGACTTCATCGACGCCGTGCTCGGCGCCGGCGCCGGCGCGTTCTCGCCATGCACCGCGATTCTGTTGGCTGGTCAGGGATGTGGTAAGACCACGGCCGGGAACCAGATCTGTGTCGCCCAGGCTCTCATGGGTCGTCGCGCCCTCATGGTGGTCGCGGAGCAGGGCTTCGACCCGATGTACCGCGCCAGGTTGCAATCCTGCGCCACCGGCATCGAGACCAACAAGATCGCGCAGCGCAAGTTCGATCTGCTCCTTGCCGCCGGCGACAGCGGCCTCGATGTCAACATGGTCCGGGAGATCCAGACCACGGTTGATCGTCGTCTCCACGTCTACGACATGGTCCGAGAGCAGGGCAACCTTCCCGATGGGATCGAGTCTGAGATCCGTCGCCTCAAGGAGGCCAGCGGGGATCCCTTGGAGGTCGTCTACGTGGACTGGTGCGGCAAGATCGCTGACCGCATCATGGACGTCGGTTTCAACGGTCGGACCGCGTTCAAGGAGAAGCGCGACGCCATCCAATACTTCGCCGACACCATGTCGGAAGTGGCTTCGCGCAACAAGGTGTTCATCGTGCTGAGTCATCAGCTCGCCTCGGCGCAGACCGCGATGGCGGCGACCAAGGAGTACAGCCACAGTGACTCCATGGACTGCAAGTCGATCTCGGCTCTGGCGCAGTACGCCTTCATCTTCTCACCGCGGGACGCGAAGTCCCGGGTTCAGTTGTTCTCGATGTCGAAGGCCCGGTACGACCCAACGCTTGCCGGGCCCGATCGGATCCCGGTGCTGTTGAACGGGCCCACGGCCAAGTTCAGCCGTGTCGAGAACTATGTCCTGTCAGGCAACAAGCTCGTGAAGGCCAACGCCAGGCCGAACGTGGTTCCGAGAGAGGGATAGGACATGGTCCTGAATCCCGCCCTCTTCGATGCCTTGACGGACTACTTCGGAACCGTGAAGGTCAGCGACGAGAACACCCCGCTGAAATGGGAATGGCGAGAGGACCCCAGGTTGAAGAAGAGGGTCCCCAAGATCACGTCAGCCGGAGAGCAATACTATGTGTGCTGTCCGGTCTGTGGTGATAAACGGTTCCGGCTCGCCATCGGCCACCGCTTCCTGACGCCGCTCGACAAGACCTTCGCTCCGGAGCTCCTGCGGCACACCTACAAGTGCTATAACGAGGACTGTAAACTCTACGAGGATGGACGCGAGCACCGCTGTGTCGCATCGATCAAGACGTACCTCGCGAACCACCGGGACCTCATTGGTCTCGCCGTGTATCGCATGAAGTCGAAGGCACCGGCGCAAGCGCCGGGCCAGGGTCACGGGCCCATCGCACTTCCTCCGGGGTTCATCCTGCTTGATCAGCTCCCCGCGGGGCACCCAGCTCTGGTGTTCATCGCCTCGAAGTATGGCTTCGATCCCACGTACCTCGCCAAGGCCTACGGCGTCGGGTTCGTGGGTCAGAGCTCTGGCTTCATGCAGGTCTCGAATCGAATCATCTTCCCGGTCTACGAGAACGGGTCCCTCGCGTTCTGGCAGGGCCGCACGATCCTGAAGGATGAGCCCACGAGGTGGTACATCCCGGCCGGCGCCAAGAAGGTCGTCTACAACATCGATCGGGTCCCTGAGGGTGATGTCATCGTGATCGCCGAGGGCATCCCTGCGTCCATCGCTTCAGGGCCCACGGGGTCCGCGGTGTTCGGCAAGGACCTCGACTATCATCGCTGCTACCAGATCGTGAAGAAGTTCAGGACCGCCGTGATAGCCCTGGATCCCGAGACTCAGCTCCCGGATCCCAGGACGCGGCGCAAGAAGGGAGTCGGCTACGATCCCAACGACAACGGCCGTGTCTTCGCCACGGAGATGCGCGACAAGCTCATCGAAGCCGGCATGAAGATCCCGCCGCTGATCCTGCCGTACCCCGCAGCCGTCATGGCTCGCGCCAAGGTGGTCTGCGACTACAAGCGCGCCGTCATGGACGGCGTCATCCTGAAGGACGATTCCTTCGACACCTCGATCCCGGATCCCGCTGACCTTGGCATGCGGGCCATGAACGAGATCCTGAAGAACCTCCCACCGCTCTACCGGAGTGCGTATCTATGCAGATAGCAGATCGCCTCCCCAAGGAGGTCGTGGACCTGAATTGGGTCCACCAAGAGTTCAAGCGCGCCGACCCGCTGCGGCAGCAGCTCAGCGACGTCGAGTTCGCGTTCCTGGCCTGCCAGGCCGACATTTCGCTCCCCGAGGAGAAGGTCGACCTGGCCCCGCTCCACGCCGCAGGCCGTAACCTCGGGACCGCCGAGGCCGGGTGGCGCAACGGGACCCCAGTGGTCTTCGTGATGCCTCAGGTCGAGGAGGCCGACCTCGCCTTCAGAACACCGCTCGTCGACAACGCCGGGCAGTTCATGCGCGGTGAGATCGCTCGATGTGGCATTCAGTTCCAGGACATCTACGTCACCCACGCGATCCGGTTCTTGAAGCCGCCGGAGGTCCGAGCGTTCCGACAGGGGCACAAGAACAGTAACGCTGCTCTGGCCCGTGCTGACGTCCTCGGCATCCGGCCCCGCGTGGCCGTGCTCGTCGGCGCCGACGCTGTCAAGGCGTTCTTCGGCAGGGACGCCCGCGTCGACAACATGGTGGGCTCGTTCTTCGACTGGAACGGGATCACGACCTACGTGCTCCCGAGCCACTACAGCCTGATGAGCAGCCACGCCGGGCTCAGCGTGTTCCAGGGCCACCTCGATCGGCTTCGGGACTTCCTGGTCACGGGGGCCACGGCGCCGCCGAAGATCGACAAGTCGGGTTACCAGGTCTGCACCACCGCGGATGACATCGTCCGGGTCTGCAAGGAGGTCAAGGCTAAGAAGCCGCGCTTCCTGGTTATCGACACCGAGTTCGGCAACGACTTGGCCCGCGAGGAGTTCGTCTACACCCTGAGCGTCCAGATTTGCTGGGGTCTCGGGCAGTGCGCCTACTTCGGCTTCTATGGTGAGGGCGGCAGACCCTTCATCGAGAGTAAGTCCGACCGGGACCGCGCCGTAGACGCCCTGCGAGAGCTGCTTCAGGATCCCGAGATCCAGCTCGCCGGTCATCACCTCCGAGTCGATGTGCAGCGGCTCTTCGAGATGGGTATCGACGTGGATGAGAAGCTGGGCACCGGCCTGGACACCATGCTGATGCACCACCTCCTGTTCGGTGACGACGATCAGGGCCTTGAAGTGCTGATGCGGAAGTTCTGCCCGGAGTTCAACAACTACTGGAGCCCGCTCGAGGACTGGCTCTCCGCGAACAGCCGTGAATACCAGCTGCAGTTCGGGTATCGCAATATCCCGGACGCCATCCTGATTCCGTACTCGATTCAGGACGTCGATGTCACCTTCAGGTGCATGCTTCGTCTCATCGATCTCCTGCACGCCGAGGGGAACGCCCATCTCTGGGACGTCTACAACAACCTCACGGCACCGACGTCGCTCCACATCATGGATGTCGAGCGCGAGGGCTTGTTGATCGACGAGAAGCAGCGCATGAAGATTCGGCAGACGCTGCAGCCGATCTACGACGACATCCTGAAGGAGCTCAGGACGCTGATTAACTGGCCGGACTTCAACCCGGGCAGCAAGGATCAGGTCTTGATGCTGCTGTTCTCGGACCGCGAGTTCTATGGGAAGAAGCCTGGAGCCGTGCCGCCAGGCGCCAAGCTGCTCACCGGGATCACCCCGGCGTTCAACACGGACAAGTATCCCAAGGCGTGGCTCGAGATCATCGAGCAGAAGAACGAGAAGTATAATACGCCGTCGACGAAGTCCGAGGCGCTGGACCTGCTCTACAACGAGTACGATCACCGAGAAATCAAGCTGCTGCGGCAGCTCTCCGTGACCGGCAAGTTGCTTCGGGACTACCTGCACCCCGTGGAGAAGAACGAGTTCGGCGTCGCCGAGGACGGCAAAGGGGTCCACAACAACATCTGGGAGGATGGCCGTTGCCGCGGCCACCTCTGGCAGACCTCGGAGACCCATCGGTACCGGATGAACAAGCCGAACCTGCAGACCTTCCCGAAGAAGCAGGAAGCGGTGGTGTTCGACACCTTCATTGATCGCACCATGGGGATGGGGCCCAAGGAGTACAAGTGGTGGACCCGGGACCCCTCGGATCCCAAGGACCCGAACTGCAAGGTGCCCGTGACCCACGGGACCTGGATTCCACCAGACCTGAGACCACAGCTGGACTCCTACAAGGCCTGCATCGTTGCGAGGCCCGGGCACTACCTCATCGAGGCGGACTTCCAGACCGCCGAGGTCGCCCTGTTGGCGTTCGCATCCGGGGACCCCGTCCTCACCGCGATCATCGACAAGAAGCGAGATCTCCACGCCGAGACGGCCTGCCGGGCGTTCAAGCTGCCGATCATGGCGGAGATGGACGCCGCCATCAAGATCTTGATGGAGACCAACGACAACAAGGCCTACAAGAAGTGGGAAGAGGCCTTCAAGTCCCAGTACGGCGGTCTCCGCGACGCTGCGAAGACCATCAACTTCGGTATCATGTACGGTCGTGGCTCCAGGGCCCTGACCCGAGAGATCCTGAAGAAGGGGGTCCAGATCACCGAGGCCGAGACCGAGATGATCATCGAGTCGTTCAAGACGTCGTACCCTGTTGGGTGGGCCTGGATGGCCGCCAACATGGAGTCCGCCATCGAGAACGAATGGGTTCAGGATGTCTTCGGACGTCGCCGGTACTTCACCGGGGTCCAGAACCTTTCACCGTCGCAGCAGCTCGCTGCGAAGCGTCAGGCCTCGAACTCTCCGATCCAGGGGAGCGTGGCAGGGCTGCTGTCCGTTGCAGGCGTCAACCTGTATCGGTTCCGTCGCACCGAATGGGGTCGAGCGATCGGGTTCAGAATCCTGCTCCCGATCCACGACGCCTTCCTCATCGAAACCCCGAAGCAGTTCGTTCGGGAAACTGTCGCGGCCGTGAAGCTCTTCATGGGGCCCATGGCCAAGATTCCAGGTACAGATCGACACCTCGGCGTCGACATCACGGTGTACGAGCGTTGGGGAAAGAAGCTCAAGTCTGTCCCCGAGCTCGTCGCCGCGTAGCTTGACCGTCAGTAAACCACACTAAGCTGCTGGGACAAACCCAGCGGCCCTTAGAGGAACCCAGAACCATGGCTATCATCCCGACCAACGTCCCCGGACAGAAGTCCGATTTCAACGCCGCCATCTTCACCGATGGCGTCGCGAAGAGCATGCTGCTGTGCGTGCCGAAGACCGAAGGCGAGACCATCTTCCGCGTCATCCCGGAGATCAACGCCCAGGGCCAGCCCGTGCCGATGTGCCGGACCTTCGATGCCACGGGCCACGACTTCTCCAGCATGACGCTGGAGAGCGCCGCGGTCGGCAACGGGGTCATCGGCAAGTTCACGGGCTCCATTTTCCCGGCCCGTCCCGGTGACACCTCGGGTGCCCCGGACTACGGGATCCCGGAGCCCGACCTGCCCTTCAAGGGCCTCTACATCCGGCTCAAGGGTCGTCTCAAGAAGAACCAGGTCCCGATCGAGCTGCAGTCCTCGGTGACTCAGATGCTGACCCGCGGCCCCAACCGCCCCGCTCCCCTGGATGTCAGCCAGTTCGTCCTGGTGCAGGCCTGGATCCTGAAGGACAACGGAGTGCTCTGCGTGGATCCCACGACCAAGCAGCCCGTGCCGCGCCGCGGCGTCATCATGCTGAAGTCCTCGGCGGCTCAGGGCATGAAGCAGCTCCTGACCGAGCTGTTCACCGCCGGGATCGACGCCTACGATCCCAACGCGGGCGTGTGCTTCATGATCTCCGGCTTCCCGCCGAAGACGTTCCCGGGCCAGGAGCTCGCCGTCGCCTTCGCGCTGCCGTGCACCATGAGCGGCATCCCCCTGACGTTCCGGGGCCACACCCCGCCGCCGGCCCCCGCCGGTCGTCCCCCGGTGCAGTACAGCGAGTTCTCAGCGGCCACGGCGTCCCCGCTGCCCCCGTCGTTCTGGCAGGGCGCCAACGCGTTCGTGGACTGGAACAAGATGATCCGCCGGTACACCCTGCAGGAGCTCTTCAAGAAGCAGCTGGGCTGCTTCGGCCCCTCGATCTGCCAGTTCGCGTTCCCGAACGAGTACGGGGCCCCGGCGCCCATGGCCCAGCAGCCCGGGTTCCAGCAGCAGCCCCAGCAGCCCGCGTTCGGGCAGCCGGTGCCCCAGCAGGGCTTCCAGGCCCCGCAGCAGCAGCCCTCGTTCGGCCAGGTGCCCCAGCAGCCCGTCCAGGTGCCCCAGCAGGGCTTCCAGGCCCCGCAGCAGCCCCTGGTGACCCCGCAGCAGGCGTTCGGTCAGCAGCCGGCGCAGATGAGCCAGCCGACGTTCCCGCCGGCCCAGGGCCAGCCGCAGCAGCCGGCCTTCGGCCAGCAGCCCCAGCAGCCCCAGCAGGGTGCCTTCGGGGCCCCGCCGCTGCAGCAGGCCGTCCAGCAGCCCCAGGCGCCCCAGCAGCCCGCGTTCGGGCAGCAGGCGCCGCAGCAGCCCGTGGCGGGCGCCTTCGGCCAGCCGCCCATGACCCCGCAGCAGCCCCAGGGTGTTCCGGTGGTGGCGGTCCAGAACGCGGCTGACCTCCAGGCTGCGTTCGCCGCGGCCATGGGCACGCCGGCCCCGGGGACCCCGCCGGTCCAGGGCCAGCCCCAGCAGCCCCAGCAGGGTGCCTTCGGGGCCCCGCCGCAGCGCTGAGATCAGACCATAGATGAAGCTGAGATAGAGTCGCCGGGGGCACTCCGCTCCCGGCGACTCCGTCTCCCATAGGAGAATGAGATGGCCAAGTCGAAGAACTCATCCAAAGAATCCCCTGAAGTGCAGCACGCCGCTGCGTTGACCAGCTTCGCCAACACCTTGCTGGGGGCGACCCGAGAGGGCGCCGCGACCCAGAACGGCTACCTCCTCGGCGACCACGCCAAACACAGCTGGGGCCTCCGGCTCCGGCACATCGTGTTCATGCACGCCCTCGGTGGTGCCGACGTGTTCCCGCTGCGCCGCATGATCGCGGTCAGTGGCGAGCCGAAGTCCATGAAGTCCACGCTCCAGATCGAGCTCGGCACCCTGTTCGCCGCGGCCGGTGGCTACTTCAAGTACATCGACAACGAGTCCAAGAGCTCGGCGTCGATGTTCGACGCCATGACGTGGTGGAAGTTCCTGGCCCCGGGGACCATGTACGTTCACCCCGACGGTACCAGCTACCCCCTGACGGACTCCGAAGGCAGCTTCTGTCACTACCCTGAATCGGTTCCCAGAGGCGAAGGCGGCTGGCCCCTGGACATGGATCACAAGGACCGCCAGGTCCTGATCAAGGCGTCCACGGATCCCATGGTCCGGTCCGCGTCGCAGCGCACCGTCTACAAGAAGACGGAGAGCGTCGATGAGTGGCAGGACGAGGTCACGGATCTCGTCAAGGGTGCCCGGAACATCGTGGTGGCCCACCCGATCACCCAGGAGCCCGGGCACCGCGTCCCGATCTTCGGGGTCGTCGACAGCATCACAGGTTCCGAGACCGACGAGGCCATGGCAGCGATGGAGAAGGAGGGACACGCCAAGGATCGTGGCTACGAGGGCGCCGCTCGTGCCAACAAGATCGGGTCGTTCCTGCGCGCCCTGCAGTTCGGCGGGACCTGCCTCTCCATGGGCATCGTCCGTCACCTCACCACCGCGATCAGCGACGGCAGCTTTGCGTCCAAGTTCGACGACAAGCACAAGGAAGCCGGGGGATCCCTGGCGAACTTCAAGGCGTCCGTGAGCCTCCGTCTCAGCAAGGGCGGCAAGTTCACGATGGCCTCGCACCCCGCGGCCCCCGTGGATGGTCCCCCGGTCGAGGGCTACCCGGTGCGTATGGAGTGCAAGTTCAGCTGCCTCGGACCCGACATCAACCGGAACGCATCCGTGGATGTCATGTGGCAGTTCGTCGAGATGCCCAACGGGGACAGCCGCCAGATCATCGTCTATGACTGGGGTGGCGCCCTGGCGAACCTGCTGTTCCGGAAGAAGTACGGCGACAACAAGGCGTTCGCCTACGATATCGATCGCCTCGAGAAGGCCATCGAGTTCACCGAGGGCCCCAAGACGAACACGGTGTACTGCCCCGAGCTCGCCCGTGACGGCGATCCCGTGGACAAGAAGGAGAAGCCCTACATGAGCTTCACGACGTGGGGGAACCGCATCGAGGAGACCCCCGCGGTGGCACAGCGGGTCTGCCGTTTCCTGAACATCTCGACGTACCCGTCGTTCCAGGAGGCCGAGATCGACTGGACGCTGCCGCAGCACCTCTCCAAAGAGGACAAGAAGAAATGAACCCGTCCTATATGGAGGCCGACGAGAACGGTCCCACCGATGAACAGATCGAGGACGCGGAGATCGAGCGTCAGATCGAAGCTGCTAACGATCCGGAGCGGTTGGCTGAGGAGGCCGACGAGAACGGCCCATGAGCGAGGTTCCTGATCTCTTCTCCCCGAAGTCTGCTGATCAGAAGCAGGACGACTTCGCCCGTGCCACGATGCGCCTCATTGCACGTCAGCTCGGGCAGCGGCCCGGGGACGTCAGTGAAGGCGCGGACTGGTACTGGTTCAACGAGCACTTCCCGGTGCCGGGCTTCTGGGTCGGGTCCACTCGGATCTTTCGGTTCAACATTGCCGATCTCCTGTTTCGGCCAACGAAGCACCCCGTTGTCGCGTCTGTCGGGGAGTTCCGGAAGGAGCTTCCCGAGGGATACGACGACTTCATCATGGTCTTTCAGGTCTATGAGTGGGGGCGCATGTTCGCCACCAACCACGACTTCAAGGACGTCACGGCGCTTCGCGTCGTGATCCGAGACGAACCACTCTGGATCGCCCCGCTGGGCGATCTCTTCACACAATGGAACCCATCTCATGGCTGACCCCAAGCCGAACAACAACGTCCTGATCAAGTCGACCCGCGTCGACACCAACGTCACCATGACCGAGGATCAGAACTACCTCGCCCTCGTGGACCGCTTCCTGGCGTTGCACCGGGCCGGCCAGGCCCGGGCCATCCAGGTCATGCACCGCATGGGCGCCTACGTCGACGAGTTCATGAAGGAGCAGGAGGAGAACGGCGCCAAGAAGTACGGCGCCAAGACCCTGGACAAGCTCATCGAAGATCTCCAGAGCAAGGGCGTCGACTGTGCCCGGAGCTCCCTGTACCACTGCCGCAAGATCTACACGATCATGAAGGAAGCCGACATCGAGCTCCTCGCGAACCGCGGCTACACGACGAGCCACGTCAAGGCGCTGCTCCCGCTGAGCGACGAGCTCCGCGAGAAGATCCAGTGCGAGATGGTGGACACGACCTCGAACACCGTGATCCCGCTGAACATCCTGGAGCTCAAGATCCGGGACGCCCAGATGGAGGTCAAGCGCGCCGACGCCAACGAAGCCACGGATCCCGCGGCGAAGGTCCAGGCCGATGCCTCCAAGGGGCCCGCCGGTGACGACCAGTTCAACGAGGGCGGCACGGACCCCTCGCAGGAGAACGGCTACACCGGCGCCGACGGCAAGGCTGCCCCGGGCGCCGACGGGAACCCGGCGCTCAAGGCCGGCGAGGGCGGCAAGGCTCCGGCGGGGGCCACTGCGGGCGCCAAGGACTACTCGGCGCCGCCGCTGACCGCGGTGAAGGCTATGGCGAAGGTCTGCGACCAGTTCGTCACCTTGGTCCCCGGGGTCACGAAGAGCTGCCGCGAAGTCGTGAAGATCGGCTTCGACAGCCCCAAGGCCGCGGAGAACTGGTGCCAGGCCCGCGATACCTGCATCGACGCCTTGAAGGGCGCCCAGCAGTACATCGACGGGCTCCTGGAGACCCTGGTGGCGGAGAAGCGCGATGGCGGCTCCGAGAGTTTCCGGGATTCCGCGCAGCCCGACAAGAAGTTCAAGAAGGGCAAGAAGCGGCGCTGATATGCCAGCTGGCCCCATCACGCTTTCGACAGGCGAGGAGGTCGATCCTCCGGGCGCTCTCAATGTGGATCGACTCCTGGAGGATGTCACCGCCCTCCAGACCACGTTGACGCGGTACTGGGGGCTCACCATCGACCTCGATGTTGCCCGGGCCATTGCGGCCCGGGCGAACACGTACTTCGACGACGCCATCAGTTTCGACTTCATGTTCGAGACACTGCATCAGTACTGCGGGGCCAGGCTCGACGACGTCTTCATCAGGAAGCTCGCGCTGCAGCTCGTGGCCCGTCGCCGCGAGTTGCAGCAGGGGCCCCTGGCGCTGTTCACGAAGCCGATCAAGGAGGAATGGGTCGCCCTGGAGCTCACGGATCTTCAGGAGGCCCTGTGGCGTGGCACCGACGCTGGTCATATCCTCAAGCTCTTCGCGTTCAGCGGGCACCCCGCGGGTCACCGTCTCGAGAAGAAGGTCCCCTCGGCGTGGCTGAACTTCCTGGCCTACCAGGTCGGGTTCTCCAGGAGACGGCGCTACGAAGAGCTCCCCTGGACCCTCATCGGCACCAGGTTCTGGGGCTACTTGGTCCCAGACCAGAGGGCTGACGTTCTGAACTTCACGGCCTGGTTCGTGACCCCGGCCTTCCTCAAGATGAACCGGGAAGTCATCTCTTTTCGTACCCGTTTCAACCCCAACACTGGAGTCGACAAGCCTGAGTGCCCCTGGGGGCACGACTGGGAATGCGATCAGTGCCACCACAAGGAGGATGAATGTCTGGGATCCCTGCACCGCCCCTGGCGGATCTGAAACAGCGCATCGAGGCCCAAGGGGTCCCGGTCACCATCAAGGACGCCAACGAGATCCAGGATGTGGCACCGGCGGGCCCCATGGAGTCCGCGGCAGCAGCTGCACACATGGACCGCGTCATGGAGACCCCAGAAGGGGTCCCCGTGAAGCACACCCAGATCGATGCTGAGAAGCGCCACGAGGAAGTCACCGACGCCACTTCGTTGAGCCAGGACTTTTCCTGGTTCTTCTTGGGCTTCGCCTACGCCTTGATCCCGGGGCTCGATCGCTCCCTGATCGAGGTCTACCAGGCTGCGTCGGGAAGGACGATTCCAGTCAGGACCCACCGGGCCCGCCGTGAGCACATCGTGGATGTCAAGGGTGCCAACTTCGCCGGGAACTCCTGGGCTTGGCTGATCCAGGGTATCCCCTTGGAGCACGCGGAGCCCTTCAAGGCGTTCGTGGCGTCGTACCGGTTCAAGGCGCTGCCAGGCGGAACTGCGTCGGCTGAGATCCAGGCCCCGGGTGAGCAGCTCTGGCTCGTGGACTGGATCAACTTCCGGATCGCGGACCCCGCGATACCGGCCGGCACTCTGACCCGCGCCGTGGACGTCACCTTCGCGCTGCCCATCAACACGACCACGGGGCGCGGCATGCACCTCGCGGCGGCGCCGGGGCTCCTGCTCCGCCGGCCCGTGTTCTCGGTTCGGGATCTCTCCGGTGCGTAAGTTCTTCGGCTTCGGACATCTCAGGCTGTCGGCGCTGCCCAAGGCGTTCACCTACGGGCCCGCGCCAGTGGGTCCCGCAGACAGCGCTTTCACGGCGCGCCCCAAGCTCTTCGCGGTCCTGCAGAACACCAGGACCCAGACCACGCACGTCGTGGCTTACGAGGACACCCCCGAGGGCCGCGAGGCCCTCGCGGCGCAGTGCAGGGTCGAGAAGCTGATCAAGTTGATCCTGGGTCATCATGTCCAGGTCGAGACCGGGAATCGGCTCGATTTCGTGTCCAGTGACGGACACCACAGCGACTACCGTCGCTCCGAATCGATTTAATCACATCATCTCGAAAGCATTCCTCCATGGCTGAAATCTCGTACAACGGTTCCTTCAAGCTCACCGGTTCCGGTCACGCCGTGTTCACTTCGGAGCTCAACAGCGAGCTCCTCACGGCGCTGGTGCAGGAGCCCGTGGACTCCGATTTCTTCCTCCCGGATCTCGTCGATATCCTGGACGCCGACGCCTTCAACAAGCTCCGTGACGCCTTCAAGATCCACGCCACCACGGAGACCTACAAGGCGTACCAGGAGATGCTGGGCAAGTTTGCCAGCCTGCAGGAGTCCCGGGTCTGGGTGCTCGCCGACCTGATCCCGGTGTGGCGTACCCGCATCGAGGGCGCCCTCATCGACGAGGTCATCCGGGTCAAAGATGGCCGCGCCTTCGTGATCCTGACCGGCTCCAAGGAGCTCCTCTCCGAGCAGGACCTCTATCGGCGCACCCTGAAGACCATCGGGGATCACCTCGACAGCACGGCGCGGGACTACGCCACCATCGCGAAGTACACCAAGGCCACGCTGCAGTCCCCGATCGTGGAACGTCGTATCTGCGTCAGCACCGCGACTGGCGTCGCCAACATCTCGGCCTGGGGTCCGGAGTGTCTGGACTGCTCGCAGTGGGAGCTCCCCGCTGGCTACACTTTCCTGACCATGGAGCCCGAAGACGCGAAGCCCGAAGAAAAGGAGGCCTGAGATGCCGTTCCCCAAGGTCGATCTGTCCCGTCGCTTCAAGCGGTGCTGCATCATCGACATCGAAAGCGGTGGCTTCAGCCGGGAGAAGAACCCGCTGCTCGAAGTTGGCGCCTTGCTTGTCGACCACACCCTCGAGGTCGTGGATCACTTCCATACCTACGTCAGGCCGGCCCCTGGGCTCGCCGTGGATCCCGGTGCCGCCGGGGTCAACGGCTACAAGCCGGAGCTCTGGGGCATCTTTCCCGATGGTCACGTCCCGACTCCCGAGGAGGAAGCCGCTGTGCTCGGACCGATGTGCGAGCATCACGAGGTCAACGCCAAGCTGCTGGCATGGGCGAGCTGGAGTCCCGACGAGGACGTCGTCGGCTCAGCCTACAACGCTTCTTTCGACAAGGCGTGGATCTACCACCACGCCCCGCAGTTCGCCATCAAGCTGCATCCGGACTGGCTGTGCTCCATGCAGGCCATCAAGGACGTCTACAAGAGCCGCGGCATCAAGGTCGAGAAGGGCATGGCGAAGCTGGGAGCTGTCTGCGACGGCTTCAAGTACCAGGAGCTCACCGGGGAGACCTGGAACCGGCACACCGCGCTGGATGACTGCTACGCCGCCAGGTTCGCCATGGCCGTGGCAGCCATGCACGGCGCCATGGGTTGACGCGGCCTCGAAAGGGTTTACAACGCGTCAACCCCAACGAGGACATCATCCGTGGAAACCAAGTTCCCCATCAAGCTCATCGCCGGCAACGACCCCAGCAACACGCAACCCTTCAAGGGTGCCGCTGGCACGAAGTGCTCCGTCAAGGTCAGGATCGATGTGCCCGACGAAAAGCAGGCGTCGGCCATCATCTCGTACCTGAGCTCGCCGATCTTCCGTGCCGAGTTCGACGCCGCCAAGGCCGAGATGGGCATCGGGAACTACGGCATGGATGTCGGCCGGATCTACCCCATGGTCGAAGAGAAGGATGGGAAGCGCAAGGTCATCGCGTACATCCGCGAGATCAAGCTGACCCGCTCGATCTGATCCCGTGGTCGTGTTTCATGCGGCTGTGGCGCGGAGGTTTGGCCTCCAGGACAACATCGTCACAGCGCAGCTCTACCTCGGCCAGATCGCGGTGACTCGCGTTGAGAGCCCGGACATCCAGCACACCTTCGCCGTGGCGTTGATGCTGTTGGATCGCTCCGGGCTCGGTGCTGAAGCGAGGTCCCTGATCCTGGTGCACCTCGTGCAGCTCTCCGGGATTCACCTCGGTGCCATCGCCCTGTTCGACGGCCGCTTCGCCACGTTGGCGCCACCGTCCACGGCTCCGGTCCATCTCGACATCGTCGAGCTCAAGGAGATCGGAGATCCCGTCAAAGCTGGTAGGCGTCCCCTGATCAGCACGATCCTGCACCTCAATGAGGTCTACAGGATTTGCAGAGAGGTCATCCATGGCAACGGCAACGTGCCCTAAGTGTGGAGAGCAGATAGCTGGTGAGCTGGTTGATATAACCCGACACGTCAAGACGTGCGGAAGGTCTTCGACGCGGAGACCGTTGAAATCAGGCACGCTAGTAATCCAGACAACGACTACAGCGGTCCCTGCGCTCCCCTGGGAGATCCGGGTCCCCTTGGTCATCAGTTCGCAGAACAACTCGACGTACAGTCATTGGTCCGTCTACAAACGTGGAAAAGATGGCTGGAGCATGGCGTTGGCCCTGCTCCTCCGGCCGGTGGCCGGACTCCGGTTGAACTGGTCGGAGTGGCAGATCACCCGTTGTTGGGCGCCGCCGAGGCGAGAACTGGATTACGGCAACCTGGTTGGCGGCGCGAAACCAATCCCGGACTGTCTCATCGAAGCCGGTGTCATCGTTGATGACAAGCCGGCGCACTTCTCCTGCGGCTACTTCCAGCTCCGCACCAAGGGAGAGTCATACACCACGATCACCCTGCTGAGGTTCGCCAATGAGCGCCCGGCCGACACGATTCATTGAGTTCTACGGACAACAGGAGGCCATCGCCAACCTGAAGGTGTCCGTGACATCCGCGAAGCGGCGCAAGGCGATTCACAGCCATGTCCTCTTCGTGGGTCCTCCTGGGGTCGGCAAGACCACCCTGGCGGCCTACGTGCTCCCCACGGAGCTCGAGATCCCTGCTGGCAACGTCAAGATCCTGAACAGCACCGCGATCCTGAAGCCGACGGATCTCTTGCCGACGCTGACCACGATGCCCGCCGGCGGGCTCCTGTTCCTCGACGAGATCCACGCGCTCCCCAAGGACTGCTGCGAGTTCCTGTACCACGCCATGGAGGACCGGACCGTTACTGTCATGGTCGGCGACGGCAGCAATGCCCAGCCGATCTCGGTGACGATCAACGAGTTCACCATCGTGGGGGCCACGACCCGCGAAGGTCTCATCCCGGAACCGATGCGGGACCGCTTCAAGCACATCACCCGGCTCGAACTCTACTCGGACCCTGAGATGCTGGAGGTTCTGCGGTGGACCGCGACACGGGAGGCCATGGCGGCTCCGACGGCGATTCCCTGGCAGGACGGTGCCCTGACCCTCCTGGTGAAGCCCTGCCACGGCACCGCCAGGTTCGCTTCCCGCCTCATCGAGGCCGTCATCGACACGTACTGGGCGCAGGAGCCCACCTACGGGGCAACGAGCTCCGGGCTTGGCTGCCAGCTCGTCAAGGACACCCTGAAGCGCCTGGGCTACCGGGCCGGCGGCCTCGGCAAGATGGAGTTCCGGATCCTGGAGATCCTGACCGCCAACGGGACCACGGGCCTCAAGACCCTGGCAGCTGCACTGGACGAGGAGCCCCAGACCATAGAAGACCTCTATGAACCCTGGCTGCTCCAGCAGGGCTTCCTGGTCCGGGGTCGCCTGGGCCGTCAGATCACGGAGGCCGGTGCCGCCGCCCTCGCCGCCATCAAGAAAGAGAACCCATGAAGGACACCGACGTCATCCTGGACCACACGGACCGCTGGGCCCTGGTCACGAAGGGGCGGTGGCCGAACCCGCTTCTGGAGCCCGACAGCTTCTTCCAGAGCCGCCAGGCCGCCCGTGAGGCCAAGTGGAAGCTGCCGCCGGAGCTCCAGAAGATCACCAAGGTTCACGCCGTTCGCGTCATCGCTGTCTGGGATCCCCGCCATGCTTCCTGAGCAGATCCAGGCTGTCATCGACGACCTCGTCAGGTTCCACTGCCAGGCCATCCGGGTCGACGAGGTCTACGTCGTGATGCAGGCTGGCGGCGCCGCCAGGTTCAACTGGCTCCAGATGAGCGCTGGGAAGCCCTGCAACATCGTGCAGACCCGGAACGGTCTGGTCCCGGTGCGGGACCACTTCATCTATCCCGTCGCCAAGGCGGCGCCCCGGGCCGGCGAGATCTCCGTGGCCACCGCGGATCTTCTTCACACCAAGATGTGTGGCACTGGCAAGAAGGGGTCCGAGATCACCCTGGGCGACATCCACGTCGCGGCCCGGGCCGAGGTCCTCGCCAGGCTCACCGATGCTGGGCTCGTCGTCGAGGACACCCCGGCCCCGGATCTCGTCACTGGAGTCCTGGGGGCTGCCGTGGACCAGGGAACCGTGGACCCCGTGGCCAAGGAGCCCCTACCGGCCACAGCGGTTCAGATCGTGGTCGGCGAGACCGTGATGTCGGACCCCTTCAGGACCCCCGAGGATGCCGAGGCGTCCCCGCAGTACGCCGCCTTGAAGCAGCTTCCGGCTGTTGTGGCCGGCACTGAGATGATCTGGCTTCGGCCCGTCGGTGACCCCGCGTGATGCAGGAACCCGTAATCACGGCTCGGGTCCAGCTCCCCCTGGACCCCGATCGTCTCCTGGCAGCTGTCAAGCCGCCCCGGGATAACACGGCCGAGTTAATCAAGCTGCAGCGATTCCACCGTTTCCATGGTATGCTCCGGAAAGGAGAGATCCGTGTACCTCATATGGGACATTGAAACCGTCGTCGACGACGACGTCATCTACGAGACCAACAAGGAGCTCGTGGGTACCGACGCCAAGGGAGACCAGGTCTGGGAGCCCCGTGCCGCCTGCATCCAGCGTGTCCACGACAAGGTGTGCAAGGAGTCCCCTGCTGAGGGCTGCTTCATGCCGATGCAGTATCACCGCCCCGTGGTGGTCGGCATGTTGGCGATCGGGCACGACGGCTCCTACATCGCCCATCAGGCCCTGAACGCATCCGGCAAGGACGGCGTCAAGGGACTCGTGGAGCAGTTCTGGGGCGCCATGGCCGCCGTGGTGAACCCACCAGTGAACGCCAAGAAGTGGGTCAGCTTCAACGGCAAGAACTTCGATGCTCCCGTTATGGAGATCTGGGGTCACCGCCTCGGGGTCCCGATGCCGATCTGGTTCGGTGGCGGCTTCGATGTGAAGCCCTGGGAGGACCCCCGGAACAAGATCCTGAGCAGTCCCCACCTCGATCTCATGACGTTTCTGTCGCAGCAGAAGTACACGCCAGGCGGCGGGACCTCGCTGAGCTACTGGGCCCGCACCTTCGGGCTCCCCGGCAAGACCGGGGTCACCGGTGCCGACAGCTTGGAGCTCTGGGGCCAGGGCCGCGTCGCCGAGCTCGAGGACTACTGCATGACGGATTGTCTGAACACCGCGGGGCTCCTCCTCGGGGTCCTCAGGGCACAGGGACACGCCGTGGCTCCCAGGAGCGAAGCCTTCGAGAAGACCATGCTCCGGGTCTGCGACAGCCGTCACGGCAGCAAGATCTACGAGGCGTTCTGGAAGGCATACAAGCCCACGCTCCCGTTCTGACCTCCCTGGTTTATTTGTGAACTGGACCCGCAGCATCCGCTGCGGGTCCCTTTGTTTCTGGAGAGATCTCAATGGCCAAGAAGAAGACCAAGAATCGTTTCACGTTCGAGACCTACGCGGATGCCGTCGCGGCTTCCAAGGCGGCCCTGGACAACTTCGACCCCAAGCAGGTCGAATACGAGAACATCAAGTGCGGCTACGACGGCCACGAACTCCGGGTCCCGAATACCCCGTTGGTCGTGGCGGCCCAGTTCGAGGGCATCAAGTCCACGAAGACCATGACGGACTACGAGTTCCTGACACGTCACAGCGGAACTTCGCAGCTCACCCATTTTGCCACGGACCAGCTCAAGTGGGCCCTGAAGCAGCCGGACTGGCTGTTCTTCGCGACGCACCCCAACGGCACCCTCTTCGACAACTTCAAGCATGACAAGCAGCCCAAGCTCGATGACGAAATCGAGATGCTGCGCGAGAAGACCATCAAGGGGGCTCTGGACTTCCTGATCCCTTGGCTCGGGCTCGCGAACCAGTCCCCGGCGGCGCAGCGACAGCTCGAGGTCATCTCGGATGTCCACGTCGCGCACTTCTTGCTCACCACGGCGCAAGACGTCTACCTGAGCACCCCGAACGCCCACGGGAAGCCCGAGATCAAGGGGATCGGCGCCGACGAGATCGCCGCTCTGACCACGAAGGCGGTCATCCTGCTCTGTACCGCCGGGGGCCACCTCGAGAAGCACACGAAGTCGTTCGGCGCCCTGATGAAGTTCCATGAGGACGTCTTCATGGAGGGGCCCAAGCGCAAGGGGGCCCGTCAGGCTGGTCAGGGCTGGGGCCCCCAGTCTGTCCTGACACCGTATGTGCACCCCGTCGAGAACTGGTTCTGGCGGTTCACGCAGCTCGCGAAGCAGAGCGGCTGGCTCAAGAGCGCGCTCAGCAAGCGGACCTACGTCGGCGAGCTGCGCAACGAAGGTGTCGGGTCCATCGGCGCCTTCCGGCTTGCCATGGATGCTCTCCAGGGCGCCCTGACCGGCGAGGTCGTCAAAGATGGCACCGTGGAGCCCGTGCTCTTCGGGGAGGCCCTGAGCTTCCTCTACGACCACGCCGAGCTCATCGCAGCCACCGGTGTCGGGGTCATCAACACCAACGACCTCAGCAACAAGCTGCAGCGGGTCGACGCGGTTCCCGAGGACAACGAGTACCCCGTGGCCAAGGCGATGCAGGCCGCGGCGCGGGCCCTGCTCCGGATCTGCCCCGGCGGCGCCTTGGGTGGCGGTGGTGACACCCAGCTCGAGGAGTGCCGTCGGATGGCCGCCAAGGGCTACCCGCATATCCGGACGGAACCCCGGAGCGACATCGGGAAGATCTGCATCCACGGCGGCATCGGCAGTGGCCTCCAGGTCTGGGACCTCCCAACCGTGAAGGCGCGTAGCGTCGAGATCGACCCCGCGGTGATCTGCGACGACAAGGGGGAGCTGCTGCCCTATGACGTCGCCCTGGAGAAGCTGAAGGAGAAGTACAACGACTTTACCGAGGGACCCAAGGAACTCAACGAGGCCATCCCGAAGATCGCGGAGGTCAACAAGGACGCCGCGCTGAGCTTCTTCGCCGTGATCAAGGATATCTTCGGTGACGAAGGCACCGTGGCCTTCAACGATCTGAAGCGGATCGACAAGGAAGACAGTTCTTTCACCCAGATCGACAAGAAGGGCAAGGAGGTCGGGACGCTCCCGCTGAGTCTGGAGTTCGCCATTGGCTCCGAGAACTACAAAGCGGTCTTTCTGGGCAGCTACGAGAACCGCGAGGTCGCCGAGGCCCAGGCGGAGCCCATCCTGAAAGGCGCTGCGGCGTGGTGCGTCTACAACTCCTACTCGGACTACGGGAAGCAGTGCTGGCTGAAGTGGCGCGGGCTCATCGGCGACAAAGATGAGCTCCGGGTCACGGAGCACGATCCCAAGAAGGATCTGAAGCCCGGGATGTACCAGGACTTCGTGGACTTCTGCTGGGAAGCCGTCGAGACCGACAAGTGGACCCACGAGCTCTGCCGCTACGACGGTCGTGGCCACTTACGTCACATCGATCTCAAGAGCAACGGCGACGAGTGCCCGCCGACCCACGCCTGGGGAGTCTGGCGTGAGTGACGGCGCCACCTCGGAGATCCTCGACACCCTCGAGGCTCTTCGGGACAGCTTCGGTTATGATGCCGAGTTCCACGCCAGGGCGGTTGACGCCCTGGCGCTCTTCATCGAGCGCCACGGTTACGCCGATCAGGCCAAGGTCTTCCTGCACCGCTACTTCGACGGGCAGGAGAGCAGGACACCGCACGCCGTGGCCCCGTTGGTGCCCCGGATCCTGACTCTGGAGGAGGCCAAAGCAGATCCGACCCGGATGAAGGAGTTCAACCAGGTCCGGATCTGGTCCGACGAACACCATGCCTGGTGGGGCCCCAAGGGGTCCGGCTATTTCACCGACATCGATTCTGCTGGAGTCTACAGCATCAACGAGGCATGGTGTTTCACCTCGCATTGCTGCCCCAAGAAGAAGATCCAGTTCCATAGTGCAACATAGGGTACCAATGACCACTCAGACCAAGATTCACATCTCGGAGCGCTTCTTCACCAAGGCGAAGCGCTACTTCGGCTCCCTGGAGTCCGCCCTCAACGAGGCGCTCCAGAACGCGTACCGCGCCACGCTGCCCCGGCTCCGGGGCGGTGAGGTCTGCGAGATCAAGGTGCGCTGGGACTCCATGACGAAGTCGCTGCAGATCCGCGACTTCGGTGTCGGCATCACCGACATCGGCGCCGCCCTCAGCATCGGCGTCTCGAACTGGGGCAAGGGCGTCGAGGAGGAGCAGGATCCCGCGGGCATGGGGCTCTGCGGGGTCATGGCGTTCTGTGAGCGCATCGTTTTCCGGAGCCAGTTCGGCCGCCTCGAGTTCTCCACGAAGAGTTTCTTCGAGAACAAGACATACCGAGACACCGTGCTGGATGCCATCGATTCCGCTGCGGTACTCAGCGGTGAAGGCACCGAGATCACCATGGTGGGGGTCAACAGCGGCCAGCACAACAACGACGTCTACACCGCGCTGCACAACGCAGCCAGGTTCCACACCGCAATCCGGATCACGTTCGCCGAGGACGCCAAGGAGCCCGCGGTTATCAAGAACTTCCTGGAGATCGAGAACTGGAAGCTCCGGGAGACCCCGTACCGTGGCTACAAGGTCTACCATTACGAAGGCCACGGCCACTTCAGCGTCAATGGTCACCGAGACCAGCTCCTCGTGGTCTGGCATGGTCAGTGCATCAAGGTGCCCCTGGAGTACGTCAAGACGAAGATCCGGCTCCCGGAGGTCCCGGAGCCCGTGGAGACCTCGCTGAAGCTCCCGGACTTCGAGACCCTCGCTATCGTGATCGACTATGGCGCCGCCCCGGTGACCCCGAAGCTGCCGGACCGTGACGTCTTGATCATGGACGCCAAGACCCTGGAGTTCATCGCTGGCCTGTTCCTGCCGGAGTTCGAGAGGCGTATCGAGGTTGTGCGCGCCGGCATGATCAAAGCGGCGGAGGCTCTGAAGAACGGGAAGCGCGAAGAGCGCGAGGCCGCCATCTTCCAGCTCGTGCAATGTTCCCGCTGGAACCGTGCCTACGCGGAGCGCGAAAGCAGACTCTGTGTTCAGCTCACGTCCCCGCTGTTCACCGTGCTCTACAACCACTACATCGGCCTGGCTCGCGTGCAGACCATGGCGCCGGAAAGCCTGGATGACGGGTGCGACGGCCGCTACTGCGTCGACTTGGTCCCTTTTGACCGGCTCCCCTCGGTGCTGTCGGATCGCGTCGTGTTGTGGTCTGACACCGACAAGGTCGGTCGAGTCCTGCAGTGCAGCAACGAGAACGTGAATCGACTCATCATCAAGGAGTACAGCTCCTATGAGGAATCCAGGATCGACTGGTCCGAGCGGGACACCGCATGCGAGAACGGCTTCGAGGTGTTCCCCGGGGTCTGCACCGAGATAGACGTGGCCGTAGGAGCCTGGTCCCCGAACTACGACCACATCAAGCTGAAGAAGACCACAGTGGTGGTGCACACCAAGAAGACCGCGAAGGAACTCGGCTGGGCCGACCGTGACTACACAGCGGGACCCTTCGTCGATATCACCGCGGGTCCCGTGAAGTTGACGCTGGTGACCTACGACGAGGACAGCAAGATCGACGAAGACATCAGCGACTACAGTCAGCGGGACCTCCCTGGGGCCTCGGACTTCGTGGGTCCGACCTCGCTGGGGGAGCTCATTGCCTCCGGGACGCACCTCAAGGTGCCCTGTGTCATGATGCGCCTCGACGAGGACATGGAGCCCCAGGGCTCCGTCTTCGCGGGTTCCCTGGATGACGTCATGCATCTGACCCACGTCGCCGGCAGCTTTGAGTGCAACGGGGACCGGAGCCGCAGTGACATGAGCACGGAGGAATGGGAGGAGTACGTCACGGAGACCTGGGACGATTTCCGTTCCAAGTTCTCCGGGGTCCCCGAGCTCAGCGGGACCATCGACGAACTCGTCAACAAGATCCGGGTCAGGGCGCAGGGCGGGGAGGACCGGGCCCGCATCATTTCCTTGTCGATCAACCTGGATAAGAACGTGATCACGTTCAAGACCGCCAAGGGGAAGCCCGTGAAGACCAGGTACCGCTAATGTTGGCAGAGCTCTCAGTTGAAGAGCTCGAGGAGCGCGGGCACTTCGGGGTCCTTGACCCCTTCGATGCCCTACGGCTCCGTAGACTTACGGGGCACAGCCGTGTCGAGAAGGAGCTCCCAGCCACAGTGGAGTATGTCGACGCTGCCGTGGCGCGGCGCCGAGCCCTGGAGTCCTACGACGCCGCCAAGAAGCGGGAGGTCCGGGAACGGCGGCTTCAGGAGTGCCGCGACGCCGTGATGCGCGCCGGCGGGCCCGTCGTGATGCAACGTGCCCTGCAGGCCCGTGTGATGCGGGAGCAGATGCAGGCGGCCCGGGCCCAGCAGCAGCGTTGGCAGCAGACCGGGGCCTCAACGTTCGGTGGCTTCACAAGTTCAAGCAGCGGAACCTCGAACACGTTCTTCTATACGTCCTAGCTTGACTGTCAGTGAACCCCGGGGTAGGCTCCTACCTACCCCGGGGAACCACGACATGGCTGTCAGCGCCGAAACCAAACTGTTGAAGGCCAAGCAGCGCATCGCTGCGCTGCTCCAGCAGATCGACGCTGGGCGCACGAAGCGCGCCATTCTCACCGCGACGGTTCGTCGCGTCGTCGCGAGTTCCAACAACCTGGAACGCAACCTTGCCGGAGCCCACGGTGTCATCACCAAGCTCGAACAGCAACTCATCAGAGCCGGCCTCACGCCGGTCACCCAGGTCAAGTAGTTCATCGTTTCAGTTATGACGGTACGGCACCACCTGGCTCCACGAGCCAGGTGGTGCTTTCGTTCACGGGAGTCACCAAGGAGATCTAATGGATCCAACTGAACAACAGAAGGAGCAAGCGAATCGCTGGCGCGGCGTGCTCACCGAAGCAGGGATCCCGTTCACGGAAAGGTCGAACGGGGCCGTCCTGTTGGTCCGGAGGCCAGGCTTCCGGGCCGACGTCTATGCGTTCACACCCAATGAGAGATGGGTTCAGATCAGCCAGGCCTGCGTGAACTCGAAGTCCTACGAAGGCATCAAGTCGTTCATGAAGGCGGCGTTGCTGGCCGAGGCCTATACCCCGAAGCACTCTCTGGCGATTGGGAATCCGCGTAGCTGCGAGCGAGTCATCATCGACGAGACCGCTGCTGCGCCATCCATTCCTGATCAGCAGGAGTTCCGCCAACGGGTCGGTAGGATGATGGAGGCCGGCGAGCTCGGGCGCAGCTTCATCATCGAGAGCCCTCCGATCAAGGAGGACCCCCTGAAGGCCTACCTGAGGCTGACGAGCAGCGACAGGCCGACGAAGGTGAGCCAGGATATCATGGATTTCCTGGAGCCCCCGAAGCCGAACCCCAGGTTCGACGTGAAGCCGGCTCTCACCTTCGAGCTCGATGAGGATCAGAAGCGGGCC
>Ga0209099_1000313_pt1 | contig 58833 bp, 49 predicted proteins | sample AD_JPNHW2_MetaG_FD_184430 | JGI IMG/M metagenome (GOLD analysis project Ga0209099, IMG submission 184430) | Active sludge microbial communities of municipal wastewater-treating anaerobic digesters from Japan - AD_JPNHW2_MetaG (SPAdes) (version 2) | ecosystem: Engineered > Bioreactor > Anaerobic...
GACGCGCTCGCCGGGCCTGAGGCCGATGTACTCGATGCGGATGTCCCGCCCCGGCTCGTAGCCGTAGAAGCGGATCATCTGCTCGGCGAGTTCGCGGATCTTCACGGGCTCGCCCATGTCGAGGAGGTAGAGCTCCCCGCAGGAGCCGACGCCGCCCGCCTTGAGGACGAGGGAGCAGGCCTCCGGGATGGTCATGAAGAATCGCGTCGCGTCAGGATGGGTTACGGTGACAGGACCGCCCGTCATGATCTGGCTTCGGAAGAGGGGAACGATGGAGCCGCGCGAGCCGAGGACGTTGCCGAAGCGCACGATCATGAAGTCCTGGCCGTGCGAAAGACGCTTCTTTGCGTCCATGACGATGCGCTCGGAAAGGTACTTGGAAGCGCCGTAGACGCAGATGGGATCCACCGCCTTGTCGGTAGAGATGAGGACGAAGCGCTTCACGCCCGCTTCGAGGGCCGCGTCCACGAGGTTCTTCGTGCCGAAGACGTTGTTTTCGACGACTGCTACCGGGTTCTCCTCCATGAGGGGAACGTGCTTGTAGGCCGCCGCGTGGAAGATGGTGTCGGCCTTGAGGCGCTTGAGGATGAAGCGCATGTAGTCCGCGTCCTTGAGTTCTCCGATCACCGGCACGATCGAGGTGCGCTCTCCGACGCCCTCGGCCTGGAGGAGCCTGAGTTCGCGGTCTATCTGGTAGATCGAGTTTTCCCCGTGGCCGAAGAGGTAGAGCCGCGCGACGCCTGCGGAAAGGAGCTGGCGGGCGAGCTCGGAGCCGATGGAACCGCCCGCCCCGGTGATGAGTACGCGCTTCCCGCGGAGGTAGGAGAGGCTTTCCTTGAGACCGATCGCCACCGGATTGCGGCCCAGGAGGTCCTGGGGATCGATCTCGCGGGCCTGGATGAGGTGGGCGTCCCCCTCGACGATCTGCGCGATGCCCGGGACTATCCTGATCCGCTGGAAACCGGCCCGCTTGAGGAGGAAGTAGAGCTCCCTGAGCTTTTCGCTCGAAGCGCTCGGGATGGCGATGATGGCTTCGTCGGCAGGGAGGAGGGTGAGGAGGTTTACGACATCGGCGATCGGCCCGAGGACGGGCACGTCTTCGATACGGGTGCCGATCTTGCCGGGGGCGTCGTCGAGGAAGGCGACCACGGAGCCGAAGACTCCCTTGGCCTTGATTTCCCGGGCTATCGCCCTTCCGGCAAAACCCGCCCCGATGATGTAGATACGAGCGTCTTCCCGATCATGATCCGTCATTCCGAACGCCGCCTCCCGTCTTGACCTTGTCGACCACCGTGAAGGCCAGGTCGACGAGGAAGCCGGTCGAGCAGATGTCGAGGCTCACCTTCGCCCTTCCGCGGCGGCGGTCGACCTTGACGATCTCCCCCTCGAGGCCCTTGAGGGGGCCTTCGAGGACGACGATGCGATCCTTCTCGTCAAAGGTCACCTTCGATATATCGGCGTATTCTCCGAACGACATGAAGTGCCGGAGCACCCGGCGATCTTTTTCGGAGAGCGGCGTGGGCGAGGTGCTGTTTTTAAGGAAACGGCAAAAGCCCTCGGTATGCCTGATTGTCCAGCGATCCTCCTCGCGGAGCTCTTCTATCTCGAGGAAGACATAGCCGGGGAAAACATGGAGAAGGCGGTTCGTCTTCTTCCCCCCCTTGATCTGAGGCATGAGGCGCTTGGGAGCGAAGAAGCGGCCATGTCCTTCGGCCTCGGGGCTGGACGCCCGGCGGATGAAGTCATCGACTTCCGTGGTCACGACCTGGATGGCGTAGTACTGCATTTCCCCTTGCCTCAAAGGTTTATGGCTAATCGCACAGGAAGGATAGCATGGAGGAGGGAGAGCGACAATGGCTGTCCTTTGCGTAAAGGACGGCCTCGCGCGCGCCGATAGTCAAAAGGTATGAGAAGATCCCCGCTTCCCGTGGTTTTCGCCTTCGGCCTCCTCCTTATCCTGCCTGTCGCAGCGGCGGGGGGGCAGACTGTCGGGTTTCTCTGCGCCGTGTCGTCGGACGAGGGAACCGGGGAGATCTCGGAAGCCCTGATGTCGGGCTGCGAGGACGCCTTCTTCGATATGGGCATAATAGCCACCGACTCGAGGCCTGTCGTCCTCGACAGGAAAGCCTGGCTCGATCCTTCCCTCGGCCTGGCGCCTGCCCGCGAAGGCCTCGTCGAATACCTCATATCGATCTTCATCGAGTACGGTCCGGCCCAGGCGGGAGGCCGCCTCATGCCCGTGGCCCTGCAGTATCGCGTAATCCGGGTCGAAGACGCCTCTGTCCTCGGGGATGGAAGCGTCGATATACCGCAAGCCAGCCCTGATAGCCCGAAGAAACTGGAAGCGTTTTCGCGCACGCTTGGCGCCGATCTCGCCAAGTCCTGCCTGCCCATCATCATGCCATCATACATGGGGGAAAGATCATGAAGAGAAAGGTTCTTGTCGCGGCCCTCCTGGCCTTTTCCGTCCTCGCCTTCGGAGCGTCGACCTGGGAGGGCAGCGCCATCATCTCCGATGGAGTCACCTTCCCGACTGAAGGTCTCTTCGGCGCCTGCAACTCCTTCCCGGTCAATTCCAGCGTCGAGGTACAGAACCTCGAGAACGGCAAGAAGGTCACCGTGGTCATTACGGCCACCGTCGACAACCCTGCCGTTTTCATGGCGCTGTCCCCCATGGCCGCGTCAGCTCTCGGCATGAAGGCAGGCGCCTCGGCGAGGGTGCGTGTCCTCGCTCCTTCAGCCGCTTCCGCGACTCCGGCGCCGGCGACTCCGGCAACGGCCTCTCCCTCGAAGGCAGGCGAGACCACCGATCCTGACTACAACCCCCGTGCCCTTGCCGCCGTTGCCGCCAACCCCTATGACGCCTCGGCCCTGTCCAAGGGCCAGGACTTCATGTCCGTCCTGGGCGCAGGCTACGCTGCCCAGCCTTCTTCCCCGACGGGTACGGCCGCTCCCGCCGCGTCCGGCGCGACAACTGCCGTGCCTTCGGCCCCGGGCTCGGCGGCTGAACCGGCTCGCCTCCTTGAGTCAGCCGGGACCGAGAGCCCTGCTCCCGCCGGCCGATCCGTTTCCTCTTCGGTCCCGACGCCCGCGACCCCCCCGGTTCCCGAGACGAGCGCTGCCTCCGTACAGGCGCCTTCCGCTGCTTCCCCCGTTGCGGAGCTTGCGACGCCTGCCGCGGCTGCCAAGACGGCCGTGGCGGAAGCCCCGGTGGAGACCGGCACGCCTGAGGCCAGCGCGGTCTCCATGACCGCACCCTCTGCAAAGGGTGAAGCGGCCCTTGCAAATCCCCAGCCGCTCGAGCCGGAGAGCGTTTCCGACAATACGAAGACCGCTGCAGCATCGCCAGCGCCACTTGTTGGCCTTGCTGCGCCCGAGGCTGCGGAAAAGGCCGTGGTCGCCGAAGCCGGTACTACGGCCGAAACAGGCCCTGAGCCCTATGTCCTCGAGACACCCGAGATGACAAAGGCGGAAGCGCCTGTGCTTGCCTTGGCAGATCCGCCCACCGAAACTGCGACACCCGTGGCCTCAGCCGAGACCGCTGCCGCCGAGACCGGCCCCAGCCTTTCCGACGTCGCCTCGAGCTCGCCTGTCCAGACGGCCGGCCTAGCCGTCCTGCCTGACCCGGCCCTGGGCCCGGACATCCTTCCCGAAGCCGTCCTCAACAGGGTCGCAAATCCCGAGACCGTCGCTCCCTCGATAGCCCTGGCTGACTGCGATGTGGAGCTCTCGGGTTACGAGACGCCCGAAGCCCTTGCGGCAGGCGCTCCGAGCCGCGCGACCACCGCGGCTGGCCCGACCGAGCTCGCCGAGGCAAGCGCCCCCGCAGCTCCCGAAAAGGGACAGGCCCTGACCGTGCCGCCCGTCCAGCCCCTGGCCGGCAAGGCAGTCGCGCCTGCAACAACTGCCTTGGCCACGCCTTCAGCGCCTGCTCCGGCCGTAGCCAAGGCAGCCGAGGCCGCAACCGCGGGAACGACCACGACGACGCTCACCCCCACGGCTCCCCAGCCGCCCAAGGCGACGACCGCGGCCACCGCGACGACAGCCCAGCCGGCCCCTGCAGCCGCGGCTGCGCCCACGGCGCCCTCCACGGTGAGCGTAGCCGCCATTCCCAAGGGAACCCCCGCCCGTGAGCCCACCGACGTGCGGATGCTCGAAGGCATGGCCAAAGGCAGCTACTATGTCCAGATCGGTCTCTTCGGAAGCGAGGAGGCCCTGAGGCAGGCCATAGGCGCCGTGGGGAAGCAGTTCCCCATCCTGTACGAGCGCGTCGACGCCGGCAAGGGAAAGATCCTGTACCGCCTCTATGTCGGGCCGATCAAGCGCGACGAGAGCGGCATAGTCCTCACCAAGGTCAAGGCCCTCGGCTACAAGGACGCAGTGCTCAAGCAGGGCTGATCGAGCCCTTTCCCGATACGGGGCGCGATGGCGTCACCCACGGCCGGTCCGTCGGGTGTCGCCCATCGCGCCTTTTTTTCCCCTGGACCTGCCGAGGGCTTTGCCGTTGCCTGTTCTAGCGTACCCTCGAAAGCGCGGCGCTCCGTGCCATGAAATCGGACATGGTGAGGCCCGGAGAGCGCGAGAGATCGGTACCGCCTATGCCGACGGTCACCGGTACGAGGCTGAAGCCGCGTATCGCGCCCTTGTAGACCAGGATGCGGAGCATGGCCGACTCGAGGGCTTCCTCGGGCTCCTTTTCGCCGGTGAAGAGGAAGTTGCCGAGGGAGTAGGCGATGAGGCCGCCATGGTACGACTCCGCGCCCTGGAGGACGTGGGGATGGCTTCCGATGACAAGACTTGCGCCCGCATCGATGAAGGCCCGATAGAGGCGTTTTGCCTCGGGCGAGGGTTCGAAACGGTATTCGTTGCCTCCATGGGCGAGGACGATGACGAAGTCTCCCTTTCCGGCCGTTTCACGAATCGAGGCAAGGGTCGCCGCCTCGTCGGCGTTGACGCCAGGCCGTCCCGGACCTGCCCTTGATTCGTCGAGGCTGAAGCCGAGACGTTCCGCGGGATAGAAGGCGAAGCCGACAAAGGTGAAGCGCGTGGCCGCTCCGCCTGTCCCTCTCGAAAGGGTCTCAGGCCTTACCGCAGACATGCCATCCATCCCTGCGCCTACGAGGGGCATAGCGGCGGCGCGGGCATCGGCCAGGCTATCCTCGAAGCCCTGCTCCCCGAAATCGAAGCCATGGTTGTTCGCAAAGAGGAGGAGGTCGAAGCCGGCCCTGCCGAGAGCCGCGATCGTAGCGGGCGGGAAGCGGAACTGGAAGCGCTTGCGCGGGTTCCCCTCGCTACGGGTCGTGACAGGACCTTCGAGGTTGCCGACCAGGATATCCGCTCCCGCGAGAAGGGGACGGGTACCGCCAAAGAGGCGGGCCTGGCCCGCGCCTGCATCGAGCATGAGGGCAGCCTCGTCCGGACCAAGTTCCATGTCGCCCACCGCGGAGATGACCAGGGGCGCCGGAGCTGAGGCCAGCGCTTCGCCCTGCCCGGAAAGGGGCGCAGCTTCACGGGAGATTCCTTCGAGCCAGGCGGAAAGTGAAGCCGGTACGTGTCCCCGGAAGGGAACAAGGGCCAGGACGAGATCCTCCGTAAAGGCGTAGTCCTTCTCGCCGGGGAGCCGGCCTCCGACGGAAAGGGCCCGGCGGGGCAGCCCTACCTCCGCGAGGTCGACGAGACCCGTCTTCCGCGCTTCCTCTGGGCTGACGTCCATCCTGGGATCGCTGAAGTCAACCGCTGCGGCGAGCCAGCGTCGCTCGAGGACAGCCGCTTTTTCGCTTCGCGCAGGGACAGCCCCCGTCGGGCGCCATTCGAGGCGCAGCGTGCAGTCTGCGTCGCCTGCGGCTTCGCCGGCTACCCGTTTCCATGAAGCGGGCAGGGGATGGCCTGCAAGGAGCCCCTCGAAACGCGATTCAAGGGCGGGCTCCACGGCAACCGCAAGGACCTTCTCGCGCCGTCCGCAGCCCGTAAGGAGGACGGCGCCGAGGAGGGCGGCGCCAAGAAGGGCGACAACAAATATGGCGGCTCCGAGGAGCGACGCGCCGAGCGCGGTCGCTTTACGCGTTGGCCGATACGGCATGCCGCGCCGCGGCCCCCGCGCCAGGGTCAGGCCTTCCTCCCGAGGAGGATGAGCTGGGCGGCGAGGCCTCCTGCCACGAGGACCGCAAGAAAGATGAAGACCGTCCGCCAGGAATAGGCCTGGTAGGCCATGCCTCCGCCAATGGAGCCGAGAATCTGGCCTGCGGTGAGGAGGGCCTCGTGGGTCGTCATGCGCCTGGCCCTGTCTACCGCGCCGGAAGCGCCGTAGAAGATCGAGGAGTTGTAGCAGAGGGCCTGGACGAGGCCGAGGGCCGCAAGGCCGACCGCAAAACCCGCAGGGGCATGGACGAAGACGAAGGCGAGGTCGAGGAGGAGAAGCAGGAAGACGCCGAGCGCGATGTAGCGCTTCCTGAAGTGCCAGAAACCGAAGCGGCCGAGGGCCCAGAAGCCCACCGCGGCGAAGCTCGCGCGCACGAGGAGGAGGAGGCCGATGCGCGATTCGCTCAAGGCGAGCTCATCTTTGGCGAAGAGGGGGAAGATATTGGAGAAGACCGCGAGGACGGCGTAGATCATGAAGGCGCCGATCCAGGCCGGGAAGCGGAGGGGGGTGGAATGGTCCGCGTCCTGTGTCGTACAACGCGTCTCCGGGTCTGCGGCCTCCGCCCCGCCGGCGCCGGCCTTGGCGGGGGAGGGGACGAGCCTGCCTGACGCAGCCATGACCATGCCGGCTACAGCGAAGATGGCTATGCCTACGTAGATCGGTATATCGAGTCCGAGCTCGCAGAGAATGCCGGCCACGTAGGGCGCGATGGCTCCTCCCGAGCTCCAGGAAAGGCTGAAGGTGTTGGTGGCCTTGCTGAGCGCCTGCCCCTCGAGCCCTGCGGAGAGCCAGGTCATCATGGGCGGCCAGAAGAGGGCGGTGAGGAGGCCGTACAGGAAGTAGACGACGAAGGCCAGGGCCATGCTCGGTATGACGAGGAAGAGGGAGAAGAGGAAGGCCGTCCCCAGGGTCATGATGGACATGGCCGCCCTCGGGCCTATCCTGTCCGAGAAGCGCTTGAGGACGATGCAGCCGAGGAAGTAGGCCACCGAGGAAAGGGCCGTGAAGACGCCTACCGCCTGCGGTCCGGCATGGAACCTCTCCTTAACGATGAAGAGCATGGCGAGGTTGATGATTCCCATTGCCAGGCAGCCCACGAAGGCTGTCGGGATGAGGAGGGCCATGCGGCGGTCCCGGGATTTCGTGCTCACGTGCGGTTTGCCCCTTCCGTGCGTAGCCTAGCCAAAAGGAGAAGCCAAGGTCAATCCTGAAGGCCTTCCGGCGGATGTCCCGCGTCGTCGGCCATCAGGGACGTCGTTTCGCTTGTTTCTTCCGGGGGCTCCGGGCTAGAATGTGCTCAAGACGGGGGGAACCGATGCAGGCCCGCGGTAAAAAGAACAGGATAGCCGAACTCGAATCCGGGATACGCCGACACCAGGATCTCTACTACAATGGCCAGCCCGAGATATCGGACGCCGACTTCGATGCGCTCTGGGACGAGCTTGCGGGCCTCGATCCGGGCAACCCCCTCCTCGCCAGGGTCGGAGAGGACTCCTCCGACCGCTGGCCCAAGGCCCGCCACGTCATGCCCATGGGGAGCCAGGAGAAGGCCTCCGACCCCGAGGCCTTCCTCGCCTGGTGCGTCAGGAATCCGAGGGACGAATACCTCGTCCAGTACAAGCTCGACGGAGCCAGCCTGGAACTGCAGTATGAGTCCGGACGTCTCGTGCGCGCCGTCACGAGGGGCGATGGCGAGGTAGGGGACGAGATAACCATCAACGCCGTGAAGATGAAGGGCGTCATCAGGGAGCTCAGGGAAGCCTTCACGGGCGGCGTGCGGGGCGAAGTCCTCATGAGCCACGAAGTCCATGAAACAAAGTACGCGGACAAGGCGAATTGCCGGAACGCCGCCAACGGCCTCATGAAGCGCAAGGACGGCGTCGGCGCAGATGACCTCGAAGTCATCTGCTATGACGCCCTCGGCACCGTAACGGGCGGCGGCAAGACCGGGGGGCGAAAAGCCGCGGGGAACAAGGCAAAGGCAGGCGCGCCGGCCGATCAGGGCGATCTCTTCGGCGTTCCAGGCGTCGCCGTTTCCGAGGAGGCAAGCCCCTTCCGGGACGAGGCAGAGAAGGTCGCCTGGCTTGCCCGCATGGGCTTCACGACCGTGGAGATCAAGGTCTGCTCCACGCCCCAGGAAGTCATCGATTACCGCGCCCACATCATGGATATCAGGCCGGGCCTCCCCATCGACATCGATGGCCTCGTCGTGAAGGCGAGGGAGATAGACGCGGCCGACATGGCCCGCGCCAGGCCCGAAAAGCAGATCGCTTTCAAATTCAGCCTCGAGGAAGCCATCTCGACCCTCCGCGAAGTCGAGTGGAGCGAGACGGGTGCCAACTATACGCCCATCGGCATCATCGATCCCGTCCGCCTCGCCGGCACGACCGTCCAGCGGGCCAACCTCGTCAACACGAACGCGATACGCGGCATGGGCCTCAGGATCGGGAGCAGGGTCATCATGACGAAGCGCGGCGAGATCATCCCCAAGATCGAAGGCCTCGTCGAGAATCCGCCCGGAACGACGTCCATCCCCGTGCCTTCGACCTGTAGCTGCGGGACTTCGCTGGTCGACGAGGGCACTCGCCTCTATTGCCCCAATCCGGACTGCCCCAAGAAGGCCTTCCACCGCCTCGAAAAGTGGCTCTCGGTCCTCGACATCAGGGATTTCGGCAGCGTCATCCTCGGCAAGCTCTTCGAGTCGGGACGCGTCCGGGAAATAGCGGATCTCTACAGCCTTGAGGTGGCCGAGCTCGCAGCCTACGACCGGATGGGAGAGACCCTCGCCGCGAAAATCCTCAGGAACCTCAGGGCCAGATCGGAGGTGGGCCTCGCGACCTTCATCGCCGGCTTCGACATCGAAAACGTCGGCGAGCTCATAGCCGAGCGTGCCGTCCAGGCCGGCTACGACAGCCTCGGGAAGCTCAGGGCCGCGACCGTGGACGAGATAGATGACATCAAGGGCTTCGACGAGATCACGGCCCGTGCCCTCCTCGACGGCCTCGCGGCCCTTGCGGCCGAGATGGACAGGCTCCTCGCGACGGGAGCCGTGAGGATAGCGGCTCCCGTCGCGGACGGGCTTCTCTCGGGAAAGAGCTTCTGCTTCACGGGCGAACTCTCCATGAAGCGCGCCGACGCGGAAAAGCTCGTGAAGGGCCTGGGGGGCACGGTCAAGAGCGCCGTCACCAAGGATCTCTCCTTCCTCGTCACGAATGACCCGGGATCGGGCTCGGACAAGAACCGGAAGGCGGCCGAATATGGCGTAGCCATCCTCGATGAGGCGGCCTTCCTCGAACTGGCTGGGCGATCATGAACATGGCTGATGACCGGAAAAAGAAAAGCGCAGAGCCGGCGGCCCGTCGGAATCGGAAGGGCGGCAATCCCTTCCTCGGCCTTCTCGTGATTGCGATAACCCTTGCCTTGACGGCCTTCTCCTATCACTCCTACGCGAACAACGCGTCGCTGGGCAGGGGAAAGGCCTTCCTTCACGCGGCCGAGGCCATCGGTCCTTCCTGCGTGCCGCTCCACATAGTCGTCACCCGCGACGAGAGCGGCATCCTGGCCGTCAAGGCCAGCCTGCGCGACCTTGCGGGCAAGGAGGTGGCCTTCCAGGAAAAAGCCTTCTCCGGCTCGCAGGTTTCGGTCGATTTCCTCCTCGTGCCGGCAGGCAAGGCCGGAAAGGATCAAGGCCGCCTCGTTCTCGCATTTCCCCGCAGTATCTATAGCGATGTCCTGCCGCAGGGCGAGGGAATGAGGCTGCTCCCGAGCTATGCCGCTAGATCCTTCCCGGCCGTTTTCGACGGCAGCCCGGCAGTTGCATCGCTCGCCCCCGCGGAACGGAAGGCCGTCGCCGACGCCATGAAGACGCTTGCCAGGGCCGACGCGGATCCGACGGGCTCCTCTGCAAGGTCGCTTTCAGTCCAGCTCTGTACCGTAACGCTTCCCGCGCCCTCGGGATCCTCCGGGTACGATCTGGAAGCGAAGAGCAACGGCGAGATAATCGCAAAGCCGGTTCGCTAGGGTCGGACCCAGGGTCTGACCCCTTGCCGCCGTGAGGCGTTCGGGCCCGGGCTCAGACCCCAGGCCGCTGCGCCGCGAACCGCGTTAGAGCTAGACCCCAGGCCGCCGCGCCGCGAACCGCGTCGGGGTCTGACCCCGGCCCCGCCTTGCCTTTCGGACTGCCCGCGCGCTACACTTCGCGGCAATCCAATATCAGGAGCCTGATCGATGGTCGAAGCGAAGACCGCGTGGAAAAACATCATTGCCAGGGCCCTCGCGGACTATGCCCGCGGGAAGGGTCTCGAGGCCAGCCTCGTCGATGCGTCCTCCGTCGTGGCGGAAAAACCGCCCAAGAAGGAACTCGGCGACCTCGGCTTCCCCATGTTCAGCTATGCCAAGCTCCTCCGCTCCTCGCCGGCCCAGATCGCCCAGGCGATAGCCGCCGCCGTGGCCGCAGATCCCGAAGCCGCTGCCCTGGGCAGCGCTGCCGCCGAAGGCCCCTACCTCAACGTGAGGCTGCCTCGCCCCGCCGAGGCCGGCCGCATCCTCGAGGCGGCCCGGGCGCCCGCATGGGGCAAGGGCAACCGCCTTTCCGGCCACAAGGTCATGATCGAGTTCTCGAGCCCCAACACCAACAAGCCCCTCCACCTCGGCCACCTGCGGAACAACATCCTGGGCGAGTCCCTCTCCCGTGTCCTCAGGGCCGCCGGCGCCGAGGTCAAATCGATCAACCACATCAACGACCGCGGCGTCCACATCTGCAAGTCCATGCTCGCCTACATGAAGTTCGGCGAGGGCCGCAGCCCGGCCGACGAGGGCCTCAAAGGCGACCACTTCGTCGGCAAGTATTACGTCCTCTTCAACAAGCTCCTCGAGGAAAACCCCAAGGCCGAGGAAGAGGCCCAGGAGCTCTTGCGCAAGTGGGAGGCGGGCGATCCCGGGACCCGCGCCCTCTGGGACAAGATGCGTAAGTGGGTCCTCGACGGCACAGCGGAGACCTACAGCCGGACCGGCGTCCACTTCGACCTCTACGACTACGAGAGCGAGACCTACGAGCTCGGCAAGGACATCGTGGCCATGGGCCTCGAGAAGGGCGTTTTCTATCGCGAGGAGGACGGCTCGGTCTGGGGCAACTTCGAGGACATAGGCCTCGACCGCAAGGTCTTCCTCCGCAAGGACGGCACGAGTCTCTACATCACCCAGGACCTCGGCACGGCCGTGGCCCGCCACGAGGGCTGGCCCTACGATCGCCTCGTCTATGTCGTGGCCAACGAGCAGCAGTACCACTTCAAGATCCTCTTCGAGACCCTGAAGCGCCTCGGTTACGCCTGGGCCCAGGACCTCCACCACCTCTCCTACGGCATGGTCAACCTGCCCTCGGGCCGCATGAAGACCCGCGAGGGCACCGTCGTGGACGCCGACGACCTCGTCGACGAGGTCGCTTCCCTCGCCAAGGCCGAGATCGAGGCCAAGGAGAGGGAGGACGCCGTCGGGGACAGCGCCGCCGTGGCCGAGAAGATCGCCCTCGGCGCCATCCACTACTATCTCCTCCAGGTGGCGCCCACCAAGGACATGCTCTTCGATCCGGCGGCTAGCCTCTCCTTCAATGGCGACACCGGCCCCTACATCCAGTACATGGGCGCCCGCGCCTCCTCCATCCTGCGGAAACATGCGGCGGGAGAAGGCAATGCCATCAAGGGCAAGGCCGATCCCGAGAAGCTCTCCGGCGACGGCGACTGGGAGCTCCTCAAGCTCGTGGCCGCCTTCCCCGAGGCCGTGGAAAGCGCCGCCCTCGCCATGGACCCCTCGGTCGTGGCCGCCTACCTCCATGACCTCGCTTCCGGTTTCTCCACCTGGTATCGCGAAAACCCCGTCCTCAACTGCCCCGATGCCGACCTTGCCGCGAGCCGCCTTTCCCTCGTGGCCGCGGTCAGGAACTGCCTCGAGACGGGGACGGGCCTCGTCGGCATTCCCTTCCTGGAGGCCATGTAGGCCGGGCGTTGACAGGGTGAAGCCCGGCGGTGTATAAATTGACGCCCAAGTATAGATTTTACCGAGGTTAGCCAAATGTACGCAGTGGTTGAAATTAACGGGAAGCAGTACCGCGCCGAGAAGGGCGCCACCCTCACGGTCGATCGCTTCGACGCCGAGAAGGGATCCGCTCTCTCGCTGGACAAGGTCCTCCTTCTCTCCGGCGATACGGTGAAGGTCGGCTCTCCCTACGTCGCCGGCGCCACGGTCAAGGCCGTGGTCCAGGACGAGATCAAGGCTGACAAGGTCGTGGTCTTCAAGTACAAGCCCAAGAAGGACTATCGTCGCAAGGCGGGCCATCGCCAGCGCTACACCGTCCTCAAGGTCGAGGAAATCGTCGGCGCCTGAAGGCGCTGATTCTGGACGGGCAGCGTGATCAAGGCCCGGCTCGTCCTCGATCCTGATGGAAGACCGCTTCGCTTCGAGGCGGACGGCCATTCGGAGCGGGGCGGCAGGGGAAACGACATAGTCTGCGCGGCCTTTTCGGTCCTTGCCCGCAGCGCGTACGAGGCCCTTTCGGGTCTCAAGGGCGCTACGGTCGAGGGATCGGCCCCAGCCAGGGGAGCGCTTTCCTTTTCAGTCCGCCACCTTCCGGCAGAAGCCGGGGAGCGGGCGGCGGGGATAGCGGACTTCCTCCTCGCCGGAATATCCGGCCTGGAAAGGGAGTTCCCCGGCGAGGTGGGGCTCAGCATAGAACGACATTGGAGGGAATGATATGCCACACAAGGGTGTAAACGGCCGCGATTCCAATCCGCAGCACCTCGGCGTCAAGAGCTACGGCAACGAGGTCATCACTGCCGGTACCATCATCGTCCGCCAGCGCGGCACGAAGATCCACCCCGGTCTCAACGTCGGCATCGGCAAGGACGATACGCTCTACGCCCTCGTTGACGGCAGGGTTTTCTTCAAAGAGTACAAGGGCAAGAAGTACGCGGGCGTCGAAGTACTTCCCGCCGCGAACTAAGTTCCCCAAAGGGGCTATCGCGACGCGAGTCCGTCAGCGGTAGGAACGAGGAGCCGCCCGTAAACGTGCGCACTAGAGGCGCTGCGTCCGGGCGGTTTCGTTTTTTCAGGGTGGTCACGTGATCAAGTTCGCCGACGAGGCATTCATCATCGTTTCATCGGGCAAGGGTGGGGACGGCTGCGTCGCCTTCCGCCGCGAGAAATTCGTACCCATGGGCGGACCTGCAGGCGGCGACGGCGGCAGGGGAGGGGACGTCGTCTTCGAGGTGAGGCGGAACCTCCGCACCCTCGCCGACCTCCGCTACCGCCAGACCTTCAAGGCCCAGAACGGCCAGCAGGGCATGGGCAGCAACTGCCATGGCAAGGACGGCGAGGATGTCGTCATCGCCGTGCCGCCCGGAACCCTCATCAAGGATGCCGAGACGGGAGAGATCCTCCATGATTTCGGCACAGAGCTCGGCTACGCCGGCGGCGGCAAGATGTCCGGCGCCAAGGTCGGGGCCAAGGTCGGGGGCAAGGTCAACAAGGGCAACAAGGACGGCAACGAGAATGCCCGCTGGGTCTTCCTCAAGGGAGGGAACGGCGGCTGGGGGAATACTCACTTCAAGTCGAGCGTGAACCAGGCGCCCCGCCAGTTCCAGCCCGGCCAGCCCGCCCAGACGGCCAAGCTCCGTGTCGAGCTCCAGCTCATCGCCGACATCGGCTTCGTGGGCTTCCCCAATGCGGGCAAGTCCTCCCTCCTCGACTACTATACGAACGCAAGGCCGAAGATCGCGCCCTATCCCTTCACGACCAAGATACCGAACCTCGGCATCATGAATGTCCGGGAGCGCGACATCGTCCTCGCCGACATCCCCGGCATCATCGAGGGCGCCCACGAAGGCGCGGGCCTCGGCATACGTTTCCTCAAGCACATCGCGCGGACCAAGGTCCTCGCCTTCCTCATAGACCTCTCGGATCCCAACTGGGAGACCGCCTTCTCCGTCCTCCTCGAGGAGCTCCGCTCCTTCTCCTCCGAGCTCGCCGACAAGCGCCGGGTGGTCATCGGCACCAAGCTGGACCTCGAGGAAACCGAGGGGCGGCTCGAGGCCCTCGCTACGGCGCTGCCCGGCGAATCCGTCACGGGCATCTCGGTCTTCTCCAAGGAAGGGCTCGAGGGGCTCAAGGACATCTTCCTCGCCCTGGTCGTGGAATGCGAAGCCGAGGAGGAGGCCCGCGCGAAGGAAGGGGCAAGGCTCTTTGCTGACGGTGGCGGCGATTCCGACATGGAATCGCACATCGCGGACGAAGATGCAGATGCCGATCTTTTCGGAAGCGATGGCGGGGAACCGGAGTCGTGAGGATCCTCCTCTTTGGCGGCACCTTCAACCCCGTCCATTGGGGACATCTCGTCCTTGCCGAAGAGCTCAGGGAGGAATTCGGCTACGATCTCGTCCTCTTCGTCCCCTCGGCGCGGCCCCCGCACAAGGAAGTCGCGTCCGATCCGGGCCCGGAAGCCCGTCGTGCCATGCTGTCCCTGGCACTAGCGGACAACCCGCGCTTCGCCGTGGACGACTGCGAGCTGTCGAGGCCCGGGCTCTCCTATACGATTGATACCCTTCGGCATATCGCGGCACGGTCCGACCTCGAAGGCAAGCCAGGCCTTGTCATCGGCGATGACCTCGTGCCGGGTTTTCCCTCCTGGCACGAACCGGCCGCCATAGCCGCGGAATCGGACATCATCGTCGCGCGCAGGGATCCTGCGGCCGAGCGCTGCCCCGAATTGTGCTTTCCCCACCGCAAGGCATCCAACCGCCTCATCCCCCTCTCGAGCTCCGAGGTAAGGACCCGGGTCGCCTCGGGCAGGAGCATACGTTATCTCGTCCCGGAAGCGGTCCGGCTCTACATCGAGGAAGGCGGGCTCTATGACGCGGGCTGATCTTGCCGAGGAGCTCGGGCGGCGCGTGGATACGGCCCTTTCGAAGAAACGCGCCGCCCATTCGCGGGGCGTGGCCGAGCTTTCGGCTGAGCTATGCCAGCATAATGGTCTCGATCCCCTTTCGGGCAAGATAGCCGGCCTCGCCCATGACCTCTGCAAGGAGCTGCCGACCGAGGAGCAGCGCTCCCTCTTCGACGCCTGGCTCGTGTCGGGGGATGAGACCGCACGCCTCATGGTGCGAGGGGACGGCAACTACTTCTCGAGCCAGATCCTCCACGGCCCCGCGGCGGCCACCCTCCTTTTCCGCGATTACGGTATCACGGACATGGATATCCTCGAGGCGGTGGCCTGGCACACCGTGGGCAGGGCGGACATGGGCGTCCTCGCCGTCATCGTCTACTGCGCTGACAAGATGGAGCCCGGCCGGAAACATGTCGATGCGGATTTCCGCGCCCGCTGCCTCGAGCTTCCGCCCAGGGAGATGCTCTTCGCGGTAGTGGCCGACAGCATCGGCTACCTCGAACGCAATGGCTGGGAGATTGCACCGACCACGATGATCCTGTACAATTCCCTCCGAAATCCGGACACAAGGCAATGAAGCGATTTTCCATAGAAAAGAGTTCCATCCTCCTCATCGTCATCGTCCTCCTCGTCGTGGGGATGGCTGTAGGCCTCTACGTCAAGCTCAGCACGAACATGGCCGACCAGGCGATCAAGAAGGACCGCATCCTCAACGTCCTCGTCGTGATAGAGGTGGAAAAGCATCCCGAGACGACCGAGCTCTTCCTCTTTTACCCGGCCACGGGCAAGGGAGCACTCCTCGACGTCCCGGCCGAGACCGGCCTCATCATCCAGAGCCTGAACAGGGTGGACAGGATTGACGCCCTCTATGACCCGAAGCGGCCCAGGCCCTACACGGAGGAGATAGCCAAGCTCCTCGCCGCGGAGGTCCCGTACTGGATCGTCCTCGACGCGAAGGGGCTCTCCGATGCGACCGACCTCCTCGATGGCCTCGAGCTCTTCATCCCCGAGGCGGTGGATGTAGACGCGAAGCCGCCGGTCCACCTGCCCCAGGGCGCCCTGACCCTCGACGGAGACAAGATCCTCCAGTACGCTACCTACGACGATCCTGACGAGGGAGAGGCTGACCGCGCGGCCCGCAGGCAGAAGGTGGTCCAGGCCTTCATCAAGCGGGTAGGCCAGCGCTCTTCCTGGCTCAGGAATGCGGAGGCCTTTTCCGCCTTCAAGCGTTGCGTGAGGACCAATTTCCCCGACGAGACGCTGAAGCGCTTCCTCGAGGACCTCGGCGGCATCGATGCGGATCGCCTCCTCATGCAGCGGGTCACCGGCGTCTACCGCAATGTCGACGGGAAGTCCCTCCTCTTCCCCCACTACGATGGGGAACTCGTCAGGGACATCGTGAAGCAGTCCCTCAACGCGCTTTCCAACGCCGGAGCCGGAGGGGCGGTGGACAAAATCTACACGATAGAGATACTCAACGGGACGCCCTCCAAGGGACTCGCCCAGAGGACTGCGGAGATCTACCAGAGCTTCGGCTACGACGTCGTTTCCGTCGGCAACGCAGACCGGTCGGACTACGACCGTACCCTCGTGCTCGATCATCTTTCGAACGGGGATGCACTCCAGAACGTCGCTTCTGTCATACGGTGCGGCAACACGTCGGGAGATGGCATGTCGGGAGGCCAGGTGACCGCCGATTTCACCGTTGTGCTCGGCGAGGATTTTGACGGGAGGTATTGTGCAAGATAGTCGCGATATGGCCATGGGCCTTGCCAGGGTCCTGGCCGAGCACAAGGGCGGCGATGTCGCCGTCCTCGATCTCAAGCCTTGCCAGGCATGGACGGACTTCTTCGTGCTCGCCACGGCGAGCAGCGTGACCCACCTGAGGGGCCTTGCGAGGGCTGCGGACGACTGGGCCCATGAAGCCAAGGTCAGCATGCGGAATACGCCGAGGATTGCCGATGACGAGGGCTGGGTCCTCCTCGACCTGGGCGATGTGGTCGTTCACCTCATGACGGCCGAGTCGAGGACCTTCTACGAGCTCGAGAAGCTCTGGTTCCAGGCGGAAGTCACGCGGGTCGAGCTCCCGCCCCCGGTACGGCCGGTCTCGGCGAAGCCTGAAGCCGGATCCTGACCGAGTGCTCCCGCCGGCGCGGTGCTTCCGTGACCGCGTTCTCCAAACAAAAAGGCCGCCTGGGCTTTCCCGGCGGCCTTTTTGCTTTTCTGAAGGGTTTCACTCGTCGAAGTCGTCATAGTCTATGTCGTCCTCGTAATCGAAGTCTTCGTCCTCCTCTTCGGATTCCTCGTCTTCGAAATCGTCGGAACTCTCGTCTTCGTCTTCGAAATCCTCGTCCTCGTCCTCGAAATCCTCGTCCTCGAGGTCTTCGTCGTCGAGGTCATCGTAGTCTTCCTCGTCCTCGAAATCGTCATCCTCGTAATCTTCGTAGCCGTCGTCAAAGAAAACCGGCGGGGTCGAAACAGGACTATCCATCACGGCCACGAGGGCGAGGTCGGGAGTCTCGACGAGGTTGTATTCTCCGGAGGTGGGGACCATGCTATTCTCCTCCCTGTTCATGATGTCGCTCCCGGATCAAGAAGTCCATTGAGCATCCGGCAGCAAGGCGAAACCTGCAGGCGCCGCCCGGCATCAGGTGAAAATCTAAAAGAGTATTCATCGTTCTGTCAACTACGAATATGCACCAAATCGAGGGTTTGACAAGACTCTTGCAATCAGTATAATAGCGGCCGCGATGGAGAAGTCGGTCCGCGTGCGGGCTCCGGCGAAGGTGAACCTGCACCTGAGGGTTTACGGACGCCGAGCCGATGGTTTTCACGGACTCAGGAGCATTTTTCAGGCCATCTCCCTCGCCGACGATATCGTCGTCAGGTCTTTGAAACAACCCGAACGCATTGAAATCGACGGCGTCTTCGACTGTCCACCGGAGAAGACGACGTTTTACAAGGCTATTGTCGCCTTTCGGGATGCCACAGGATTGAGGGAAGGGATTTCCGTTTCGGTCAACAAGGCCATCCCCGCTGGAGGAGGCCTTGGCGGGGGGTCAAGCGACGCCGCCAGTACCATTCTGGCTCTTGATGCCCTTTTCGAGACGAAGCTTACCGTAGAGACTATGGCGGGGCTTGGCAGCAGCGTCGGGAGCGACGTGCCTTTTTTCCTCCATGGAGGTGCCGCCCTCGTCAAGGGCCGCGGTGAGATCGTGGAGTCCATCCCGGCCAGGGATGACTATTCGATGCTGCTGATCTACCCGGGTTTTCCGGTGTCCACTCCCGAGGCTTATCGCCTCCTCGACAGCCTGCGCCCCGATGACAGCCTGGAAACGGATCCGGGGGACGCCGAGCTTCGCGCCGCCTACTTGCGGCATCCAGCCACCTGGCCCTTCACGAACTCCTTCGAGCTTCCGCTCGGCCGCGATAGGCCGGAGATCGGGAACTGGATCCTGAGGATCAAGACAGCGGGAGCTTCCTTTTCCCGGATGAGCGGCTCCGGATCGACGCTTTTTGGCGTCTTTGGAGACGAGGACGAGGTCTTGGCCGCCGCGGAAAGCCTCAACCGGGCCGGATCCGGGCAAATCGGAATTGTTCCGGTCCGTCCGCTTGCGTGCGCTCCCTGCCTGTTATAGTATTATGTGATACATCCTTAGCGAGCCGGCAAGGAGAGTCGCAGCCATGGAGATCACGGACATCCGCATCCGCAGGGTAACGACGGAAGGCAAGCTCAAGGCATACGTGACAGTGACCTTCGACAACTGTTTCGTCGTGCACAACGTCAAGATCATCGAAGGGAAGAGCAACGTCTTCATTGCCATGCCGAGCAGGAAGACAAGGAACGGCGAATACAAGGATATTGCACATCCCATAACGCCTGAGTTCCGCTCCCACCTCCAGGAGAGGATCCTGGAGGCTTTCGAGACGGCTCCGCTCTCGGACGCGACTGCCGCGGATTTCGACTAGCGCGGGTGGACGTAAAAGCGACCGAGTTTGGGACGTCGGCAAGCGGTAAGCCTCCGGATTTTGGTTCCGGCATTCGCAGGTTCGAATCCTGCCGTCCCAGTATTCGCATATACAACTTCGACCATAAGGAGTCATTACGATGAACCATCCCGTCTTGAACGCCGTGCCGCGTGCGGCAACGACGAAGGGCGAGCTCAACACTCTACGCAAGCAGGGCAAGATTCCCGCCGTCATCTATGGCGGCGGCCAGGCTGCCGAACAGATCCTCCTTGACGCCAAGGAGTTCAAGCAGGCCACCTCCGGCATCTCCGAATCGACGATCATCTCGATCCATGTCGGCAAGGAGAAGAAGGATGCCTTCGTCCGCGAGCGCCAGCGGGAACCCCTCTCCCTCGACATCATCCATGTCGACTTCCTTGAGGTCGTGAAGGACCGCCTCCTCCGCGCCAAGGTCTCCATCCACCTCGTCGGGACGCCTGTGGGCGTCAAGGACGGCGGCGTTCTCGAGACCCCTGCCCACGAGATCGAGGTCGAGTGTCTCCCCGCCGACCTGCCCGAGCAGATCGAGTTCGACATCTCCGGCCTCCAGGCCAACCACTCGGTCCACGTCCGCGACCTCCCGGTCCTCAAGGGCGTCAAGGTCATCACGAGCTCCGAACTCGTCGTCGCGGCCGTCAAGTTCGCGAAGATCGAGGTCGAGGCCGCTCCCGCAGCTGCAGAGGCCGCCGCTCCCGCCGAAGGCGCAGCCGCCGCTGGCGCTGCTCCTGGCGCCGCTGCCGCGGCTCCCGGAGCCGCCCCTGCCGCCGCCGGCGCAGCTCCCGCCGCTCCCGCGGCGAAGAAGGAAGAGAAGAAGTAATCCCCGAGGGAGAGCCTTCATTCTCCCGCCCCGTTCGAATACAGAGAGAGGAGAAATCCTCTCTCTTTTTTTTCAGGAAGGCACGATGGGAAGAGACAGGGCCCGTGGTTGCGACGGACGACCTCCAAGGAAGCTTGATCCGGTGGAAGTCCTCCTGGACGAAGCGCGTGCCGGGTGGCTTGGCCTCGAAGCGAGGGCGATTGTCGGGTTTTCGGGTGGGCCGGACTCCACGGCCCTCCTCGCCGCCCTCGTCGAGGCGGGGGCGCACAACATAAAGGCCCTCCATGTCGATCATGGGCTCAGGCCCGAGCCGGAGCGGCGCGCGGAACTCGAAATGGTGAGGCGCCTGGCTGCCGGGCTCCAGGTGCCGCTCATCGTGGCCAGAGTGAGGCCTGGCGCAATCGAGGAGCTGGCCGGAAAGAGCGGGGAGGGCATCGAGGCGGCCGCGAGGAGCTACCGCTACGCTGCCCTCAAGGGCACGGCGCGGAGGGCGGGCGCGGAAGCGATCTACCTTGCGCATACGCGTGACGACCAGCTCGAGACCATCCTCATGCGCTTCCTGTCGGGCGGCGGTGCGGCCGGTCTCCGCGGCATGCCCCGGAAATCGGGCCTCGTCTTCCGTCCCTTCCTCGACCTGCCCAAATCGGCCCTTCTTGCCTACCTCGAGCGCAAGGGCCTCCCGTATTCGGTTGATTCGACCAATGCGGGAGACGACTATTCGCGCAACAGGCTACGGCATCGCCTCCTTCCAGTACTCGGGCAGTACTTCCCGGGCTGGGAAGCGGGGACGGCCCTTTCCGCGCGCAAGGCCGGTATGGATGAGGAGGCCCTTGCACTGCGCGCCGGGCGATTCGCCTTCAGCCGCCAGGGTCGGAACCTCGTTACGGGGACAGAACTCCTCGATGAGCCTGACGCCGTGAGGTACAGGGCCTTCCTTTCCGCCGCAGGAAGCCTGTCGAAGGGAAGGCGGGTGCCCTTCCGGCTTGTCGAGGCGGTCTTCGCGGCCCTTGATTCGGGAGCGACGTCCTATCGAGGCGGCGGCCTCGAGCTGCGGCGCGAAGGCGACCGGCTCATACTTGCCTCCGCCCTTGATTTTCCGGGGTACCGCGGATATTTTGTAGAGATTGCCGAGCCCGGGCCCGAGGGGCTGGAGTACAGGGCGGGGCGGATCCACGTCTCAGCCTCGTGGCAGAGGGGAGAAAACGCGACGGGAATACGACGGGATGCCTTTTCCTTCCCCCTCGTCGTGAGGTCCCGCCGTCCCGGAGACGAACTTGCGATACGAGGCGGAAGCAAGCAGCTCGACGTCCTTTTCTCCGAATGGGGCGTTGAAGCGGTGGATCGCGACAGGATCCCCGTGCTTGAGGACCGCGATGGCGTGGTAGCCGTGCTTGGCGCAGGATTCGGCGGACGCGACCGTTACAGGCACAACGATGGGTGCGGAAGCGATGTGCGACTCTCGATACAGGTGAAAGGAGCCTAGTTCCAGATGGATTTCGATAACCAGAATCCGCCGCCTCAGAAGCAGCCGGAATCGACGGGGCGCGGAAACAAGGCCGCGCTGGCGGTCTTCCTTTCCCTGGTAGTCCTGTTTACGGCCTTTTTCGTAACGAGTGACAGGCAGGAAAAGAACGAGATACCGTATTCCGAATTCCTCAGCTATGTAGAACAGGGCCGTATCGCCTCCGTGAGCGTCCTCGACAAGACCGAGATCGAGGCGACGCTCAAGAACGTCGATGGATCGCTCTCCCTCTACCGCAGCCGCATACCCTATGACGACCCGGCCCTTCCGGCCCTCCTCAGGGAGAAGGGCGTCGAGGTCAAGGGCGGCACCAAGGGCGTCTCCGCCTGGCAGATACTTGCCAACTTCATTCCCTGGTTCTTCACCTTCTTCATCATCTGGTTCATGTACCGGCAGGTGCAGGGCAACAACAAGGCCTTCAGCTTCGGCAAGAGCCGCGCGAAGCGCTATGTGGAACCGCAGAAGAAGATCCTCTTTCCCGACGTCGCCGGGCAGAAGGAGGCGAAGTACGAGCTCCAGGAGGTTGTCGAATACCTCAAGAACCCGCAGAAATTCGTGAAGATGGGAGCCCGCATCCCCAAAGGTGTCCTCCTTGTCGGCATGCCGGGCACGGGAAAGACCCTCCTGGCCAAGGCCGTGGCGGGCGAGGCCAACGTGCCCTTCTTCCACATGTCGGGTTCGGACTTCGTCGAGATGTTCGTGGGCGTGGGCGCGAGCCGCGTCCGCGACCTCTTCGAGCAGGGCCGCAAGAGCGCCCCCTGCATAATCTTCATCGACGAGCTCGACGCCGTGGGCAGGACCCGCGGCGCGGGCTACGGCGGAGGCCACGACGAGCGCGAGCAGACCCTCAACCAGATGCTCGTCGAGATGGACGGCTTCGACACGAAGGATGGCGTCATCATCCTTGCGGCGACCAACCGTCCCGACGTCCTCGATCCCGCCCTCCTCAGGCCGGGCCGTTTCGACCGCCAGGTCGTGGTCGCGATGCCTGACGTCCAGGAGCGCGAGGAGATCCTCGCCATCCACATGAAGAAGATCCCCGTCGACGAGAGCGTCGACGCGAAGAACATCGCGAGGGCAACGCCCGGTACGAGCGGCGCCGACCTCGCCAACCTCGTGAACGAGGCCGCCCTCTTCGCGATCAGGAAGAACGAGACTACCGTGAAGACCGAGGACTTCGAGGAGGCCAGGGACAAGATCCTCATGGGCGCCGCGCGCAAGAGCCTTTTCATCACGGATGCGGAAAAGCGTGCGACGGCCGTCCACGAGGCAGGCCACGCCCTGACGCTCTACTACCTCGATCATGCAGACCCCCTCCACAAGGTGACGGTAATCCCGAGGGGCCGGGCCCTCGGCCTCGCCCTCGCCCTTCCCGAAAAGGATGCGTACTCCCACTCGAAGAGCTGGCTCGAGGACTACATGGTCTTTGCCTTCGGCGGCCTTGCCGCGGAGGAGATCGTCTACGGCGAAACGACGACCGGCACCGCACAGGACATCCGCCAGGCCACCGATTTCGCGCGCAAGATGGTCTGCGAGTGGGGCATGTCGGAGAAGCTCGGTCCCGTGGCATATGGCCAGGAAGACGAGCCCATCTTCATTGGCAAGGAAATCGCCCAGCACAAGGACTACTCCGAGGACACCGCCAAGCGCATAGACGAGGCGGTGCAGGAATTCCTCGAGAAGGCGGCGGGGAGGGCCAGGGCCATCCTCACCGAGCACCGTGACCAGCTGGAGAAGCTGGCCACGGAGTTGGTCGCAAGGGAAACCCTCCTGGATTCCGATATCCGGAAGCTCTTCGATTTCCCGCCGCGAAAGACGGAGGCCTAGCATGAGGGGAGGCGCGCATGTCGTTCCGCTGAACCGGCCCGCGTGGCGGCTCCTCCTCAGCTTGATCTTACTTGCCTCGACGGCCTGCCTGCCCGGGGTTGCCCAGACGGCCGCCCCAGCCAGCCCGGCAGGACCGGAAGACGTGGAATCGCCCATCGCGGTCTTCGTGCGTACGGCCGCCGAAAGGGCCGCCATGGGCGACTGGGACGGCGCCACGCGGATCATCGCCGGCGCGGTCGATACGGACTCACCTGGTTCCGACGCCCTTTACTTCGCGGCCCTGGCCGTCCTCAGGACCAGGGATGACGCCGGCGCGGCGCTTTCGCTCTGTGAAGCCTCCATCGCTTCTGGTACCTTCTCGCTCTATGGCCGTGGAGACGCCGTCGATCTCGAGGCAAGCCTCCTTGCGAGGCTGCGTCGCTACGAGGACTGTCTCCGCCTGCTGCAGGAAACCTCGGGCGACGGGGCAGGCGCCCTCGATCCGGAACAATACCGCCTGAAGGCCCTGTCTTATCTGGGCCTCGGCAGGCAGGCAGAAGCGGTCAGGGAGCTCAGGGAAGCGGCCGATCGCTTTCCCGCCGATCCACGTTTCCCCCAGCTCTATTTCGAGCGCATGGCGGCCGGCAATCCGTCGCCCGGGTCCCATGCCCTCGGAGACCTCTTCATCAGGCGTCTCGCTCCGCTTGCGGACCGCGATCCCGCGCTTCTCGTGCTTGCCGCCCCCTGCATCCTCGATAGCAGGCAAAGGGAGGATGCGATACGGGCTTTCCGGGCCCAGGGCGGAAGGTCCGCAAGGGCGACCCTCGAAGCCCTGCGATACGGGATCATCGGCGATGAAGCGGCACTGAACGAGTTCTTTGCAGGCTCCTATCCGGTCTTCTTGTCCGATCTCGGCTCCCTCGTCGATCTCCTCGGAACGGCAACGGGGCGGCAGAGGCTTTCTTCCCTCCTCGGCGCGTACACGGGCCGCATCCTCGTCGATCGCGATGGCGATGGTTATGCGGAAGAGACAGCGCTCTATAGCGCGGGAAGACTCGTTTCCTGGAAGGGCGACGAGGACCAGGACGGGCTTGCGGAGCTGTCGATGTCCTTCAATGAGGGCGTCCCTGCAGACCTCGTGGTCGTCCTCGAGGATTGCCGCGTAGAAGCGCGTTATGCGAACTACCCCTATGTCGGGAGTCTGGAGTTCGTTCCCGCGAAGGCCTGCGCGGGCCTCGCTTCCCTCGTGAGGCCTGCCGATGCCGTTGATGGCATGGATTCCGGCGGCGGTCTTGAGGGGCGAGCGGACGAAACCTATTACTTCGCGCCCGAAGCCTTCATCCTGCGCCCCCTGTCCCTGCAGGCCTTCCCTGCGGCGTCGGATCCCGCGATGTTCGTGCCTGGCCTCCTCCCCATGCCGTCACCGACGCGCACCGCCGCAGCCGGAGCGGCGCTCCGCCTCGAGAGCACGGTGTCCGGGATCAAGGACCGGATAGACCTCGACCGGGGCATCCCCCTGAGAAGGACGAGATATGCGGGTGGCAAGCCCTATGCGATCCTCGACTACGCGAGGGGGCTGCCGGGCATCGAGAGGGTCGATGCCGACGGAGATGGACGCTTCGAGATGCAGCGCGGCTACCTGCCCGGAGCGGATGCCTCGGACGCTTCCATCGCCTGGGCCAGGATCGATGCGGATGGCGATGGAATCTTCGAGTACCGCGAGGAGATGACCTTCCCCTTCCGCAAGGAATGGGACCTGGACTCGAACGGCTCTGTGGACGCGGCCGAGTACCGCGATGCGAAGGACGGACATGTCCTCGAGTTCTCGAGCAGGCTCGACGGGACGTTCGACGAGACCGTAACCCTTGATGCGGCGGGCCATGTCGTGGCGGTCACGAGGAGGGGGCAGCCTCTCGCTCTCGTCAGGGATGCCAATCCCGCGATCTACTGGCTCGGACGGAAGGATTTCGACCTTGGAAGCAACGCTCCTGCCAGCGAAGGCATTTATACCTATATGAATCATAGATACAGGATCGTCTATTCCGGCCAGGGCGCCTTCGCGGAGCTCGTGCCTTGAAGAAAAGCGTCTGCGGCCTGTTCCTCTGCCTGGCCTGCCTCTTCATGATCCCGTCCTGTGCAGGTCTCAGGACTTCCAGAACGCCAGAAGGCCCCCAGCTTGGCTATGGCGAGATGAAGATCGAAGAGCTCATGTCCCTTGTCCCGGAGGATCCGTCCAGGGCCATCGACATGGCTCTTTCCTTCCTTGCGGTCGATGACGGCGCGGACGCGTCGCCGGCCGTCGCGCCTCCTTCGCCGGAAGCCCTGCGGAACGTGATGGAAGCAGCCTCGGCCCGTCTTGCCGGGAATTACCGCGACGCCATGGAGAAGGGCGACTGGAGCGTGGCCCTGGCCATCCTGAGGAGCCTCAAGGTGCTGTCCGCAGACCCGTACGCGGCGGAAAGCCTCTCCCCAGAGGCGCGCTCCGTCCTGTCGGAGGGCACGAACGGCGAGGCATCGCTCATCGCGAGGGATGCGGAAGCCCTGTACGAGGACGGATACCTCGTGGCCTCCCTCGTCGTCTATCTCCGTTCCCTCGATGCGGCGGCAGGAGAGGGCGGCATGCCCGACGGAGCGGCATTGCGTACTTGGGCGGAACGCGCCATGGAGTCGCATAACGTCGTCATATTGGGCCGGATCTGCGACGAGCTTGGCCGCCGGAAGCTCGATCTTCCCGCGGGTGCGTCCGCGGCTCTCGCTTCCAGGCCGACGATGCAGGAGATGCGCAAGGGCGTCGTGACGATCTGGGTGGACCGGGGCATAAAGATCCAGCAGGGCATGGGCGTGCCGGACCGGGTCCTCGGAACGGGCTTCTATGTGGATCCCGCCGGCTACATACTCACGAACTACCATGTGATAGCGAGCGAGGTTGATCCCTCCTACGAAGGTTATTCCAGGCTCAGCATCCGTCCCTCCGATTCGCCTGACGAGAGGATCCCCGCCCGCGTCGTGGGATGGGACCGTCTCCTCGACCTTGCCCTCATCAAGGTCGACATACGACCTGACCATGTCTTCTCGCTCGACGATGCGGAAGGCCGTCTCGAATCGGGAGACCGCATCTTCGTCATAGGCTCTCCGGTTGGACTCGAGAATACCGTGACCGCGGGGATCGTGTCGGCGACCGGGCGTCGCCTTCTGCCCTTCGGCGATGTCCTGCAGATCGATGCCGCCCTCAACCCCGGGAATTCTGGCGGCCCCCTCCTTGACGATACCGATCGCGTCGTCGGTGTCGTCTTTGCCGGCGTGCCCTCCTACCAGGGGCTCAATTTCGCCATACCCTCGCCCTGGATCCTCCGGGTCCTTCCCGAGCTGTTTCGCGGAGGGGAAGTGAAGCGGGGATGGCTCGGTCTTGGCCTTTCTCCGGCGACCAAGGTGGCGGCGCAGGCAAGGCCGGGCCTCGAGATCCTGTATCGCTACCCTGGCCAGGCCCTCTCGCTGGCAAGAGGCGACAGGATACGCGCAATCGATGGCATACCGGTGGCTTCTCTCGCCGAAGCCCAGGCCGTCCTTTCAGGGCATGCTCCCGGGGAATTCGTTTCTGTCGATGTAGAGGGAATCAAGGGACCGAGGACGCTTTCCTGCAGCCTTGCGCTGCGTCCCTATGCCCCCCTCGAAAAGGCGGCTTCAGTCGACAGGAAGGAAAGTCTCTTTCCGATCCTCTACGGGATGGAAGTGATCCCGGTGCCGGGCGGGCTCTTCGAGCCGGAAGCCTACAAGATCACGCGTATACTCGCCGGTTCAGTGGCCGACGAAGGCGGACTCTCCGAAGATGATCCCTTCGCCCTCAGGGCCTTCATAGCGGACAAGGACAATCGCATGATCTACATACAGATACACATCAAGAAAAGAAAGGCGGGCTTCCTGGAGAGCGTCATCTCCCTCCCTGCGGAAATGGACAGTCCGAACCTGCTTTGATCGATATGGCGCACGCCCCTTCCTTGAGTACTGCAACACTTGCTTTTTGGCATTTTGGATTTATAGTACTCATGAGGAGGGGCAATGTCCCAGAACTCGCGTGACGCATCCGTTGTTCTCAGTCCGAGCGGAGCCCTCATCATAGATCGCGCATCGGCCTTCAAGTCCGAAATGGCCGATGCGCTGGGAAAATCGAAAAAAATCGTCGTGGATCTTTCCCATGTCGAGGAGCTGGATCTCGCCTGCCTTCAGGTCCTGTACGCTGCGCGACGCGCGGCGATGGCTTTGGGCGGCGAGCTGCATTTTTCCGGTACCGTTTCGTCCCGTATCGCCAAGAGGCTCTCCGCCGCAGGCGTCCTCAGCGGGACCCCCGGGCGCGCTGAGGATTTCGAAGCGTCGCTCCTCGAATTCTAGGAGTGGGGAGCTGACATGATCGACAAATTCAAGGCTGCGTTCAAGGAAGAGGCGCATGAGCTTCTCTCCCAGCTGGAGGATACCCTCCTTGAGCTGGAATCCCATCCCCGGAACGGCGAGCTCATCAATGCCGCCTTCAGGGCCATCCATACGATCAAGGGTTCTTCGGCCATGTTCGGCTTCGAAAGCATATCGAAGTTCACCCATGAGGTGGAAAGCGCCCTCGACCAATGCCGGAACGGCACCCTGCCCATAACGAAGGACTTCATCGGCCTCACCTTGAAAGCCAGGGACCATCTCAAGGAGATGCTTGGCCAGGAAGAGCCTCCGCCGCAGGCCACGATGGAGGAAGGCGAGAGCCTTCTCGTCCGGTACCGTGAGTTCCTGTCGGGAGGAAAGGCCGCTTCGGCTGCTACCCCGGAGGCCGGCCCGTCGACTGCGGCAGGCGCTGCTGCTGTGGGCGCCGCTCCTGCGGGCATGGAAGCGCAGGCTCCCTCCGCAAAAAACGGACAGCCGGTGCAAGCAGAAACCGCGCTCCAGTCAGGACCGGCAGGCGAGGCGACGGAAAAGCCCTCCACCTACCGCATCGCCTTCAAGCCGAAGCCCGACATCCTCAAGGACGGAACGAAGGTCCTCAACCTCATCGAGGAAGTCGCCGGCTTCGGCCAGGCGGCCATCTACGCACACACCGAGGATATCCCCGCCTTCGGAACCCTGGATCCCGAAACCTGCTATATGTACTGGGATATCATCATCACCACGCAGAAGACGGAGAATGATATACGGGACGTCTTCATCTTCGTCGAGGACAGGTGCGAGCTCAGGATCGAGAAGATCGACGGCGAGACCCTCGACGAGGAAGGCCGTGCCAAGCGCCTGGGAGCGATCCTCGTGGAGCGCGGCCTCGTGAGTCGCGCGGATCTGCGCGACGCGCTGGGAAGTCAGCGCAAGCTCGGAGAGGTGCTCGTGGAAAAAAAGATCGTCTCCAAGCCCGAGATCGATTCGGCCCTCGTGGAGCAGGAGCATCTCAAGAAGGTACAGGAGAAGCTCGATTCCACGGGCGCCTCGATCCGCGTCGCGAGCGAGAAACTCGACAGCCTCGTCGACCTCGTCGGAGAGCTTGTCACCCTCCAGGCGAGGCTTTCCCAGACCTCCCTCGACCTCAAGGACGCCGCCCTGTCCTCTATCTGCGAGCAGTTCGAGCGTCTCATCTCGCAGCTGCGGGACAACACCATGTCCATACGCATGCTGCCCATCGGTTCCACCTTCAACAAATTCCGCCGCGTCGTCCGCGACCTCTCCATCGAGCTCGGCAAGGAGGCGGAGCTCACCACCGAAGGCGCCGATACCGAGCTCGACAAGACGGTCATCGAGAAGCTGGGCGATCCCCTCGTCCACATCATCCGCAACTCCCTCGACCACGGCATCGAGAAACCGGAGGAGCGCGAACGCTGCGGCAAGCCGCGGAGCGGCAAGATCATGCTCTCCGCCCGTCATTCGGGCGCCTACGTCCTCATCCAGGTCTCCGACGACGGCAAGGGCCTCGATCGGGATGCGATCTACGCGAAGGCCGTGGAGCGAGGCGTCATTTCCGCGGGCCAGGAGATGAGCGAACAGGATCTCTTCCTTCTCATCTTCGCGCCGGGCTTCTCCACCGCTAAGACCATCACCTCCGTCTCCGGGCGGGGCGTCGGCATGGACGTCGTGAAGCGCGAGATCGATTCCCTCGGCGGCGTCGTGAGCCTCTCATCGGAGCGCGGGAAGGGACTGACGGTAACGCTCAAGATTCCCCTCACCCTCGCCATCATAGAGGGCCTCCTCGTGAGGACAGGCGCCGAGTACTTCGTCATCCCGCTTTCGACGGTGGACGGCTGCATCGAGATAAGGCGCGAGGCTCTCGAGGAGTACGGTGAACGCCGGATCATCAACTACCGCGACGACCTCGTACCCTTCGTCTCCCTGCGCTCGACCTTCGAGATGCCGGGCGATCCGCCGGAGATAGAGCAGATCGTGATAGCAAACCTCCAGGACAGCCGGATGGGTTTCGTCGTCGACCAGGTGGTCGGGAACTACCAGACAGTGATAAAGCCGCTCGGCCGCATGTTCAGAGGCGTCCAGGGTCTCTCGGGGGCCACCATACTCGGCGATGGAACCGTGGCCCTCATCCTCGACGTCAACGCGCTCGCGCTTGCGGTCCAGATGGACGGGGGACGCAAGGCCGCTCGCGGGAGCGGACGTTGAGCGAATCACGGATACCGGGTGCCGCCCGTCCCGACGAACGTTCGGGCCTTTCGGACGCCGATTTCCGGCGCCTGTCCCGCTTCATCGAAAGCGAGCTCGGCATACGCATGCCCGACACGAAGCGGGTGATGCTCGAATCGCGCCTCCAGAAGCGCATCAGGCATTTCGGGATGTCGGGCTTCGGCGAATACGTCGATTACGTGTTTTCCGATGAGGGGCGGGAGAGCGAGCTCATCAACATGATCGACGCCGTCACCACGAACAAGACCGACTTTTTCCGCGAGGCCGAACACTTCGACATCCTCCTCGAGCGCATCCTCCCCGAGTGGTGCGCGACGAGGAGCGGCGTCATGTCCTTCTGGTCGGCCGGCTGCTCGACGGGCGAGGAGCCCTATACCCTGGCCATGGTCCTCGAGGAATTCCGCGAGGAGAACAAGCGCTTCGACTACCGGATCTTCGCGAGCGATCTTTCGACCCAGGTCCTCGACAAGGCCAAGGCGGCCATCTACGAGGAAGAGAAGGCCCAGCCCATCCCGATGAGCTACAAGAAGAAGTACCTCCTCAAAAGCAGGGATGCCTCGAAGGCCCTGGTGCGCGTCAAGCCGGAGCTGCGCGCCAAGGTCTCCTTTGCGCGGATCAACTTCATGGACGAGCACTATCCCGTGGAAGGGCTCTTCGACGTCGTATTCTGCAGGAACGTCATCATCTACTTCGAACGGAAAGTACAAGAGGCAATCCTTGGAAAACTCTGTGGCCACATACGCCAGGGAGGCTGGCTGATCCTCGGCCATTCCGAGACCCTGACCGGCATGGACATGCCGCTCAGGAGCGTCGCCCCGACCGTCTATTCGAGACTGTAGGAAACGGAGGGCGGAACATGGCATCGAACAGCATCAAGGTCATGATCGTGGACGATTCCGCGGTCGTACGGCAGACACTCAAGGAAGTGCTGGAATCGGACCAGCAGATCGAGGTGGTCAGCGTCGCATCCGACCCGATTTTTGCACAAAAGCACCTCGAGACCATGCGGCCCGACGTCATCATCACCGACGTCGAGATGCCGCGGATGGACGGCCTCACATTCCTGCGGCACATCATGGAGACCTCGCCCCTCCCCGTCGTCGTCTGTTCGTCGAAGGCGGAGGAGGGATCGGACAATGCGATACGGGCCCTCGAGTACGGCGCCGTCGAGATCATCCAGAAACCGAAACTCGGCACGAAACAGTTCCTCGAAGAATCGAAGGTGAGGATCTGTGATTCGGTCAAGGCCGCTTTCCTCGCGACCCGGAAGCTCTCGACGCTCACGAAAAGGCTCCCTGCGGAGCGGGAAGTGGCCCCCAAGCTCACCGCAGACGTGATGCTGCCCAAGCCCTCCCAGGCAGACAGGAACATCGTGGAGACTACGGAGAAGATCGTCGTGGTCGGGGCGTCGACGGGCGGCACCGAGGCTCTCAAGGAGTTCCTCGAGGCCTTCCCGGAAGACGCGCCCGGCATCGTCATCGTTCAGCACATGCCCGAGCATTTCACGGAGGCCTTCGCGAAGCGCCTCGACAGCCTCTGCAGGATAACCGTCAAGGAGGCCGCGGACAACGACACGGTCATCAGGGGCCGGGCCCTGATCGCGCCGGGTAACAAACATACACTACTCAAGCGCTCGGGCGCGAGATATTATGTCGAGGTGAAGGATGGACCGCTTGTCTGCAGGCACAGGCCGAGCGTGGACGTGCTGTTCCGCTCGGCGGCCCGCTATGCGGGCAGGAACGCCGTAGGCGTGATCATGACGGGTATGGGCGACGACGGATCCCGCGGCATGAAGGAAATGCATGACGCCGGCGCCCAGACGATAGCCCAGGATGAAGCAAGTTGCGTCGTGTTCGGGATGCCGAACGAGGCCATCAAGCTCGGGGGGGTTGACAGCGTGCTTCCCCTGGATTCGATAGCCGCAGACGTGCTCAGACGAAGCCGATAACAAAGAAGGAGCTACAGCATGCCGAAGAAGATCCTGATCATCGACGACTCCGCCGCGATACGGCAGAGCATTTCCTTCATCCTGCAGCAGGAGGGCTACGAGACCATCGAGGCCCAGGACGGCATGGAAGGCCTCACGGTCGCGAGCGGTCTCCCTGGAGTGGATCTCATCATCACCGACGTGAACATGCCCAACCTAGACGGCATCGGCTTCATCAAGAGGGTCCGCGAACTGCCTGCCTACAAGTTCACGCCTATCCTGGTCCTCACGACCGAGTCCCAGGGCTCCAAGATGAACGAAGGCAAGGAAGCCGGCGCCACGGGCTGGATCGTCAAGCCCTTCAATGCCGACAAGCTCCTCGGGATCGTGCGGAAGGTCGCCGAGTAGGCGAGGGGGATATCCTTGAAAGGCCTGGGAAACGGAAGGTTCCTGCTCTTCGTGCTCGATGGCAACCTCTATGCCGTCGAGGTCGAGCGGGTGGAGGTCGTCCTGGAGCCGGTACCCATCACCAGGGTGCCGAGGGCCGACGCCCACCTCAAGGGCGTGATCAACTACCGAGGTGCGGTCATTCCCGTAGCCGACCTCAGGCTCCGGTTCAAGGAAGATCTTGGCCGGGCCCTGCCTGAACTCGCCGAAAACGCGGAAAAGGCGCGGGCGCAGGATGTCGCGCCTGCCTCGCCGGAAAACGGGACCTCGACGGCCCATATCGTCGTCCTTCACCTCCGCTATTCGGGGGAGGACATCGTCATGGGCATCCTCGCGGACTCGGTCCGCGAAGTCGTGGACATCGCGCCTTCGAAGATCGAGAATGCCCCCGGCCTGGGCCAGAGGGGAGGGCGCGGGCTTATCGCCGGCATAGGCGAGAAGGATGGCGAGTTCGTCGTCATCCTCGACATCGATTCGGCCTTCGAAACCGAGGAAGGCTTCGGCCAGAAGCAGATCAGCGCGGATGAAGGGGCCCGTCAAGCGGTCCCGGAGCGGACTGGGGAAGCCAAATGAGCATTGCGGCCATCCTCATCGTCGAGGACGAGAACATCGTTGCCCTCGACATGAAGATGCGCCTCGAGTCGCTCGGTTACCGCGTCATGGGCGTCGTGGACTCGGGCGCCGCCGCACTCGAATTCCTTTCGGGCTCGACTCCTGACCTCGTCCTCATGGACATCAAGCTCAAGGGCAACGTGGACGGCATCGAGACCGCCAGGCTCGCCCGGGAGCGCCTCGATGTCCCCATCATCTTTGTGACCGCCTTCACCGACGAGCAGACTCTCGACCGCGCGAAGCTCGCGAGTCCCTACGGCTACATCGTAAAGCCCTTCCACGAGCGGGAACTCAGGATAGCCATAGAGCTGGCCCTCTACAAATTCCAGTATGAACTCTCGATGCGCCGATCCAAGGAGCTCGCCGAGGAAGCGAACAGGGTCAAGGGCGAATTCCTGGCCAACGTGAGCCACGAGCTCAAGACACCCCTCAATTCGGTCATAGGCTTCACGGAGCTGTCGCTCGACAAGTCGGTCGATGACGAGCAACGCGACTACCTCACGACCGTCCTTCGTTCGGCCCGTTCCCTCGTGACCCTCATCGATTCCATACTGGATTTTTCCAGGCTCGAGAACGGCAAGCTCTCGCCGGTCTTCGCGCCCTTCCCCATGGATTCCCTCCTAGGGGAATGCGTTGATCTCCTGGCCGTGGGCGCCTGTTCCAAGGGCCTCGAGGTGACCTACCGCAGGGATCCCGTCCTTCCCGATACCATCGTTTCCGACCGCAGCCGCCTGCGCCAGGTCCTCATGAACCTCGTGGACAATGCGGTCAAGTTCACGGACAAGGGCAGGATACGCATCCGTGCCGAAATTGCGGACGAGCTCCCCATTGGCCGTCTTCCCCGCGGCGTCCTCGAGGCGTCGAGCCTTGACGAGGGCCGTGCGCGGCCCTTCGGCCTGCGCATTGTCGTCGCGGATACCGGCATCGGCATGCCTCCTGATAAAATTTCCTTCGCCTTCGAACGCTTCACGCAGCTCGATGGATCGAGGACGAGGCAGGCTGGAGGCACAGGGATAGGCCTTGCCATCGTTGCCAAGAGCGTCGAGAGCCTCGGCGGCACCGTGAACGTCACGAGCGTCCCGGGACAGGGCAGCAGCTTCGAGATCGTCATTCCCGTCGTTGCCTCCGGATCGCAGGCGGAGGAGCCTGAGCTTCCCCTGCGCGGCCGCCACTTCGTGCATATCGGCTTCGATCCAGAAGCAGCCGCGGACATCGAGGAAATGATCTCTGCGATGGGCGGAGCCGCCATGGGAGCATCGGATCTCCGATCCGTGGACGGCAAGGGCCACGTCTTCGTCATCGCCCATGAGCGGGCCGCCATCGCCGGGAAGGCCGAACTCGACCGCCTGCGAGGAAGGGTGGTGACCGCCTGCCGGCCGGGGTTCGCAGGCAGGAGCGGACTTGCCGAATTCGGCTGCGCCGTAGTCACCCTTCCCCTCAGGAAGGGAGCTCTCCTGGACGCTCTCGAGGACCTTCAGAAAACCTCCTATCTCGATACCGAGGCAAGTTCCGATGCGAGGATCCCGCGCAAGGACCGATCAGAAGGGAAGCGGAACATGCCGGCTGTCCCTCCGGGAAGCCAGCCTTCCCGCATGAGCGAAGCGAAGGTGGAGCTCGGAAAGTACATCGAAGCGATTTCCGCCAGCTTCGATGCGCGAAACCTCGAGGCGATCGAACAGGACTCGAAGGCATACAATGAGAGGTTCCGCGCCATGGGGGCGGGAGCCGAGGACAAGCTCTCGTTTTCCGCGCTCCTTTTTTCGCGGAAGGGCGATTGGGCGGGGCTCGAGGAGCTTCTGCAGAGGCTGAAGCTCCTGCTGGACCCTGAGCCCTCAGGCAAGAATTCCGGGAGGTAAGACAATGCGGTTCCTGGTCGTTGAGGATGATTTTGGCAGCCGAAGGATGATGCAGAAGCTCCTTGCCTCCTATGGCGATGTGGATGTTGTCGTCGACGGTGAAGAGGCCTACCAGGCCTTCCGGCTCGCATGGGAGGAATCGAAACCCTACGACGTGATCTTCATGGACATAATGATGCCCAAGATGGACGGGCATGAGGCCGTTAAGCGTATCCGCGAGCTCGAGATCGACCTCGGCGTCAAGCCTTCCGACGAGGCCAGGATCATCATGACGAGCGTCCTTGAGGATCCGCGCAACGTCGTCGAGGCCTACTACTCGGGCGGCGCGACGAGCTATCTCGTGAAGCCGATAGACCGCGACAAGCTCCGCGAGGAACTCGCGCGCCTGGGATACAGACCGGACCCCGATGCAGGCTGAGACCCCTCCCCCCGCCATAGCCATAGTCGAGGACGAGTACATAGTCGCCCTCGACATACGCAACTTCCTCGAGCGTTCGGGTTACCGCGTCGCGGGGCTCTTCCCCTCGGGCGACGAACTCATAGCGCGCTTCGAGGAACTCCGCCCCGACCTCGTCCTCATGGACATCAGGATCAAGGGATCGAGGGACGGCGTGGCGACGGCCAGCTACCTCAGGGACAAGTGGAACGCTCCCGTAATACTCCTCACCGCCTTCGCGGACGAGGAGACGATAGCGCGGGCGAAGCTCACCCAGCCCTTCGGCTACATCATCAAGCCCTTCGAGGAGCGGGAGCTCAGGACGGCGATCGAGATCGGCCTTTACCGGGCGGCGATGGAGCGCAGGCTCCGCGAAAGCGAGGAGCGTTTCCGCCGCCTCTTCGAGGAAGGGCTCTCGGGCAATTTCCTTGCGGACGCGGAGGGGCGCATCCTCGAGGCCAACGCCTCGTTCCGCCGCCTCTTCGGCATCGAGGAAGGCCGCTCCGTACCCGGCCTCCCGGAGCTTTTCCCCGAACAGGCCTCGTGGCAGTCCTTCCGCACGGGACTATCGGTTTCGCACAACCTCAGGCTGGTCGAGCTCGTCATGAGGCGGCCGGGGGGGGGAGAGGTCCTCGTGTTCGCCAATGCTGCCCTGATCCTCGACTCAAAGGGCCGCGAGGTCGGCATCCAGGGCGAGTTCAGCGACCTCACGGAGAAGCGGCACCTCGAGGAAAGGCTCTCGCAGACCCAGCGCATGGAGGCCGTCGGCAGGCTCGCGGGCGGCATAGCCCATGACTTCAACAACATACTGACCGCCATCGTGGGCTATGCTAGCCTCCTCGAGGGCGAGCCCGACCTGGCGCCTTCCGTGCTCGAGGACCTCGAGGGAATACGCAAGGCCGCGGGCAAGGCCTCCTCGCTGACGCGCCAGCTCCTTGCCTTCTCGAGGCAACAGGCGGTCTCGCCCCGTAACCTCGACACGAACGGGATCGTCCGCGATATGGAGAAGATGCTCCGCAGGCTCCTCTCGGAAGACATTGCCTTCACCCTCGATCTCGACGCCTCGACCCCCGCGATCTTCACCGACCCGAGCCAGATCGAGCAGGTCCTCGTCAATCTCGTGGTCAACGCGAAGGATGCCATGCCGGAGGGCGGCAGGCTCCAGATCGTTACGCGTCACGAGAAGATGGGCGAACCCGCCATCGTGGGCATGGATACCCTCCCTGCAGGGGAGTACGCGGTCCTCACCGTACGCGACACGGGCACGGGCATCAAGCCGGAGCTCCTCGGGAGGATCTTCGAGCCCTTCTTCACGACCAAGGCCAAGGACAAGGGAACCGGCCTCGGCCTGTCCATGGTGTACGGCATCGCGAAGCAGAACGGCGGCGCCGTGGAGGTGTCCTCGGAGCTTGGCTCGGGGACAGCCTTCTCGGTCTGGATACCTGCGTCGGCCTCGGGAGTCCGCGAGGATGCGAGGGAAGAGAAGGGCAGGCCTCCTGCTTCCGCCCGCCCCTCGACCATACTCTTCGTGGACGACAACCAGGAAGTCAGGGAGCTGGCCGAGCGCCTGCTAAGCCGTCTCGGACACCGCGTACTGACCGCAGCGAACGCCGGAGAAGCCATCCTCATAGCCGAGAGCCAGGGCCGGCCGATCGACCTCCTCGTGTCGGATATCGTCATGCCGCTCATGGACGGCTACAGCCTCGCGCGAAGGCTCGTGGCGATGCGACCGGAGATGAGGATCCTCTACATCTCTGCCTACCATGAACGCGGAACCGACGAGGAGGCCCGCGGCCGTTTCCTCGCCAAGCCCTTTTCGGAGGCGGAGCTCGCCGATTCGGTCGATCGCCTCCTCCTTGCGGATCAGTCCGAACTTCCCGCCGTCTTGCCGAGTACGAGGGCATAGAGCTTCGCTTCGGCGTCCATCGTCATGGCCGAACCGAATGCCCTCTCCTCCCTGCCGAGGCCTATGTCGAGCGATTCGATGACGCGGGCTGGCCGCTGCGAGAGGACAAGGATGCGGTCGGCGAGATAGAGGGCCTCCTCCACATCGTGGGTCACCGACACCACCGTTCTCCTCTCGGTCCGCCAGAGCTCGAGGAAGACGTCCATGAGCTCGAGCTTGGTCTTGAGATCGACTGCCGTGAAGGCCTCGTCGAGGAGAAGCATCTCCGAGGGGTAGGCGAAGGCCCGCACAAGTGAAAGACGCTGTTTCATGCCGCCCGAGAGCTCCGCAGGACGCCTGTTCCTCGCCTCATGGAGCCCGGCGGCCGCAAGAAGGGGATCTATCCTTGCGAGAGCCTCTTCGCGCTCCATGGCGCCGCTCAGGGCGAAGGCCGCGTTTTCCCTGGCCGACAGCCAGGGGAGGAGTCTCGGTTCCTGGAAGGCGTACGAGAAGCGTATGCCGTCGAAGCCTGCTCTCTCGCCCGAGTCGGGCGCAGAGAGTCCCGCCATCACATTGAGGAGGGTCGTCTTCCCGCAGCCCGAGGGCCCGAGGATGACGGTGATGCTGCCCTCCACGAGCTCGAGGCTTACGCCGTCGAGGACAGGCAGGGCTCCGAAGGACTTGCGTATCCGCGTGAGTCTATATGCCATGACGGGAAGCTGCCTTTACAGCGAGGCCGAAAAGCCATTCGGTCAGCCCGCAGAGGAGGACCGATGCGGCGGCCCAGGCCAGGACCCTCGGCGTCTCGAGGAGTACCCTCGATTCCTGCATTCCGCTACCTAGGGCCCGGAGGGGCTGGGACAGGACCTCGCCCGCCACCACTACCTTCCACGACATGCCGAGGCTGCTTCGAGCGCCTGCGAGGAGGAAGGGCGCGGCCTCCGGAAGGCGCAGCCTGAGGAACTGCTCCTTCCTCGGCACCCGGAAAAGGGTCGCCATCTCGAGGAGGCGCTTGTCGCAGGCATGGACGCCGGACGCCGCGCTCGTCACCATGATCGGGAAGCACATGAGGACGGCCGCGAAGACGGGGACGAAACCCGAAGGGAACCAGAGGAGGGCCACAAGGATGAGGGCCAGGACGGGCGTGGCCCTGATGATGGTCAGGATGGGGGCCAGGGCTGCACTGAAGACGGGGGACAGACCTGCGGCTATGCCGACGAGCGAGCCGAGGACGAGGGAGAGGAGGAAGGCCGCGCTGCCCCGGAGGAAGGTTGCCCATAGGGCTGCCAGGAACTTGCCGGTGGGGTAGAGGGACAGGGCTTCGCCCAGGACCTTCTCCGGCGGGGGAAGGAGAATATCCTTTCCCACGAGGAAGGCGAGTAGCTTCCAGCTGAGGACGAGGATGACAAGGGAAGCCGCCCCGATCATGAGGCGGCCCGCCCAACTTGTACCGGCCCTGTTCGGGGCCTTGGGTTCAGAAGGAAGCGTAGAAGGCATTGTCCGGCAGCTTGCCGCCCACGGAAGCGGGCGCGAGCTCGAGGAAGACGCCGAGGAGTGCCTCGACCGCCGGCCTCGATGCCGGCGCCGTCACGTAGACATAGGCGCTGCGGGGAATGGCCTTGGCTGCGACTGCCGCCTTGAGGCCCATGTCGTTCTTCTCGACGAGGGTGCCGGCTTCGGCAGGATTGGCCTTGACCCAGGCTATCGAATCCGCGACCGCCTTGAGGATGGCCTTGACGGCGTCAGGGCGTTCCGCAGCCAGCTTCGCGCTGACCACGAGGGCCGTCATCGGGTAGCTTGTCTGGCCGGTGGCGCCAGTCCAGAGGGTCCCGAGGTCGAGAGGCGCCTTCAGCGAGGGATTGGCCGAGAGGGCGACCGTGGCGAAGGGCTCGGGCAGGACAGCATACTGTATCTTTCCGCCTGCGAGGGCCGCCGCCATCTCGGGATAGGGAAGGGAATAGGAAAGGCGCAGGTCCTTTGAAGGATCCATTCCGGCCTTGACGAGGAGTCTCTGGAGGAGGTAATCGGGCGTGGCGCCCTGTCCCGCCACATAGATCTCCTTGCCCTTGAGGTCTGCGAGGCTCTTCACTGACGGATCGGAGGTGAGGAAGGAGACCATGCCGTCGCCGACGACCGCGGCCATGACGATGGGCACTCCGGCAGACCTGAGCTTGGCGGCCATGTTTACGGGCAGGACGGCAATATCGTATTCGCCGGAGATGACCTTGGCGGCCATGAGGTCGGCGCTGGGGACCGCAATCATCTGGATGGAAGCGCCAGGTATCTGCGGAACGGAATCGAATAACCTGATCATTCCGATGCCCGAGGGGCCCTTGAGCGCGGCGAACTGTATTTTCCGAGGCGCTGCGGCCTGTGCGGACAGGGAGAAGGCCAGGACGAAGAGCATTGCAATGGACGCTAAAGACTTGACGAACGAACGCTGCATACAGGTATGCCTCCGACGCGACTATAGCCTTTTTGCTATACTTTTTCCATGCCTTCGGCTATAGTGGGCCGATGATCTGCGCCATCTGCGGAAAACGCGACGCCGTCGTTTTCATGAGGCGGAGCAGCGGGAATGGAAGCGGTGATATCGCGCTCTGCGAGGAGTGCGCACGGGAACGGGGCCTCTCCGTAGGGAAGGGACGGATCGAGCTGCGTTTCGAGGATCTCTTCTCGACTCCCTCGACAGACACGCTTCCGCGACCTATGACCTGCCCCCATTGCGGCCTCTCCCTGGAGGAACTGCGTGCGGATGGGCGGCTCGGTTGTCTCGCATGCGCAGAGTCCTTCCGTCCGGAGATCGAGCGCTACCTCAGGGCAAGGTCGATGGGGCCCCTCTATGTGCCGGATGAGGCCGCGAAGGCCTCGGGCCAGGTTCCTGGTGCCGGGAGCATGGACGCCGGCGCCGCGCTCGGCGCAGCCCTCGGGGCCGCCCTGGCCGCCGAGGACTATGAGAGAGCCGCAGTCATCAGGGACGGCCTCTCCCAGGCCTCCTCGGGGATTGAAAGAAAGCCTTTGCCTGTTCCCGCATCTTTCGTAGCTTTTCCCTTCGCGGCGGCAGTCCTTGGAACCGGGAGACAGCCCTCGCAGTCGGCTGCCCTTGGCGCTTCGGATTCCGATGTCGTGCTCGAGACCAGGGCCTGCCTCCAGAGGAATTACCTGCCGCCCGAAGCCTCGTCCAGGCGTTTCGCCTCACGCGAGGAAAGGCAGGCCCTGGCAGCCGCCCTCTCCGCGGCCCTTCCTTCCCTGCCCGTCGTTGCCCTCGCGGACCTCGAACCGCGGATCCAGGCCGCCCTTGTCGAGTCCGGCGCCCTGCCGCGCTCCTTCGTCCTCGACGGCACCTCGTCGTTCGCGCTTTCTGCTTCCAGCCCCGTCGCGGTCCTCCTCGGCGCCGGCGACTCTCTTTCGATACGGGCCAGGCTTGCGGGACTCGATCCTTCGGGCGCCCTTGAGGCGGTCGAAGGCATGGCCTCCTCGCTTTCGGTCCTGGGAGCCTATGCGATCGATGCCGAATTCGGCTACCTCTGCGAGAAGTTGTGCGATTTTGGATCCGGCCTGACCCTCGAAACCCTCCTCCACCTTCCCGCCCTCGCGCAGGAAGGGCAGCTCGAGAAGGCCCTTCGGAGCCTCCTTGCCCACGGCCTCCTCGTGAGGGGCTTCTACGGCTCGGAGGCCGGCTCATCCGGTGACCTCTACGAGGTGGTGACCGACCACGCGTATGGCCAGGCGCCTTCGGCCATGTCGCGCGACTTCAGGCAGGTCATCGCCCACGTCGTCGAGGCCGAACGGCGGGCCCGTGCCAACCTCGTCGAGCGCAAGTTCGAGGATGTCCTCGATCGCGCAGGACGAGGCCTGGGGCTTCTCCGGAACTGCCGCTTTGTCGGTGCGGCAGAGGCCGCATCCGCGCTTTCCTCCCTCAGGCTCGCGGCCTTGTCCGGCTTCCTCGCCGAGCCCGGTCCGGCGGCCCTCGGCTCGCGGCTCAGGGCCCTTGGCCCTGCGGCTGTCCGTCTCGCCTGCGCCGGGGCCCCGGTTCAGGGCGGTCGCGAAGGCGGCCTGCGCCGCGACGAGGAGAAGGCGAGGGCCCGCCTCCTTGCAAAACTGCTGGAAGGTAGCATGCTTGAGGATGGAGGCCGACGATGTTCAAGGGACTGACCCGCAGGGCTCAACGAGTCATAACGTCGCTCGCCCAGGAAGAGGCGCGGCGCCTCAATTCGGCGGAGCTCGATCCCGAGCATGTCCTCCTCGCGATACTGAAGGACGGCGAGGGCATAGGCTTCAAGGCCCTGCGCAACCTCAAGATCGACAGCCTCGAGATGCGGGATATCATCGAAAGGTCCCTCGAACGGAGGCGTTCCGGCCTCGTCCTCGGCGATCTGCCGCTCTCGCGGCGCGTGCGGAGCCTTCTCGAGAACGCCGCGGAGGAAGCGAACCTTTCAGGCTCGGACTACATCGGCACCGAGCACTTCGTGGTGGCAGCCGCCAGGGAGGAGGGCTCCTCCTTCCAGCGCTTCCTCGCGGGCCTTGGCGTTTCCGTGGACAACCTCAGGTCGGCCTCGCAGCTCCTCCACGAGTCCGAGAAGAACGAGCCCCGCCGGGAGAAGGCCGCCCTGCCCGCAAGGGCCCAGGGCGGCGAGCGCACGCCCCTCCTCGAGGAGCATGCGCGCGACCTCACGGCCATGGCCCGCGAAGGCCGCCTCGACCCGGTCTACGACCGGGATCGGGAGATCGGCCGCGTCATCCGCATCCTCTCGCGGCGCACCAAGAACAATCCCGTCCTCGTCGGCGAGCCCGGCGTGGGCAAGACCGCCATCGTCGAGGGCCTTGCGCAGCGCTTCGCCCGCGGCGACGCTCCCCCGGAGCTCGCCCGCAAGCGCATCCTCGCCCTGGACCTCGCGTCCGTGGTTGCGGGCACGAAGTACCGCGGCGAATTCGAGGAGCGCCTCAAGCGCATCATGAAGGAGATCCAGGCCGCCGGCAACGTCATCCTCTTCATCGACGAGCTTCATACCATCATCGGGGCGGGAGGCGCGGAGGGCAGCATCGACGCCTCCAACATGCTCAAGCCCTCCCTCTCGCGCGGCGAGATCCAGTGCATCGGCGCCACCACCATCGACGAGTACCGGAAGTACTTCGAGAAGGACGCGGCCCTCGAGCGGCGCTTCCAGTCCGTCCTCGTCGAGGAGCCCGGCCTCGAGGAGACGGTCAGCATCCTCGAGGGCATCAAGTCGCGCTACGAGGAGTTCCACGGCGTCACCTATGACAGGAGCGCCATCGAGTCCGCCGTCGAGCTCTCGAAGCGCTACGTCTCCGGCCGCTTCCTGCCGGACAAGGCCATCGACCTCCTCGACGAGGCGGGCGCCCTCAAGAAGATCGCGAACCCCACGCGGCCCATCGAGCTCGCCGATATCGAGGAGGACATCAAGCGCCTCACCGAGGAGAAGCTCGCCCTCGTCTCGACGCAGAATTACGAGAAGGCCGCCGAGGTGCGGGACAAGGTCCGGCATCTCAAGATGCGGCTCGAGGCCCTGAAATCGGACTGGGAGGCGAGTTCCGGAGGCGGGCGCGGCGTCGTCACCGAGGACGACCTCCGCATCGTCCTCTCCGAGGCGACGGGCATCCCCCTCGGCCGGCTCGCGGAGAGCGAGGCCGACCGCCTCCTCGGCCTCGAGGCGGCCATGCACCTCCGCGTCGTGGGCCAGGAGGACGCGATAGCCGCCGTAGCCGCGGCCGTGCGCAGGTCACGGGCCGGCGTGTCGGACGCGCGGCGCCCCCTCGGGTCCTTCATATTCCTGGGGCCTACGGGCGTGGGCAAGACCCTCGTTGCCAAGAGCCTCGCGGAAGCCCTCTTCGGCTCCGAGGATGCGGTGGTGCGCATCGACATGTCGGACTTCATGGAGCGGCACAACGCGGCCCGCCTCGTCGGCGCCCCTCCCGGCTACGTCGGCTACGACGAGGGCGGCATGCTCACGGAGCGCATCCGGAGAAGGCCCTACAGCGTCGTACTCTTCGACGAGATCGAGAAGGCCCATCCCGACGTCTTCAACATGCTCCTCCAGCTCCTCGAGGAGGGCGAGCTCCGGGACAACCTCGGCCACGCGGTATCCTTCCGCAACTGCGTGATCATCATGACGAGCAACGCCGGCGCACGGGAGATCTCGACGGCCGGCCTCGGTTTCCACGAGGAGAGGAGGCTGCTCTCCTATACCGAGGTCAAGACCCAGGTCCTCTCCGAGCTCAAGCGGCTCTTCAATCCCGAGTTCGTGAACCGCGTCGACGACATCGTGGTCTTCCGTCCCCTTTCGAAGGAGGAGATAGCCAAGATCCTCGACCTCCTCCTCTCCGAGGTCGGCGTGAGGCTCGCCGCCAAGGGTGTAGCCCTCGAGGTCTCCCCCGCGGCGCGCGAAATCCTCGAGGAGAGGGGCTACGAGCCCACCTACGGCGCCCGTCCCATGCGGAGGCTCATACAGTCCGAGATCGAGGACAGGCTTGCCGAGGAGATCCTCGCAGGCCGCCTTGCTCCGGGCTCGACCGCGATGGTCGGGGCCAGGGCAGGCAAGATCCGGGTGAGCGCGAGGAAGGGCGGCGTTGAAGCGCCCCAGGGAGTGGCTATCCCGAAGAATTAGCCCGATTTTTCCGAATTTGTTTCGTGTTTCGTTACGGCAAATAGCGACATCATTCTCGTTTTAAGTCGCGAAAAATGCGGGCTAAGCTTGGTCATCCCCCATCAGTGCCCTGAGTTCGCGGAGCCTGGCTTCCTCAAGGTTGACATGGAGGTTCTTCTCGTTGGAGGGGAGGACGAGGCCCTTGGGGCCATCCTTGGCGCGCCTGAGGTATTTGGCGAGGGTGTAGTAGAGCTCTCCGCCGCCGTTGGCCCTGCCCTTGGAGTAGTAGATGGCGAGGTTGCCCGCGTCGAGCATGATGTCGAGGGGGAAGCTCTTGCCAGCCCTGGCCTTCACGAAGACATAGGAGCCGGCGTAATCGCGCGCGTGCATCCAGAGATCGGAGCCGCGGACATGGTGCCGGAGGAGCTCGTCGTTTTCCTTGGCCGAGCGCCCGATGAGGATGGTCCAGCCATTGCGCTCCAGGGAGAGGCCAGGGTAGGGCTTCTTCCTGTCCTGGCCGCTCCGTACGGTGCCGCCCTTCTGGAGGGCGCGGGCTATGAGGAGGGGCTCGTCCAGGGCTTCGAGGCGGGCTAGCTCCGCTGCCTCGGCCTCGAGCGAGTCCCGTGAGGCCGCGAGCTCGGCTTCCACGTCGGCGAGGCCGGCGTTCGCCTTGCGGTAGCGCTCGTAGTAGCTCTTCGCATTCTCGACCGCGCTCTTCGAGGCGTCGACCTCGATGGCCACGCTGCCGCCCCGGAAGAAGTCCTCGCACTCGAGGAGCCTGCCCGAGGGCCTGGCAGCCGGGTTCGCCATGAGAATGTCGCCTAACTCGCGGAAGCGGTCGGCGCCGCGGTACTCGGCGGCGCGGGCCTCGAGCTCCGCGATGCGCGCTTCCAGGGCCCTCTTCCTCTTCGCGAAACGCTCGCGGGCGGTCTCGAGGAGCTTGTCCCGGGAGAGCTCGCCCGCATGGGCCGAGTAGAAGGCCTCGATCCGCTCGTTGAAGCAGCCGCCGTCGGGTCTGTCCTCGAGGGGCGGAAGCTCGCGCGCGGAAAGCTCCTTGCGCGGTCCCGACTTGCCTTCGGCGGCCTGGGCCGCGAGGGCCTCCTCGATGCGGCAGGGGCTTCCGGAGACCTCGCCGCGTCCGGGCCTCCGCGCCAGGCTGTCGACCACGAGTCCGTCTTCGTCCACCAGGACGAAGTTGCCCGCGCCGCTCCAGAGCCTCGCATAAAGGCGGTAGCGGCGGAGCTCGGAATCGACCGCAGTCCCGGACCCGCCCGGGACTGCGCCGGGCTCGATGGCCGTCGCTGAGCCGGCTGTGGCGCCGACCGCACCCGCGGCGGCGGCGCGGGTCGCAGCGGTCGCCGCCTTTGCAGCGGCGAGGGCCGAGGCCTCGCCATGGGCCTTGTCCCGTGCGAAGGCTCCGATGACCTTGTAGACCTTGCCGTCGCCCAACTCGGCCTCCGTCCTCCGCACCGTGATGTCGAAGCGGATGACGCGTTCGGTCCCGAGCTGCCTCACCGACTCGATTCGTCCGCCCCTGATGCGGGACTTGAGGCATTCCTGGAAACGCAGGGGCCTGTCGGGTTTCGGGGGCGTCGAGTACAGCGAATGGATGCGGCAGGCTCCGTGGGCAATCGACACGAGGAGGTCGGTGGTCTTCCCGGCCTTGTAGAGCCCGAGGACGATGGAATCATAGGAGGGCTGGAGGATCCTCTCGATGTGGGCCTCTTCGAGGTCCAGCTCCGAGAGGATGCGGTCTATCTCGATCCAGTTGAGCGACATGCTTGCCTTCCCGGCCCGAGGCCGGCCGCCTGGGGACCAGGCACGGAGCCGTGGCCCTCAGGCGATCAGCGGCTATCTGCCGTGGCAGTGCTTGTACTTCTTTCCCGAGCCACAGGGGCAGGGATCGTTGCGCCCGACCTTGGGCATGCTGCGCACGACAGTGGCGCCATCCGGCGTCGAGGCGTCGGAGACGGCGCTCCGCTGGGCCGTCGACGTGCCGCCGCCCGCGGCCGCACCGAACTGGGCGGTCTCCTGGTGGGTCGCATTGACGACCTGGGCTGCGGCGGGCCTGGCCTGCCGTTCCTCGGGAGCCGCCTGGATACGCACGAGGAGGACCCGCGTGGCCAGGGACTTCCTGATCTCCTCGATCATCTCGTCGAAGATGTCGAAGCCCTCGAGCTTGTACTCGAGGAGGGGGTTCTTCTGGCCGTAGGAGCGGAGGTAGACGGCCTCGCGCAGGCTTTCCATGGTCTCGAGGTGGTCGAGCCACTTGCCGTCGATGGCCTGGATGTAGTTGAAGCGGATGAACTGGTTGAGGTTCTCTGCTCCCGCGAACTCGAGTTTCCTCGAAAGGTCGGTCTCGATGAGATCGAGGGCTTCCTTCTTGACGGTCTCGGGGAGACTGGACTCGCGGTCCTTGGCCCGGGGCGGGAGCTGGATGCCGAAGGCCTCCTTGAGCTCCAGCTGGAGGGCGGCGAAGGCCTTGGCCTGGTCGCCCCGCTGGGCATCGGAGTAATCCTCCACCATGTTGTCGAGCATCTCGCCCGCTGTCGCCCTGATCCTCTCGATGAGCTTGTCGTCCTTGAGGATGGTGTCGCGCTGCTCATAGATGAACTTGCGCTGCTCGTTGAGGACATCATCGTACTCGAGGAGGTGCTTGCGGATCTCGAAGTTGCGCTCCTCGACCTTCTTCTGGGCGTTCTCGATGGTCCTGTTGAGGAGGGGGTGGTAGATGGGCTCGCCGGGCTTCATGCCGATCTTGCCCATGAGGCCCTTGAGGTTCTCGCCGCCGAAGAGGCGCATGAGGTCGTCGTCGAGGGAGAGGAAGAAGAGGGAGCGTCCGGGGTCGCCCTGGCGGCCCGACCGTCCGCGAAGCTGGTTGTCGATACGGCGCGACTCGTGGCGTTCGGTGCCGATCACGTAGAGACCGCCCGAGCTCTTCACTTCCTCGTAGTCTTTCCGCCACTTCTCGAATTCGAGGGCGTAGGCTGCCTTGTACTCTTCCTCGGTGGCGCTCGTTCCGGCGCGCTTGCGGGCACGGAACTCCGGGTTGCCGCCGAGCTTGATGTCCGTGCCTCGGCCGGCCATGTTCGTCGCTATGGTGACGGAGCCCTTGGCGCCCGCCTCGGCGATGATGAGGGCCTCGCGGGCGTGGTTCTTGGCGTTGAGGACCTCGTGGGGCACGCCTTTGCGGGTGAGGAGGGAAGAGAGCGTCTCGGACTTCTCGATGGAGACGGTGCCGACGAGTACGGGCTGGCCCTTCTTGTGGACGTCGGCTATCTCGTCGCAGATGGCCTGGAACTTCTCCTCCTCGTTGAGGAAGACGAGGTCATCCTGGTCCTCGCGGTGGACGGGCTGGTTGGTTGCTATGACGGTGACGTCGAGGTTGTATATTTTCGCGAACTCCGGCGCTTCGGTGTCCGCGGTTCCGGTCATGCCGGATATTTTTTTATACATGCGGAAGTAGTTCTGGAAGGTTATCGTGGCCAGGGTCCGGTTGCGATGGGCGATCTTGATCCTTTCCTTGGCCTCGATGGCCTCGTGGAGGCCGTCGGAATAGCGCCTTCCATGGAGGATGCGGCCCGTGAACTCGTCGACGATCTGGACGAGGCCTTCCTGGACTACGTACTCGACTTCCTTGTGGAAGAGGACCTGGGCGCGGACGGCCTGGGTGAAGTAGTGGATGAACTCGAAGTTGCCCTCGTCGAAGATCGAGCCCTTGATGAGGCCGCGCTTCTGGAGGAGCTCCTCGATCTTGTCCATGCCCGCGGGGCTGAAGGAGACGCGCTTCGACTTCTCGTCGATCTTGTAGTCGCCCTCGAGGATCTCGCCTTCCTCCTCCTTGGGGTACTCGCCGGTTTCGGGGTTCTTCTTGACCTCGACCAGCTGGGAAGCGAGGCGGTTGACCTCGTTGACCTTGAAGGTGTCGTCCTCCGCGGCGCCGGAGATGATGAGGGGGGTACGGGCCTCGTCGATGAGGATGGAGTCGATCTCGTCGACGATGCAGTAGTTGTGGCCGCGCTGGACGCGCTCCGTGGGCGACCAGGCCATGTTGTCGCGGAGGTAGTCGAAGCCGAACTCGTTGTTCGTGCCGTAGGTGATGTCCTTGGCGTAGGCAAGGCGGCGGGCGGGGTTGTCCATCCGGGAGAGGATGCAGCCCACGCTGACGCCGAGGAAGCGGAAGATCTGGCCCATCCACTCGGAGTCGCGCTCGGCGAGGTAGTCGTTGACCGTGACCACGTGGACGCCGTCGCCCGTGAGGGAATTGAGGTAGGCGGCACCGACCGAACAGAGGGTCTTGCCTTCGCCGGTCTTCATCTCGACGATCCGTCCCTGGTGGAGGACGATGCCGCCCATGATCTGGGTGTCGAAGGGCCGCTCGCCGAGGGTCCTCCTCGCGGCCTCGCGGAAGAGGGCGAAGGCCTCGGGAAGGACGTCATCGAGGGTTTCGCCCGCCTTGACCCTGTCCTGGAGCTTGTAGGTCTCGGCCGGGAAGTCGGCGCTGGGAATGGATAGGGCCCAGGATTCCTTCGCGTTCACGGCGTGGAGGATGGGGAGTATCTTCTTGATATCCCGCTCTTTCTGGGAGCCGAAGAGCGCGGCAAGGAAGTTCGTATTCATGCCCCACAATGTACCTTCATGGAAATAGGGGGGTCAAGCTCCAAGGGAATTCCCGCAAGGTTGACATGCCGGGGTCCCCGGGGTACTACTTGAACCACCTATGCCTACGAAAAACCGCGGCCGCAGGGCCATTGGCTTCGCTTTGACGGCCCTTGCCGCCCTGTCCCTCCTCCTTTCCTGCTCGGGCCGCCACGAGAGCGTGGCCGTCGCCCGGGAGCAGCTCTTCACCCTCAGCTACGGCAAGGGAGAGGACCAGATCGACCTCTTCCAGACCGATGCCGCCACGTCGCCCCTGAAGACGCGGATCGCCATGCGCGAAGGTATCTTCTACATCGCCAACGGCAACGGCTACAAAGTCGTACGCCTTTCCTCCTTCGGCGACGTACTCTCCATGATCTACAATCCCGACCGCAACCCGGAGCCCGTCCTCCTCAAGCCCCAGACGGGGACTACGACCGAGGTCGGCGGACGCAATGCCGTCCAGTACCCCTTCCGCGCCGTAGGCGAGATAGCCGTGGACTCGAAGCAGACGGTCTATGTCGAAGACAGGGTGCCTGCCGAGCGGCGGGTCTACGACAAGGACCTCGACTGCATGCTCGACTATGTTGTCCTGCGCTTCGACCGCGACGGGCAGTCCATGGACTACCTCGGGCAGGACGGCGTCGGCGGAACTCCCTTCCCCTACATCGAGGACCTCTACACGACCACAGCCGACGAATGCGTCGTCGTGGCCATCACGCAAGGTTCCTGGCTCGTCGACTGGTTCGACGCCAAGGGCTTCGTCAAGCATGCCCTGAGGATCAAGCGCGATGCCCTGCCCATGCCGGGCGACGAGAAGGGGCTCATCGCCTCCCTCGACCGGATAGCGCCGGACTCGGACGGCCGCTCCCTCGTCGTGAAGATCGACTACTACAAGGCCTCGGTGGACCCCACCACCAAGTCCGATACCGGCGTGGAGTTCTCGGGTTCCTGGGTCTACCGGATGGATCCCTCGACCGGCTCCATCGATGACAAGTGGCAGATTCCGGCCATCGAGACGAAGGACAAGGATGCGGGAGAGAACGGCGTCCAGACCTCGGTCCTTGTTCCCGAGTTCCTCGGCATGGCGGGCAACCGTTTCTTCTTCTTCACCGCAGGACAGGGCGAAAGGAGCGAGCTCTCGACCTTCGACCTCACCACGAGGGCCATCAACCGCTACAGCGTCGACATCGCCGAGGACGAGCTCTACTACAGCACCCTTTGCCTTTCTCCGGAAGGCATACTCTGCGCCCTTCTCGGGACCCAGTACGAGGCCCGCGTGGTCTGGTGGCGCTTCGACAAGCTCCTCACCGGCCCCGTGAAGGATTCCGCCAAGTGAAGACCCTCGTGACCGCCGCCGAGGCCTCGCGCCTCGATGCGACGGTCTCCTCGGGCTGGCGCATCGCCCCGGCCCTCCTCATGGAGAAGGCCTCCCTCGGCATCTGGAACCTCCTCGAGCCCATGCTACCGGGCCTCGACTGTCCGGCCTCCGCGCCCCTTGTTGCCCTCGCGGGGCCAGGGAACAACGGCGGCGACGCCCTGGCTGTCCTCCGCCATGCGCGCTTCACGGGCAGGAAGGCCCTCGCCGCCGTCCTTGTCGAAGGCCGCGAGTCCGAGTTATGCGCCCTCCAGCGGGAATCCCTCGAGCTCATGGGCGTGGAGATCCTGCACTGGCCCCAGGACAGACCGCAGATCCTCGAAATGCTGCCCCGGGCCTCCGTCCTCCTGGACGGCATCGCGGGGACCGGCCTCAAGGGAGCGCTCCGGGAAGACGCTGCTGGCCTCGTGGAGGCAGCCAACGCCTCGGGCCGTCCCATCATGGCGGTAGATCTTCCCTCGGGCCTCTCGGACGCTTTCGATGAAGGCTTCCCGATCGTCAAGGCCACCTGGACGGCCTCGGTCGAGCCGCGGAAGGCCTGCCTCTACTATCCCGCGGCCCGGGAAGCGGCAGGCACCATCATGGCCATGGAGCATGTCTTTCCTGCGGACTCGGGCGAGCTCTGCCAAGCCTTCCTCCTTGAGTCGACCGACCTCATCGGTCTCTTGCCCCGGATTTCGCCGAGTGCGCACAAGGGCACGAGGGGGCGCCTTGGCCTCTTCGCCGGCAGCCTCGGCATGGCAGGGGCGGCCAGCCTCGCAGCGGCAGGCGCCAGGGCCGCGTCGGTGGGCCTCGTCAACCTCTACGCCGACAGCGACCTCTATTCCGGACTCGCTGCAGGGCGGGGACCTTCCTCCCTCCTCTCGGCCATTGTCCGCCCGTTGCCCGGGGGCGAGGCTCCTTCCGACCTCGCATCCTGCGACGCCCTCCTTGCGGGGCCGGGCTGGGGCAGGGCTCCTGACCGGGAAGCCGTCCTCTCCTTTCTGTTCGCCTCCGGTCTCCCCCTGGTGGTCGATGCCGACGGCCTGAGGATCGCGGCCCGGCTTTTCGGCAGCGGCCGGCGGCCTGCAGGTCCCGCAATCCTTACTCCCCATCCCGGCGAATTCGAGGCCCTTTCCGGCATACCTGCGGGCAAGGCTCTGGCGAACCCCGCGGCCTTCCTTCCCAAGGTGGCGGCTGATCTCGACTCGGTCGTCGTCCTCAAATCCCACGTCACCTGGATTGCCGCGCCGGATGGCCGCCTCGCCCTCTGGGACGGCCTCGAGCCGAGCCTCGCGACCGCGGGTTCCGGCGATGTGCTCGCGGGCCTGGCTGCGGGCTTTCTTGCCTCGATGGCCCGGGCCGGTGCCGCGGCTGCCGGCGCCCGGGCCGGAGACCTTGCCTGGCGGGCCGCCCTTGCAGCAGTCATAGCCCATGGCCTTGCCGGTCGTGCCGCCTCGCGCCTGCGAGGCTGGTACGGCGCAGAGGCCATCGCCGAAGAAGCGGCCCGCATGCTCCGTTGATGCGGGCTTGCCTCTCCTTGACCCCCTCGTGCCCTTTTCGATAGCCTGAAGCCCTCTTTTGACGCATTTCCCGGAGTCGTCACCATGGTCCAGTTCTACTTTCTATCGATACTCTTCAACCTCGTAGGCGGGGCATCCCTGATGCTCGTGTCCATGCCCGCCAGGAGCCCGAGCATCCAGGGCCTCAAGACCTTCCTGCGGGACCCCTCGGTCTGCCTTGTCACGGGCATACTCGCCTCGGTTATCGGAGCCCTGAAGCTCCTCACCGCCATGCGCGGCGACATCCCCGTGGTCGGGGACTTCCTGCCGGCCATGGCCGGCCTCGCCGTCGGCTCCACCCTGCTTCTCGAGCGTTTCCGCGATCCGGAGTTCGCGCCTCCTTCGGGCAGGCACTCGGGCGAGCCCGCCGATGGAAGCGCCGCGGGCAACCCCGCCGCCGGCGCGCCCGTGAAAGCGGATGCCCGAAAGGGGCTCGGCAAGGTCGAGCGTTTCCTCCTCGATCACAAGATGGCGGTGGGCCTCGCGGGAATCATAGCTGCAGGAGTACATTTCCTCTTTCCCATGGTATTATTCCTCTAGCATGAACACATCGGTCGCGACCATCGTGATGCGCGATGGCAGGATCTTCGTAGCGCGCCGGGCTTTTGGCGGTCCCCTGGGCGGACTCTGGGAATTCCCGGGAGGGAAGCTCGAGGAGGGCGAGTCCGAGGAGGAAGCCCTGGTACGCGAGTTCGACGAGGAATTCAGCGCGAGGATCGTACCTCTGCGCCGCCTCGGAGAGACGAGCTTCATGAACCGCGGCAAGGACAGGCTCCTCGCCGCCTGGCTCGCCGAGCTCGCCCCGGGCGAGGCTCCGCGCCTCATGGAGCATCAGTGCCTCGACTGGGTCGATCTCGGGGCCCTCGAAGCCCTTGAACTGGCCGATTCCGACCGTAAGCTCCTGGGCCTCGTCCGCCCGCTTTTCTCATAGCCAGACAGCCATGAAGATCATCGTCGGCCACAGCAACATGGACCTGGATTGCGTCGGCTCGATCGTCCTCGCGCGCTACCTCTATCCCGATCATGTCGCCATCCGTTCGGCCAGGATCCACCCCGCCACGAAGAAGCTCCTCAACCTCTATGAAGACCACCTCCACCTGAAGTCCTCCGCGGAACTCAAGGGTCAGGCCATCGAACGGATGGTCGTGGTGGATACCCGCTCCCTGGACCGGGTATCGGAATATGTCGGCCCGAAGATTCCGGAGAGCACCGAGATCGAAGTCTGGGACCACCATCCTGCCTCATCGCGCGATATCCCGGGGGCGAGGCTCCATGCGGGTGCCTTCGGCTCGAACACCACCCAGCTTGGAGTCGAACTCATGGCCAGGGGCCTCTCCATAGATCCCGAGCACGCGACCATTGCCCTCACTGGCGTCTACGCCGATACCGGCAGCTTCTCGCACGCGAACGTGGGACGGGAGGATTTCGAGGTCGCGGCCTGGCTTGTTTCCCAGGGAGCCTCCCTGGGCCTCGTCAAGGAATTCCTCGTCCCCTTGAGGGAACGCGAGCAGAAGGCCCTCTTCCACGAGGTCCTCGGCCGCCTCGAATCCCATGTCATCAACGGTCGCGCAGTCCAGACCTGCTACCTCGAACTCGACGAGGACAGCCTCGGCCTCGGCGCTGTCGTCGAGCGCATCTTCGAGGTCGAGAACTGCGAGCTCCTCTTCGGCCTCTTCCATTTCCGGACGAGCGGGAGGATGCTCATCATCGGGCGCAACAGCGCCGATGACATCAGGCTCGACGAGATCTTCGCCGAGTTTGGCGGGGGAGGCCACGCCCAGGCCGCTTCGGCGACGGTGAAGTGCGGGCCGGAGGCCGATGCGGGGACAGTCCTCGCGGCCCGCTTCCTCGGCTACCTCGAGCTGGCCCTCGTACCGGCCCCGACCGCCCGCGACCTCATGAGCCGCGAGGTGAAGACCCTGTCTCCCCGCATGAGCATGACGGAAGCGGCGAAGTACCTCGAGGAAGTCTCCCACACCGGGGCGCCTGTCGTGGACGGGGAAGGCAGGATGCTGGGCGTCCTTACCCTCCGCGACATCCAGAAAGGGCGCAAGACCGGCAGGATGGGCGCTCCCGTGAGCGCCTTCATGTCGCCGAAGGTGGTCTCGGCCGCCCCCTCCGCAACCATCCGCGAGATCGACGATCTCTTCTACGAGCTGAACATCGGCCATCTGCCGGTCCTCGTGGACGGCCGCCTCGAAGGCATCGTGACCAGGACGGACATCCTCGAGCACAAGAAACGCGACCGCATCAGGAAGGACGGCGTCCTCGGCTCCTTCGGCGTGGAAGCCGCAACAGGCCCGTTGTCCCGGGGCCATGAGCCTGTGGCTTCGTCCTCGGAATCCTGCGAGTAGCCAGGGCCGCCATCGACCTTCAGCCCTTGATACCAGCCTCGTAAACCCTCAGGAAGGCCAGCTGGCAGTCGTCCTCTGCATGGGAGCCCGCGAGCTCCACCCTGCGCAGTGCTTCCTCGAGGCCGCAGCCGAGCCTGACGAGGAGGGCGGCCGCGAAGGTGCCCGTCCTGCCTATGCCCGCGGCGCAGTGGACAAGGATGTTCTTGCCTTCGCCGAGCATCGCGGCAACTCGGTCGACGAGCCTCGCGAAGGCTTCCGCGTTGTCCGGCACGCCGAAGTCGGGGATGGGGAACTGCAGGTCTTCCCATCCCAGGGCGCGGCTGCGTATCGCATCCGCATAGGCCGGCGATCTCGACTCGGTCTCCCAGTCGGTGACGAGGCGGACGACCGCCGATACGCCGAGGCGCAGGGCCTCGGCCTCCTCCTCCCCGAAGGGCCGATACCGGCCCAGGACGGAATGGAGAAAGACCCTGCCCGCCACGCCTTCCGGCAGGCCGAGCTCGCGGAAGATGGACGAAGCTTCGCTCAATCCTCGTCCTCGGAATCGAAGAGGCCGAGCTCGGGCTTGTCCTCCTCCGTCTCGGGCTCGTTGAGGAGGATCTCCACCTTGCCCTGGATGCGGTCCAGGTCCTTCTCGAGCCCCTTGGAGAGCTTCACGCCCTCCTCGAAGACAGCTACCGCTTCCTCGAGGGGCAGGTCGCTCTCCTTGATCCGCTCCGCAAGCTCCTCGAGCCGCGCGAGCCTCTCCTCGAACTTCTTCATGGCCTTGTCTCCTCTATGCTGGCGGAAGCGCCGCCCTTCGCGAAAACCATATCCACCTTGTCACCTGCGGCCAGCGCCGCCGAATCCCTGACCGCAGTCCCGTCCGCGCGGCGCACGACGGCAAAGCCTCGTGCGAGCACCGCCTCGGGGCTCGAGGCTTCGAGGGTTACCATGGCGAGCTTGAGCCGGCTTACCCCGTCCTCGAGCCTGTCCTTCACGCCCCGCACGAGGTCCTCCTTGGCGTCGTCGAAGCGCCGGAGGGTCGGGACGAGGATGCGCATGAACTGGCCCTCGATGGACCGCGGCTCGAAGCGCGAGACGAGGTGCCTCGCCCTCTCGATGCGCGACTCCATGGCTGCGGCCATTTCCTCGCGGAGCTGGACCACCTCGCGCTCGAGGATGGCGCGGCTCTCGGTGACGAGCTCGGCAGCGGCGCTCGGCGTGGGCGCACGGAGGTCGGCCGCGAAGTCGCACAGGGACCAGTCGATCTCGTGGCCCACCGCGCTCACGACGGGAATCTCCGAGGCGGCCACCGCGCGCACGACGGCCTCGTCCGAGAAGGGAAGGAGGTCCTCGAGGCTGCCGCCGCCCCGCCCGATGATGATGACGTCGCCCATTTTGTAGCGGTTGGCCCGCTCGAGCTGGGTCACGAGCTCTGCCGGAGCCGCCTCGCCCTGGACCGCGGCCGGAAGGACGACGAGGTCGAGGCCTGCGTTCCGCCTTCGCGTGACGTTGATGATGTCGCGTATCGCGGCGCCCGTGGGCGAGGTTATGGCTACGATCCGCTCGGGGAAGCGGGGCAGGGGACGCTTCCGCGCCTCGTCGAAGAGGCCCTCCGCGGCCAGCCTCCGCTTGCGCTCCTCGAGCATGGCGAGGATGTCGCCTTCGCCCGCGCGCTCCATCCGCTCCGCGAGGATCTGGTACTGGCCCCGCGCGGCGTAGACCGTCACGGCCCCGTGGAGCCTGACGAGCATGCCGTCCGCCGGCTCGAAGCCAAGGCCCCGGGTCCGGTAGCGGAACATGACCGCCTGGATCATCGAGGCCCTGTCCTTGAGGTTGAAGTAGAGGTGGCCCGAGCTCGCCGGTCTGCAGTTCGAGATCTCGCCCTCGACCACGACCGAGGGGAAGCCGTCCTCGAGCGCGCCCTTGATCGAGGCCGTTAGCTCCGAGACGGTGAAGGTTTTCTGTGTCGCTTCTCTCATCGCCCTTACTGTACCATATCTTTCCCGCGCGGCCACCATGTCCGCGCCCAGACCATAGTGCCGCCGCCTTCCGCCGAATGCCTTGGGGGGCCGTTCCCTATCTGTCGCCGTTGCACCCGCCCCGCGTTTTTCCCCCGGCTCTCTTTCCGTGCCTTCTGCGTTTTCTCTTCTCTTATTCCGTGTTTTCCGTGTTTTTCGCGTCTCCTCTTCTTCCGTGCCTTCTCTTCCTCAGACAAGGGCTATCCACGCCGTCCCTATGGCCAGCGTAGCGATCGTGAGCGGCAGCCCCACCTTGAGGTACTTGAGGAAGGTAACCTTGATCCCCGCACGGCCCGCTCCCTCGGCTACTATGAGGTTCGCCACCGAGCCGAGGAGGGTCAGGTTCCCCGCGAAGGTGCTCGACAGCGCGAGCATGGCCCAGGCCTGTCCCTGGTCGGGGAAGAGGGCCATGAGGGGCCTCTCGAGCATGACGGCCGGGACATTGGAGATGATGTTCGAGAAGGCCGCGGTGAGGCCCGAGAGCAGCCAGAGCGGGCCCTGTCCCCCTCCACCGAGGACCGGCGTCGCCTTCCCGAAGAGCCAGGCGAAGGCCGCCGTCCCCTCGACCGTCTTCGTGATGACGAAGAGTCCCGAGAAGAAGACGAGGAGGGTGAAGTCCACCTCCGCGAAGACCCGCTCGGGTTTCACGCGCCTCGTGACGAGGAGGATGGCGGCCGCCGAGAGGGCTGCCACCGCGGGCCTCGCGCCCACGAGGAGCAGCACCAGCATGAGGGCGGCCGCGGCAAGGCTCTTGTAGACGAGGGGCCTGTAGATCCTCTTCCCCTGGGCCTGGGCGGGCGGCGCCTCGAGCCTCTCTCCCTTGCGGAATTCCTTCGGGAAGGCGAGGACGACGAAGAGCCAGCAGAGGCCGAGGCAGGCAATGGAGGGCGGCGCGAGCCTCAGGAAGAACTCGATGAAGGGCATGCCGCTCTGGGCCCCGATGAGCATGTTCTGGGGATTGCCCACGATGGTCATGCAGGATCCCACGTTGGCTGAAACGGCCACGCCGATGAGGTAGGGTACGGGGTCGCGCTTCGCCCTCCGCGCAAGCTCCGCGACGAGGGGCGTGAGCATGACGCACATCGTGTCGTTGAGGAAGAGGGCCGAGAGGAAGCCCGAGGCCAGGACTATGAGGGCGAGGAGCTGGCGCGGGTTCCTCGCGATGGAGAGGATGCGCGCCCCCGCCACGGTGAAGAAGCCCGCTATCCTGAGGTTCGCGACGATGAGCATCATCGCGAGGAGGAGGGCTATGGTCGAGAGGTCGACCGCGGCCATGGCCGAGGCCGGCGAAATGGCGCCAATGGCGAGGAGGATGGCCGCCGCAGCCAGGGCTATGCTGGCGCGGTTCGTCCTCAAGCCCGGCAGGTAGCCTATGGCTATACCCGCGAGCGAGATCACGAGGATGGCATAATCGAGGACTTCCTTGAGTTGCACGGTGCTACCATACGACAGCCGGCGCCCGCGTTTCAACGGCCGCCGACGCCGGTGGCCCGGCAGGCGGGACGGCTGGCGCAAGGGAGGGCCGCCGGATTAGAATGGATCCATGGATCCCCATGAGCTTCCCGTCTATCAGCAGAAGGATCGAATCCTCGAGGCCCTCTCCCATCACCAGGTCATCGTCGTCGAGAGCCCGACCGGCTCGGGCAAGACCACCCAGCTCCCCATCATCCTCCACGAAGCAGGCTACTCGAAGGGCGGCATCATCGGCGTCACCCAGCCGCGCCGCATCGCCGCGATCTCGGTGAGCGAGTTCCAGGCCCGGCAGCTCGGCACCCGCGTCCCTGGCCTCGTCGGCTACAAGATGCGCTTCGAGGACAGGACCAATTCCGAGACGAAGATCAAGATCATGACGGACGGCATCCTCCTCCAGGAGATGAAACTCGATCCCGGCCTCTCGAAGTACTCCGTCCTCATGGTGGACGAGGCCCACGAACGCAGCCTCAACATCGACTTCATCCTCGGCCTCGTGAAGCGCGTCCTCGAGGCGAGGCCCGAGTTCAAGGTCATCGTCTCCTCGGCCACGATCAACGCCGAGGTTTTCTCCGAGTACTTCGGCGAGTGCCCCATCGTCAAGATCGAGACGCCGATGTATCCCGTCACCGTCATCTACGATCCCCCGGCCTCTCCCGACGACCAGCCCGGACCCTCGGCCGCCTTCGAGGACCTCCTCCAGGACAAGATCCAGGGCATCGTGACCCGCATCATCCAGGAGCGTCGCGAAGGCGACATCCTCATTTTCCTCCCCGGCGAGAAGGCCATCAAGGAGTGCATGAAGCGCCTCGCCTTCGGCCCCGTCGGCAACCGCCTCCACCTCGTTCCCCTCTACGCCCGTCTCGGCAAGGACGAGCAGGAGAAGGTCTTTGACCGGGCGCCCCTCCTCAAGACCAAGGTCGTCATCGCCACGAACATCGCGGAGACGAGCGTCACGATAGACGGCATCACGAGCGTCATCGACTCGGGCCTCGCCAAGCTCAACTACTACAACCCCCGCACCTTCACCTCGAGCCTCATCGAGACCCCGATTTCCAAGGCCTCCTGCAACCAGCGCAAGGGCCGCGCCGGTCGCACCCGCCCCGGCATCTGCTACCGCCTCTACGGAAGGCAGGACTTCGAGGACAGGCCCCTCTTCACCACCGAGGAGATCTACCGCACCGACCTCACGGAGGTCGTCCTCCGCATGGCCGAACTCGGCATCTCCGAATTCGAGCGCTTCGAGTTCATCTCCCAGCCCGCCAGGTCCGGCATCCGCGGCGCCGAGGACGCCCTCAACCTCCTCGACGCCCTCACGCCCGAGCGCGGCCTCACGAAGGTCGGCGAGATGATGTGCGCCTTCCCCCTCGTGCCCCGCCACTCGCGCATCATCGTCGAGGCCATCCTCCAGTACCCCTCGGTCGTGGACGAGGCCGTCATCGCGGCCGCCTTCCTCTCCACCGCGAGCCCCTACATCCTCCCCCCCGGCGAGGAGATGGAGGCCCGCCGCGCCCACCATGCCTTCCGCGATCCCGACGGCGATTTCGTCTCCTACCTCACGATCTACCGCGCCTTCATGGAATCCCGCGACAAGACGAAGTTCTGCGATCGCAACTACCTCGACGAGCGCACCATGCTCGAGATAGCCCGCATCAAGGAGCAGCTCGAGCTCATCGTTTCCGGCCTCGGCGTGCCCATCTCCTCGGGCGGCCCCGTCTCGGACTACCTCTGCGCCGTGAGCCGCGGCCTCATCCAGTTCGTCTGCGCCCGCCAGGAGCGCGGCCTCTTCCGCAGCCTCACCGCGGAGAA
>Ga0209099_1000314_pt1 | contig 58818 bp, 29 predicted proteins | sample AD_JPNHW2_MetaG_FD_184430 | JGI IMG/M metagenome (GOLD analysis project Ga0209099, IMG submission 184430) | Active sludge microbial communities of municipal wastewater-treating anaerobic digesters from Japan - AD_JPNHW2_MetaG (SPAdes) (version 2) | ecosystem: Engineered > Bioreactor > Anaerobic...
CCGTATTCTACGGGTTTAACAGAGCTGGAACCACCATTTCACTTTCTGACAGGCCCTGTTTTTAACGGGACCCTTTGTTTCCGGCACTCCCCGCATTCGTCAACAGAAAAACATGGGGATAGTCCACCGGGGTTCCTTGAGGGGTGTGATTCAGTTTATAATATCTGAATCGCTCCAAAGGAGGCGTTTGGATGCAGGAGTTGAAAACGCAGCAACGTCAGAAAACAGCGTCGCCTGCGGGAGCGTTTATCCCTGGCCGCTGACGCATTGCCGCCGCTGCACGCGATGCGTTCAGCGACGGCGGAAAATGTCGCCGCGCGCGAACGCGGCCCACGCCGTCTCAAACCAGGGATCGTCCTGCGGCAATGGACGGCACGGCACCCAGCGGTGGCGAAGGCTGCCGTCGGAGCGCACGAGCGTTTCCTGGACCTTCGCGCGGAAAGCCGGATCTTCCGGCACCATACGCCCCGCCCCGTCGCTCACCAGCGCCGAGCCTCGGCTTCCCGCGCCGGACCGCACGCAAAAGGCCTGCGCCGCCAGATAGACCTTATGCGCGAAACAGAGCTGCCGGTTTTCAAACGCGCGTAGCCGATCAAAAGCGCGCGTGACGCGGCACCCTTCCCCGTCGAGCCGCGCGTTCTGCGCATGGGCTTCGGCCACCGCCTGCGACAAAGCGACGTCAGACCGCAGATGCGCCCCGCACCGATTCATGCGGCGCTGGAACTCGTCGCGGCACTCGCGCCAAGTCCACCGCGACTGCGCGCAGCACGCCAAAAACCGCTGATTCTCCTGGATCGCGCTGTCCATCGCCTCCGTGAACGCCGTATCGTCCAGGCTTTCGCCCGCGTAAACCGCCGCAATGTATTCTGCGGCACGTATTCCCCCAACCTGCCCGGAGTTCAGCGCGGCCCCGCCGGGGCGCCCCACGCCATGCGTCCCGTTCACTTCGCCGACCGGAAAGAGGTGCCGAAGGTTGAGCGATTCCCACCACAGGTTGGCGGCAAGCCCGCCGTTGTTGTGCTGGGCGCAAACCGCGATTTCCAGCGGCTCTTTCGACAGATCAACGCCGCGGTCGCGATACAAGGCATACGCGCCGGGATTCATTTTCATGAGCCGCGCCACGGGCTTGCGCTGGCGCGCGCCAGACCGCTTCAGATAGTTGCGGGCCTCTTCGGGTAACCGCGCAAAATCGAACCCGTCCGGATTCTTGCGGAAATCAAGGAACACGCGACGCCCCTTGACTTCGCGCTCCTCGTAAACCAGACGGTCGATGCGCGACGACCCCGCCTCAGCCTTTCGCGCGTCGAAAGGCCACTGATACCCTTTGAGAAACAGCGCGCCGTGCGCCGCAGCCGGCGAAGCGAACATCTCCGCCGCGAATTCGCGCACGTCGGACACGCCGTCCGCCGCCGTCGAGACAAGACGCGGCACGACCTGCATATAGCTGCCCGACACGTTCCAGCGGGGATGGAGGGATGCGAGGCCGAACTGTGATTCCGGCAAGCCTTGCGCACAAGCCCCCGCACGCAATGCCACGCCGATCGCGCCGAGCTGGACTTCGGGATAGACGCTGGCGGCGTAGAGACCGCCGAAACCGCCCGTCGCGAACACCGTGTTTTCCGCACGGAACGCGTGCCACGCACCCGCCGCATCCAGTGCCAGCGCGCCGCACACGCGTCGCCCGGCACCTTTGCCGAAGACCAGCAGATCGGTGACCGAAAGTTTTTCGCGCACCGGGATTTTCAGACGCTTCACCTCTCTGATCAACGCAAGACACATGTCGCGCGAGGTATAGGGGCCCGTCGATGTCGCGCGCCGCGCGGGATCGTGGTCGGTCTTATAGCCCGGAAACTGACCGTAGGCGTCCTGCGGGAACGGCACGCCCAGCGAAACAAGATTGAAGAAGGCGCGGGCCGATCCCGCGGCTTCGACCAGCGCCAGGTCGCCATGCATGCCGCCCGAGGCGGCCAGCGCCGACGCCATACCGGCCACCGAGTCCGTCGCCGTCCCGCACAGCCCGAGCTTATAGTAAGTCTGCTTATCGCTTCCGGTATTGATGGAGGTGCCTTTGTCGAGGCCCTCCGTGACGACCAGCACGCCGATTCCGCGACGATGCAACTGCACGGCCGCATTAAGGCCGGCGGCGCCGGATCCGATGACCAGCGTATGGACACGCGTAATCTGAATGTCAGATATCATCGCCAACTCCGCCGTAAGGAGCGAGTGCCGCCACGCCGGCAGCCACATCCTGAAGGGCCGAAGGGCCCCTACAACCGTTGCACAGAAAGCCCGCCATCCACGCAAAGGACCTGCCCCGTCGAATAGGGCAGATCGCCGCAGGCCAGCATCGCCACGGCGCGCCCCACATCGTCCGGCTCTCCCCAGCGCTTCTGGATCAGCAGGTCCGAACCGGCGATTTTGGCATCGTATTTGGCTTTGACGAGTTCTGTCATGTCGCTGTGGATGATTCCGGGCCGCACCTCATACACAGGAATGCCGTATTCACCCAGCCGGCTCGCAAAAAGGCGCGTCATCATGGTCACGCCCGCCTTGGAGACGCAATACTCGCCGCGGTTGACGGAGGCCATGTCGGCCGAGACCGAGCCGATATTGATGATGCAGCCGGCAAACGCCGCATCCGCCGCACGCTGCTCAAGCATCCAGCGCGCGGCGGCCTGCGTCAGAAAATACGGCCCCTGCAGATTGATGCGCAAGACACGCTCGAAGCTCTCCTCCGAGGCCGACAGCAGGTCCGTCCGTTCGAGCGGCGCGACGCCGGCATTGTTGACCAGCACATGCAGGGCGCCGAAACGGGACCGGGTCTGCGCCAACAGCGCCTCACGGTCCGCTGCGCTCGACACGTCCGCGCGAAAATAAAATGCCTCGGCACCCGCCGTCCGCAGTGCCGCCAGCGCCGGCTCGGCCGCGGCGCTCGGACGCGTGCCGCACACCGCTAAAGCGAAGCCCTCGCGCGCCAATGCGCCGGCCACGCCGAGCCCGATGCCGCGCGCCCCCCCCGTGACCAACGCCACACGCCCCATGACGCCCTCCTCACTCCTGATCTTGCGTCAACACGACCGGTTCGACATGCCAGATATCGCGCGCGTATTCCCGGATGGTGCGGTCCGACGAGAACCGCCCGGAACGCGCCACGTTGATCAGCGCCTTGCGGTCCCACTTATACGGCTCCCTGTAAAGCGCCTCCACCTTGTCCTGCGTCTCGATGTAATCGCGAAGATCAGCCAGCAGCATATAGTGGTCGTTGTAGTCGAGCAGCGAACGGACGATCGGGTCGAACAGCCCCGGCGTCAACAGGCCGAAGACGTTGCGGCGGATCATGTCGATCGCGCGACGGATTTCGGGATCGGCGTGATAAATCGCGCGCGACGAATAGACGGGACGCAGGTCCCTCACCTGCTCAGCGCGCAGTCCGAAAAGGAACATGTTGTCATCGCCGACCGCCTCGTGGATCTCCACGTTGGCGCCGTCCAGCGTTCCCAGCGTCAGCGCGCCGTTGAGCATCAGCTTCATGTTGCCGGTGCCGGACGCCTCCGTGCCCGCCAGAGAGATCTGTTCGCTGACATTCGCGGCCGGAATGATCTTTTCCGCCAGCGACACACGGTAATCGGGAAGGAAAACCACGCTCAGTTTGTCCTTCACGTTCGGATTGAAATTCACCACGTCGGCGATCCCATGGATCAGCCGGATGATGAGTTTCGCCATCGCATAGCCCGGCGCGGCCTTGGCCGCGAAGATGAAGGCCCGCGGATACGGGTCATACGACGGATTGGCCACCAGCCGGTTATACAGCACAATGATGTAGAGCGCCAGCAGCAGTTGCCGCTTGTACTCGTGCAGGCGTTTGACCTGCACATCGAAAATCGCATCCGGCGAAACCGCAATCCCCACGGAAGACCGGATATGTGCGGCCAGCCGTTCCTTGTTCGCCTGTTTGACTTTGCGGAACTTGTCGAGGAACGACTTGTCGGCCGCATACTTCTCGAGGCCACGCAGTTCGTCCAGCTCGGTGATCCAGCCGGGGCCGATCGCCTCGGTAATCAGCCCGGCCAGTTCCTTGTTCGCCTTGAGCAGCCAGCGCCGCTGGGTGATTCCGTTCGTCTTGTTGGAAAAATGGGTCGGATAGAATTCGTAGAAGTCCTTGAACAGCGACGCCTTCAGGATTTCCGTATGCAGTTGCGACACGCCGTTCACCGAACTCGATCCGATAATCGCGAGGTTGGCCATGCGCACGGAACGGTCGCCGTGCTCATCGATGATGCTCATGCGGGCGAGCCGGCCCACATCGCCCGGCCACATCGCCGCGACCTGTTTCAGGAACCGACCGTTGATCTCGTAAATGATCTGCATGTGGCGCGGCAAGAGCCGCTCCATGAGCGACACGCTCCATTTTTCTAACGCCTCCGGCAGGATCGTGTGGTTCGTGTAGCCGGTACAGGCCCGCGTGATCGACCAGGCCGTGTTCCAATCGATTCCTTCACGGTCCACCAGCAGCCGCATCAGCTCGGGGATGATCAGCGCCGGATGTGTCTCATTGAGCTGGATGAAGACCTTTTCGGGCAGCTGCGTCCAGTCGTTGCTACGGAACCGGAACCGGCGCAGGATGTCTTGCAGCGTGCAGGAAATGAAGAAGTATTGCTGCCTCAGACGCAGCTCCTTGCCCGCCAGCACATTGTCATTCGGGTAAAGCACCTTCGTGAGGTTCTCGGCGAGCACCTTGTTTTCGACCGCATCGACATACGAGCCCTTATTGAAATCGTCGAGATGGAACTCGTCATCGGCCTTGGCAGACCACAGGCGCAAGATATTCACGGCTTGCCCATACCCCACGACCGGCAGGTCATACGGCACGCCCAGCACCTTTTCGGCATCCACCCATCGCCACTCGACACGCCCGTTGGTGATGCATTCCACGCGCCCGCCGAAATGCACCACCTGCGTTTGCTCCGGCCGGGCGACTTCCCAAGGGGTTCCGTTCTTCAGCCAGTGATCCGGCTCCTCGACCTGCTGGCCGTCCACGATGCGCTGCTTGAAAATGCCGTAGTCGTACCGCAAGCCGTAGCCCATCGCCGCCAAGTTCAACGTGGTCATCGAGTCCAGAAAACAGGCGGCCAACCGGCCCAGACCGCCGTTGCCCAGTCCGGCATCCACTTCGCAGTCACGCAGCGAGTTCCAGTCGATCCCTTCCTCCTGCAACGCTTCCCGGCAGATTTCATCCATCTTCAGATTGATGACGTTGTTCCCGAGAAGCCGTCCGATCAGGAATTCGAGCGACAAATAATAAACGACCTTCACGTTTTTGACATGATACGCCGCCCGGGTCTGGAGCCAGCGCTCGATCAAACGGTCGCGCACACAGTATGCAAACGCATTAAAAAGGTCCAAGGGCGTGGACTGTTCCATAGTCCTCGCCTGAGTATAGCGGATATGCCAAGCGAAATCGGCTTTCAACCCTTCGACACTCATTTCCACCCGGCGGTCGCGGCAACGCTTGCGCGTGGCTTTCTGTTCCATACAAACCTCTTATCCTCAAAATTTTCAAAAAATCATTATGCCAAAACGGCTTCCAATCGTCACGCAGTAACATGCCCAATGCGTAAAACAACGGCCGTGATGCCGACCCTCCGATCCGCCCCGCCATTGACAACCCATGATAAATACTCTACCGTATTACACGTATTATAACGTGTGAGTTAAACTTCCGGGTTAGATCGCCCGCGAGTGTGTCGGAAAACGCAGACGGGAAAAATTTTATGATGTCACACCCTCGAGCCCCAGGGCGACGCGGTAGCTGCATAGTGCTGGCCTCTGCATTTGCGATGTTCATCCATGCGCAAACCCCGACCCCGCGCGACTTCGCCGTCGACTTGAGAGCCTCGGTCTCCACCAGCACCCCGTGCATCACGCTCTCCTGGTCTCAGCGTCAGCAAAGCAAAATCGCGGCACAGAGAGTCTACAGGAGACTGAAGACCACCACGGGGGCCGTATGGGAAATGCAAGCCACCTTAGCGACGAATGACACCGGTTTTTCCGACACCTCTGCGCTGCCCGGTGTCGAATACGAATACTGGATGCAACGCACCTACTCCGGCATCTCACCCTCACCCGCCGTCGGCTATCTGAGCGCCGGCGTCGAGGTGCCGGCGCAAGAAGCCCGCGGCACCCTGCTGCTCGTCGTCGACCATACGATGGCCTCACCGCTCGCGCCGGAAATCGCACAGCTCCGGAGCGATCTCACCGGCGACGGCTGGACCGTGCAGACGCTGACCGCCCTGCGCACCGACACCGCCGCAAACGTCAAGGCCCAGATCAAGGCCGCCTACAGCAACGATCCTGCCAACGTCAAAATGGTCTACCTTCTCGGCCACGTGCCCGTGCCGTATTCCGGCAACATCGCGCCGGACGGCCATGGCGACCACGTCGGCGCCTGGCCCGCCGATGGTTACTATGGCGACATGGACGGCATCTGGACCGACACTTCCGTGAGCAATACGGCGGCGTCCAGATCCAACAACGACAACGTTCCCGGCGACGGCAAGTTCGATCAGAGCTATCTCCCCAGCCAAGAGGAACTCATGATCGGACGCGTCGACCTGCACAGCATGACGCGAGCACCCTCTTCTGCGACCACGGAAACGATGCTGCTGCGCCGTTACCTGCGCAAAGCCCACGACTTCCGTCACAAGCAAGGTGCCTACGCCGCCATCCCTCGCCGCAGCGTTTTGCGCGACGGCTTCGGCCAGTTCGGTAGCGAGGCCTTCTCCATTGCAGGCTGGAGCTGGATGTTCTCGACTGTCGGGCTGACGGTCGACGAGCCTCCGAGCGACCAGTGGTTCTCCCCATCGTATGCGGGAGGGAAGGACTATCTGGTCGGATATGCCAACGGCGGAGGGTCTTACGAAAGTGCCAGCTCGGTGGGAAACACCGTCCACTTCGGTCTCAAACCCAGCCGGGCGGTCTTCACCAGCCTTTTCGGCAGTTACTTCGGCGACTGGGATTCCGGCAACAACTTCCTGCGCGCACCGCTCGCGGGCACCGCCACCGGCGATTCGCTGGGCCTCACCTGCTTCTGGGGCGGACGCCCCAACCGTTTCATGCACCATATGGGCATGGGCGAAACCGCGGGTTTCGCCACGATGATCTCGCACAACGGCAACTTCTGGGGCACGACCTATCAGCCCAACTCCTATGCGGGCGTGCACTGCGGCCTGATGGGCGATCCGGCCCTGCGTCTGCACGCGGTCGAACCCCCGCGCAACCTGTCGGCCTCCAGCGCCAACACCCGGATCGAGCTCGCGTGGACCGCCTCCACCGAAACCAATCTGCGGGGGTATCACATCTACCGCGCCGCGACCGCTGCCGGCCCCTTCGCGCGCTTGACCGAAGAGCCGCTCTCCGACACGTCATACACCGATGCCGACGTCATCGCGGGGCAGAGTTACGCGTATCTCGTCCGCACGCTGAAACTCGAAACATCGCCCGGCGGATCGTATTTCAACTTCAGCGTGGGGTCTCCCGTCTCGCTGACGGCCAGCGCGGCCACCGCCTCGGTGCCGCGCAATCCGACGTCTCTGTCCGTCACGCAGGCCAGCAGCGTGAACGCGCAGCTCGCATGGACCGACAATGCCAGCGATGAAACCGGTTTTCGCATCGAGCGCAAGACAAACCCGACCGGGGCCTTCACTCCTGTCGGGATGGCCGCGGCGAATGTGACGACATTCACCGATGCGGGTCCCTTCTCCCACGGGGACGTCTACTATTACCGCATTCTCGCCACCAACGCCGCGGGTGATTCGGCCTCCTCGCCCGAGGATTCCTTTGAAGCGGTCGCCGGACACTTCGACCTGACGGAGACACGGAAAAAGGTCAGCAAGACCGCGGGCAACGTGACGGTCACGGTCAACCGTTTCGGCGGAGTGACGGGCGCCGCCTCGGTAAGCTACGCCACGAGTGATTCCTCCGCTTTCGCGGGAACGCACTATACCGCGGCCAGCGGCACGCTGACCTGGGCCGACGGAGAAACCGGCGCCAAAACGATCACCGTGCCGATCATCAACACCGCGGCGCCTCAAGCCGCACGCCAATTCAAAATCACGCTGAGCGGCAACTCCAGCAACACGGGCCTCACGGTCAACAACAAGGTCTCGGTCCTCATCGAAGACCCGACCGCTTCGCTCGCCGCTCCGTGGAGCCAGACAACCCTCGGCAGTGTCACCGATTACTCCTCTGCCGTACTGATCGACGGGTTGCTGGGCTCCGTGACGCTCGGGGCTGCAGGCTTTGCCGCGGATACGACCGGCGAGAAGGGGCGCTTCATCTACCAGAACCGCACCGGCGACGGCATCCTCACCGCCCATGTGCCCGCAGGCCTGCCGTCCGACGCCAATGCGCGCATCGCCCTGATGATCCGATCCTCAACCGCCAGCACCGCCGTCATGGCGGCGTCTGTCGCCAGCGTCAACAGCTCCTTCGGCGCCAAGCTGGCCTACCGCACTTCGGCGGGGGGCGGCGCGTCGTTAATGCCTTCGGCGAGCAACACGTTGATCCAGCCCTGCTGGCTGCGCCTGACCCGCTCCGGTGCCGTCTTCACCGCCGAGGCTTCCGCAAACGGTACAGCATGGACGGTGCTGGGCACCGCCACGATTTCGGGCATGCCGCCGACCGCCATGTGGGGCATCTTCCACTATTCCACGGACTGGAGCATCACCTCGCTCGGGAATTACCACCTTGCTTTCGCCCAGAACATCACTTTTGAGGATTTGCCTTTGCCCGCCACGCCGACCGGACTGACGGCGGTCGCCACGACCCCCACGGCCATCAAGCTCACCTGGAACAGCGTCGCGGGCGCATCCGGCTACCGCATCGAGCGCCGCGGCGAAACCAACGATTTCGCCCAAATCGTCGATCTGGCCTCCGCAGCAGGGACGACTCAGACCTACACCGATGTCAACGTGACTTCTGACACGGCCTATGCGTATCGAGTCTCCTCCTATAACACCAGCGGCGCGAGCGCGCCCTGCGCCGCCGTTTTCGTCACGACACCGCTTCCGTATGCGACGACCACCCTCACGACAGACGACGCCGGCGGCGCGGATGCCACCTTGCAGCTTGATCTCGCAGATACGCCGTTGGGAACCGGCTCGGTTGTGACGGTCGCGGGATTCTATTACAACAGCGGAACCTCGTCGACAATCCTCACGAATTCGGCAAAAACCTATCTGCGGTTTAATCTTGCGGGCATCGGAACGCCGTTGACCGCACAGCTCAAACTGGCCTTCTCCGATGCACGGCTCTTCGAATCGCACGGTTATTATTACATCAACGCCGTGCTTTTGGCCGAGACTTCCGACGGATGGAATGAGGAGTCCATCACCTGGTCAAACGCCCCCCAGAACAACGTTTCCTCTTACGGGTTCACGGGGACGGTCCAATCGCTTGGTTATCTCTATGAGGAGCAGCTCCCGACCGCGGGCGAAACCGTCACGATGAGCTTGAACGCGGCAACCCTTTTCAACAATCGGGGGGCGAACAATCTCGTTACGCTCGCGCTCAACCAGTACGCTGGTGCCAGCATGGACTGGGCCTCGCGCGAACACCCCGCCTATGCGCCGCCCACCCTCGAGATTTCCTATACGAATCCCCTTCCCAACCGAGCTTCGTTTTTCACCGCGGCAACGGGCAGTGTCTTCAGCGTGGAACTGAGCTGGCGCGATAACGCATTCAACGAAACCGGCTTCGATTTGGAGCGAAGCGAGAACGGCGGCGACTTTTCCCTGCTGCAAATGCTGGCCGCCAACACAACCAACTACACGGACACCGCCACGCAGGCCGGCGTCACGTATTCTTACCGGATACGCGCCGTCAACGCGGCGGGCAGTTCGTCCTGGTCGTCGATCGCCACCCTCGCCACGCCGGATGCTTTCCACGCGTGGGGGACGGTGTGGGATGCAGGCGGAGCCAACGCGTTGTTCACAACGCCGGCCAACTGGGATCTGGACGCGCTTCCGAGCTTTGACGGAACGGCCTATCTCAATTTCGCTTCAGCCGGAAGTCTGGCGACCGTCAATATAAACGCGAGCCTCAGCGGAATCAGCCTCCACAGCGCCGGCGATTTCACGCTTGGCGACGGCAACTGCACGCTAACGCTCGGGGCGGGCGGCATACGGGCCGCCGCCCCGGACGCGGTCACGTCGTACACCTACACGGTCGCGTCGGACGTCACGCTCGCCGCCAACCAGACCTGGGGTGCCACCAACAACGGAGCGGGAATCGCCACCCTCGTTGTTTCCGGCGTGGTCTCGGATGCTGGCTCGAACTTCGGCATCACGAAGTCAGGCGACGGGCCGCTCGTCCTTGCCGGAAACAACCGCTACGGAGGCGCGACACTGGTCACCAGCGGCGGCGTATTACGAGTGACCCATAGCAACGCCTTGGGCAACACCAACGGCAACACGACCGTCCAGAACGGTGCCTGGATGGAAGTCAGCGGCAACGTGAGCGTGCCGGAGCACCTGACCCTCAACGGCGATGCGGCGGTGGGCTACGCAGGCGCGCTCCGCTCCACCGGCGGAACCAACACCTGGAGCGGTGCCGTCACGATGGGCTCGCTCTCGCGGATCAGCGCGCTGAGCGGCAGCAGCTTCGCCCTGACAGGCGGCATCACGGCGCCCAACATTTATCTCTCACCGGAAACGGAGTCCTGCATCTCCGTCACCACAGAGCCGCTTCGGGTCGGGTCCGGAAAGGTATACGCCTACGGACAGGGCGTCATCGCGTTCGGGGCCACGGGCAACACGTGGGGAACCCTTGAAATCGGCGGAACGACAGTCCGCACCGTTGTCCCGAATACCTTTCCGCCCACCTCGATTCTGTCGATGGGCACCGCATTGGCGCTCGACGCGACCGTGGACCTTAACGGGAACGACCAGACCGTGGCGCAACTCAAGCGCGGGCTGCCGACAGTTGGCAACCGGCTCGTGACCAGCGCCACGCCCGCCACGCTGACGGTGAACTACACAGGTGGCACAACGATCTATTACGACGGTCAGCTGAACGGCGCCCTCAGCCTCACAAAGACCGGCGGAGGCCACCTGCAACTCCTGGGAACCAACAGCACGTTCAGCGGTTCACTGACGGTCAGCAACGGTACGGTCACGGTCGCCGCAAACGCTCCCCTTGGTTCATGCGAACGCGTCGCGGTCGATGGCGGCCTGCTCAAGCTTCCGGCCACGTCCACCATTCCAGACCACGCGATACTCAGCGTTGCGGACGGCGCCAAGGTGAATCTGAGCGCCGGACTTGTCGAGACGGTCGCACAACTCGTCTTGGGCGGCAGCCGCAAATGGAAAGGCACGTGGGGAGCCACCGGCAGCGGCGCAGAGAACATCGACGACGCGCATTTCACAGGGACCGGCATCATCAATCTGCCTTCCGGCACCAGCTCGGCCTGGGACGGCGGCGCGGCCACGACCGACATCAACGCGCCCTTCAACTGGGACTACGACGACCTGCCGGCCCTGTTCGACGGGTCTCGGACGCTGTCCTTTGGCGTCGGCGGCGAACTGGCCACGGTCAATACCAACGTCAACCTGTACGGCATGATCCTCAACCGCGCCGCCGATTTCACGTTTGCACCCGGCGGCGGCGCGATCTCACTCGGCGCGGGCGGACTCTGCGCCGGTCTCTCCGGCGAAACGCCGCACACCTATACGGTCGGCGCGCCGCTGGAGCTGGCGGCTCCGCAAACCTGGTGTGTCACGAACGGCGTCAGCGCCATGACCACCCTCATCGTCGCGGGCACCGTTAGTGACGGCGGTGCGAACCACGCCCTGTCAAAATCGGGAGCAGGCACACTGTCGCTGGCCGGCGACAACGGCAACTACGGCGGCGAGATCCTCGTCCTGTCCAACAGCGTTCTGCGCGTCGGCCATGCCTTGGGCCTGGGCAACACGAACGCCCCCACCACCGTTCAAGGCAGCGGCAGGCTGGAAGTCGGAGGCGGCGTCACGGTCGCAGAACCGCTCCGGCTCAACGGTGACACCTCCGGCGCAATCGGGGCCCTGTACGCCGTGAGCGGCACCAATACATGGGCCGGCACGATCACGCAAAGCAGTCCCTCACGCATCGGCGCAACGGCAGGCAGCACCCTCGTGCTGGCCGCGTCGGTGATAGGCTACGATCTCTACCTCTCGCCGGACGCGGGCTCCTGCGTCACGCTCGCAGGCCAGCCGCTCCTGATGGGGTCGCGCAAACTCTTTGCGCACGGCTCGGGCACGCTCGCGATCGGCGTCGCAGGCAACACGTGGAGTTCGCTTGAGATCGGCGGGGCCACCGTGCGTCTGGACGTCCCGGGAGCCCTGCCCGCGTCCGCCATCCTCGCGCTGGGCACATCCGGCGACCTCGACGCCACCTTGGACCTGAACGGCAACGACCAGACTGTGGGCCAGCTCAAGCGCGGCCTCCCCGCATCCGGCAACCGGCTGGTCACCAGCGCGAAGCCCGCGACCCTCACGGTCAACCAGACGAGCAGCTCATATTATTACGATGGCGCATTCGGCGGAGCCCTGAGCCTGGTCAAGTCCGGTGCAGGCACACTTTACCTGCTGGGCACCAACAGCACCTACCACGGAGAGACCCGCATCACCGGCGGCACGCTGCGCGTGGAACCTCTCGCAAACCTCGGCAACAGCAGTTGCATTAAGGTAGAGGGCGGAACGCTTCGCCTGCGGAGCGCGAACGGCATTCCTGATGCGGCGGGACTGGCCATAGCGACCAGCGGCGCGGTCGTATCGATCGATGCCGGCCTGGTCGAAACCGTCAAAACGCTCCGCATCGGCAGCGTCCTGATGCGGCGCGGCACTTATGGTGCCACCGGCAGCGGCGCAAACGTGACCGACGACACGCATTTCTCCGGTACCGGCCAGATCAACGTCCTGCGCGGAACCGAATCCGTCATATCGATCCGATAACGTCCATCCGCGACACGAAGGCGAATGTGCGTCCCGCAATGAACCGAAGCCAGACAGGTAAAACACAAGGCTGTTGACGCCGAGAACCTCATGTTTTCGGCATCTTGACGCTAACCAAAATAGGCTACGCAAACGGATTTTCAGCGGGATAGCGGACGTTTTCGGGCAGCGGTGTGTGGATGTCCTCAACGCCCAACAGCTTGACCGCCTCGAAGAGCGCCAGCCCCGCCTTGGCAAAGCCGAATCCGCCGTGATGCGGGAAGTGCTTGCCGATCAGGACGTGTCGGTAGAAGCGCGCAAAATCGGGGATGCCGATCACGCCGATGCCGCCGAACGAACACGGGTCGACATCGAGGATCTCGCCCTCCGCCAGATAGCTGACCAGCTCGCCGTCGGCGTTGCCCTGCAGACGGAACATCGTGGTCGGCCCCGGCTTGAGCTGCCCCTCCAGCGTGCCGCGCGTGATGTCCGGCTCCCGGCCGCCCTCCATCAGCCGGTTCATGATGAGCTGGTATTTCATCGAGCAGTTCTTCATGCAGGAGCTGCACGTGTTGCCGCAGTGGAACCCCATGAAGAGGTCTTTGGCCTGAATGCCCTTGAGGCGCTTGCCTTTGATGACATCGGCGGGCACCGAGTTGTTGATGTCCAGGAGCGTGGCGGGGAGTCCCGTAGCGCACTGGATCATGTATTCGGAGATCGCCCCATAGAGGTCCACCTCGCAGGCGACAGGGATGCCGCGCCCGGCAAGCCGGCTGTTGATGTAGCAGGGCACGAAGCCGAACTCGCTCTCGAAGGCCGGCCAGCACTTGTTGGCGAAAACCCCGTACGTGGCGGCGCCGAGATTCTTTTCAAAGAAGTTCGTCAGGGCCAGCTCATACTGCGCGAGCCGCGGCAGCAGGCCGGGCCAGGTGCAGCCCCCTTTGAGCTCTCTGGCCATGTCCGCCGCGATCGCCTTAATGCCGGCCTTGTCGGCGGCAGCCTTCTTGAATTCGACGAGCAGGTCGAGCTCCGAGTTTTCCATCACCGTCGCGCCGAGGTCGTAGATCGGCTGGATCGGCGCGTTGCAGGCCAGGAAATCGTGGGGACGCGGGCCGAAGCCGAAGACCTTCAGGTTCGTCACGCCCACCACCACCCGCGCGATCGCCGTGAAGTCCACAATCTTCTGCGCCAGGTCTTTGGGCAGCCCCACAGGATACTGCGGGATATAGACGTCGAGACGACGCAGCCCGATGTTGTACGAGCAGTTCAGCAGGCCGCACAGCGCGTCGCCGCGGTCGCTGGCCAGCACGCGCTTGTTCTCTTCGGCTGCCGCGCAGGCCATGCTCGGCCCGGGAAACTCTTGCAGGAACAACGTGGTGGGCGCCTCGGGCCCGAAATTGCCCAAATACGCGACGGCCGCGTTACAGCCCGCAGCTACCAGCTCGTCGCAAGCGGCCAACGCCTGAATTTCGTTTTCGACGATCACCGTGGAAGCCACGGCGTTCACCTTCTGTTGCTTCAACTCCGACATCAGCGCTGCGAGGCGCTTTTGCGTCAGCGCGGCGGGAAAACAGTCTCTCGACACCCCCACCACACCGATTTTGATTTCTGGCATATTGATCAGCTTCATGTTGTCTCCTTGTGAAAACGGGTTGTCCAGGCTACAGCCGTTCCTTTTGCCCGTAATAAGCGCCGGGACCGTGTTTGCGGCCGTAGTGCTTGTCGAGAAGGTAGCCCGGCAGCGGAGGCGCGTCGGGGCACAGCATGAGCGTGGTTGCCGCCATCTGTGCGACCGACTCAAGGGCCACCGCGTTCTCGACCGCTTTGCGCGGGTCCGCGCCCCAGACGAAGGGGCCGTGTCCGGCGGCCAGAACGCCGGGCACGGCGTTCGGATCGATGCCGTGGAAGCGTTCGACGATCAGCGCTCCGATGGCGTGCTCGTAGCGGTCGCCGACCTCCTGCTCCGTGGGCATGCGGGCCGCCGGCACCGCGCCGTAGAAATGGTCGGCGTGCGTCGTGCCGAGGCAAGGGATCTCGCGGCCGGCCTGCGCAAACGCCGTGGCATAAGGACTGTGGGTGTGGACCACCCCTCCGATTTCGGCGAACGCCCGATAGAGGCAAAGATGTGTCGGCGTGTCTGAAGAAGGCGCGAAACGCCCCTCTACCAAGCGGCCGTCCAGATCGGTCAGGACGATCGCTTCCGGCGTCAGCCGGTCATAGGGAACGCCACTCGGCTTGATCGCCACAAGGCCGCGCGTGCGGTCAATGCCGCTCACGTTGCCCCAGGTCAGCGTGACCAGCCCTTGGCGGACCAGTTCCAGGTTCGCCGCACAGACCATCTCTTTGAGTGTTTCAAGCATGTTGTCTTTCTCGAGAGAATCGGCTGAATCGAATCAATCGATTCCCTCGACTCCGTCGCCCGTCCCTGTTATCTCTGCCGCTCCCGGATCGCGATCAGCTCCTTCATCACGTTCGCCATGCCGCCGCTCCAAGCCGCGCTTCCGAAGCCGTCGTGAACCTGCCGGTACAGCTTGAACAGCTCGGCGTAAACGGCGACATTTTCCGGGAGCGGCTGATAGACGCGGTCGCGGATCCGGCAAACCTGCCGCTGCACGGCCCGAATGTCGCGGAAGGTGCCCGCGGCGACGGCGCCGAACATGGCGGCCCCCAGCGCGCAGGTCTGATCCGAAGCGGCGACCGACATCGGCATATCCAGGATGTCCGCGTAGACCTGCATCAGGAACGGGCTTTTCACGGCCAGCCCCCCGCAGTTGAGCACCTGTTCAACGGGAACGCCGTATTCGCGGACGCGGTCGATGATCATCTTCGCGCCGAAGGCCGTGGCTTCGACCAGCGCCCGATAAAGCTCAGGCGCGGATGTGTGCAGGGTTTGTCCGAGGACGAGCCCCGAAAGGCGCACGTCGGTCAGCACGCACCGGTTGCCGTTGTTCCAGTCCAGTGCAAGCAGCCCGCTCTCGCCCGGCTTGAGCTGGGCCGCGGCGTCATCGAGAGCGCGGAACTTGTCGGCGGGAGTCGTGCCGAAGCGCTCCGGCACCAGGGCGTTGACAAACCACAGGAAGATGTCGCCCACGGCAGACTGCCCGGCCTCGATCCCGTAATAGCCTGGGATGACGGAGCCGTCGACGATGCCGCATACGCCGGGGATGTCCCGCAGCTCGCGATCATTCCGCGCCACCATCAGGTCGCAGGTGCTGGTGCCGAGGATCTTTGCCAGCTTTCCGCTCTCGCAACCCGCGCCGACCGCGCCCATGTGCGCGTCGAAAGCGCCGACGGCGACCGCCACATCGGTCCGCAGCCCCAGCATTTTCGCCCAGGAGGGACAGAGTTTGCCGGCCGGCACGTCCGCCGTGTACGCCACCGTATACAGCCTGTCACGCAATTGGGCCAAAGCAGGGTCCAGCGCGGCCAGGAACGCCTTGTCCGGAAGTCCGCCCCACGTCTTCGAATAGAGGGCCTTGTGGCCGGCCGCACACACGCTGCGCTTGATGGTCAGCGGATCTTCGTTTCCCGTCAGCAGCGCGGGGATCCAGTCGCACAGTTCGACGAAGCTGAACGCCGCGTCAAAGACGGGACGGTCGACGCGCAGGCAGCGGAGCACCTTAGACCAGAACCACTCGGACGAGTAGGTTCCGCCGCATTTGGCCAAATAGGCGGGGCGCAGGCTCCGCGCGAGCTCCGTGATCTCGGCCGCCTCGGCGTGGCTCGTGTGATCCTTCCAGAGCCAGGCATAGGCGTTGGGATTGTTCTCGAAGCAGGGCAACAGGGCCAGAGGGACGCCTGCGCGGTTCACCGGCATCGGCGTCGAGCCCGTCGTGTCAACGCCCAGGCCGACCACGTTGTCCGCCGAAAACATGGGGTCTGCGAGCTTAGCTTTCGCAATCCCCTGCACGACGATCTCAATCAGGCCGGCGCGGTAGTCCGCCGGATTCTGCCGCGCCACATTCGGATCGCGCGGGTCCCCCACCACGCCCATGTGGCCTGAAGGATATGCGTAGACGTGCGATGCGACCTCGGCGCCCGTCTCGAGGTTCACGATCAACGAGCGGCACGAGTTGGTGCCGTAATCCAAACCGATTGCATAAACAGCCATATCAGGCTCCTTTCTGCGTTCCAGTGCGTGGCGTTTCGGCTCACTCCGCTTTGATCCGCAAGACCGTCAGCGAGTTCGGCGCCAGCGTGAGCGGGCTCGTCTGCCCCGCGATCGCGACCTTGTCTTCGATAGGCGCCACATGCCGCGGCGCTTCAAGCGTGTTGAGGCCGTCCGGCTGACCGGCCAGCGTGATGCGCGTCGCCTGCTGGGCCGGAACGCGGGCCCCCGCCAGACACAGGGAGATGGGGCGGGGCTCGCCGAACGGATTGACGCACTTCACGACGATCTCGCCCGCGGCCTTGTCGTGGCCCGCAACCGCGTAGACGCGCTGCATCAGCTCATTCTTGATCACCGCGTCGAACAGCTGCTCGCCGTCCAGCCACGCCTTGACCCGCTCGCCCTCAAGCTGCACCTTGATGCTGTACCACCGTCCCGTTTCGATGCTTCCGGGCTTGCGCTCGAGCGGGTTCATGGCGCCCTGCTCAAGACCGTGCTCACGGTTGTCCCAGCCTCCCAAGTTCAAATGCACACACTGCTGGCGCCGGTCGCGAAAGCGGATGATGAAGCCCTCTTGCCCCCCGAGTTTTCGGGCCTTCAGCTCGAGCGTGTAGTTGTCCCAGGCGCTTCCGGCGATAAAGCTGGTCACCGTGTCTTGAGCGTCTGCGTCCTTTTGCCTCAGCACTCCGTCTTTCGCCTCCCACGCCCCCTCTTTCGCTTTTGACCAGCCTTTGAGCCCCGCCTGCGGGTCGTAGGCATAGAGCGTCTCCGCTCCGCGCGTCACGCGGAGATCCTTAAATTCGGCCGAGGTGTGCCACGTGTGGAGCCCGATGGTGCCGGCGGCGGGCACGGGCGTTTCGTTATCGGGAACCTCGACCGGCAGCAGCACGTCAGGCAAGTTGTTCATGAAAAGCTTCTGCACATAATACGAGGGCGTGCAGAAGGCGCTCGTGTTGTCGAACCAGATGAGGTCGACGTTCCACTGCGTGTTGCCGATCTTGTTGAAGAGCGGCGCATAGGCCGCCATGCGCACGACGTCTGAGTTGCGCTCGAACCCGGTCATCGCGGCGGCTTCGCAGAGCGCGGCCTGGAGGTTGTTCTTGCGGTCGCGGGTGTGGCAGGCATACTCGCCCACGTACACCTTCGGCCCGCTGCGGTCATACCCGTCATAGCGGGTCGCCTGCGCCAGAAACCATTCGGGTGGCTTGTAGTAGTGCTCGTCCACTAGCTCCGCCTTGAGGCCGGGCAACCGGCTCCACGCCAGCTCGAACATCTCGCCTTCCGGCGCGGCACCGGCAGACGAGATGATCGTGATCTCGGGATGCTTGGCCTTCACGGCTTTCGCGATCACCGCGTAACGGTCGAGGAAAAGGGTGTCCCAGTTTTCGTTGCCGATGCCCACGTACTTCATGTTGAAAGGCGCGGGATGTCCCATGTCGGCGCGCACGCGTCCCCACGTCGTATCCGGGGCGCCGTTGGCGAATTCGATCAGGTCCAACGCGTTCTGGATCACCCCGTCCAAGCTCCCGAGCGGAATGCATTCGACCGGCTTTTTGAACTGGCAGGTCATGCCTGCCGCCAAAATGGGCAACGGCTCCGCGCCGATGTCTTCGGCGAGCTGAAAATACTCGAAAAAGCCCAGTCCGTGCGACTGCCAATAGCCCCAGCGGTTCCAGTTGAGCGCGCGACGCTCGAGCGGCCCGACGGTGCGTTTCCAATGGTACATCGTCTCGAAGTCGCCCCCTTCAACCACGCAGCCGCCGGGAAACCGCAAGGTGGCGGGCTTCATCTCTTTGAGCAGCCGCATCAAGTCGGGACGCAGTCCGTTTTTGCGGCCGTTGAAGGTGTCGCGCGGATAGAGCGACAGGAAGTCGAGGTCGACTGTTCCCGTCGCGTCCAACAGAACCGCCAGCTGGGCGTTCGTCGCGGTCGTGCCGGAGACCAGCACCGCTTCGTACTTCACCCACGCAGGAGGCGGCGGCGTGTCAAGCGGCGAGGCGGCGGGTGACACCGGGTTGTCCGACGGGCCGCTTTTCCACGCCCCCTTTTCAATGCGGTAGGCGGCCAGCGACTGCTTGTCGGGCGTCTCCAGACGGAGGGTCAGACCGCCCGCGTAGCCGGCGTGAGGCCGGGCGTAGAACGAAAGGTCGTAGGTTTTGCCCTTCTCAACCGCGATCCCGCCGAAACCGCGGTTGACGACCCCCGCGCCTTCGCCGGGGGCATAACACTCAATGCGCAGGTATTGCCACGTGTTCGGGTGCACCGGGTATGCGCCCTGGAGCGACACGCGACCCATCGCCTCGCCGCGCCACTCGCGCTCCCACGCCTCGGGCTCGCGCGTGCGCCAGTCGAAGCCGCGGTTGGCGATCAGCTCGGGATAGAGCCCGCCGTCCGCCGCGTAGTTGATGTCCTCAAAAAAAATACCGTACAGTGTCCGCGGGATCGCATGCCCCGGACGATCCGCTCGCACCGTCACCGCGAGCTGCTGCTGCGACCAAGCCGTGGCCGTCACGGCCATGCACAAAGCGATCATCAACCCTCTCATTTTCACCTCACGTCCTTCTCGTCACGACTGACCTCATGAACGCTCAACGATCAAACTCATGAACTAACGAACTCACGCACTAACGAACTTCTTCCACCCCTACTTCAGCCAGGTCCAGAAGTAAGCGTAAGCGCAGATCACGAGGCCGACGACCACGCACGACGCCACCACGTCGACCTTGTTCCAGCTGGCGCGGTTGGCGCGGCGATACTCGGCGTCCAGCGTGCTGAAGCAGGCGCCCTTGATCGCGGTCTCATCGGGCGCGGGCGCGGTCAGCGACGAGACAGCGACGATCAGCAGGCTGAGGAGCAACAGGATCCCCGAGAAATAGAAATCTTGGAAGTTCGCCACGCGGAACATGAACGTTCCCGGAGTCCCGTTCCGAAAAAGCGCGTTGACCGTCAGCTTGGCCATGCCGATGAAGAAGCCGAGCGACAGCCCCCAGACCGCACCTCGCAGGTTGGACCGCTTCCAGCAGAGACCCAAGAGAAAGACCGCCACGATCGGGGGCGCCAGAAAGCTCTGCACCGACTGGATGTACTGGTAGAGACCGCCGCCTGAAACCGCCTTCATGATGGGCACCCAGACCAAACCGAGCCCGGTCATCACCACCGTGGTGATGCGGCCGATGTGCACCAGCCAGCGTTCGGACACCCCCGCGTGCAGTTTCTTGTACACGTCCACGGTGAAGAGGGTCGCCACCGAGTTGAAGAGGCTGGCCAGCGAACTCATCAAAGCCGCGACAAGTCCCGCCACAACCAATCCCCGGAAGCCGGTCGGCAGCAACGACGTGACCAAGGTCGGAAACACTTTGTCGCTGTCGATCCCGCCCGCCTTGTCCAACGGGATGCGGATCAATCCATGCTCGTGCAGCGCGTAGCCCAGCATGCCGGGCACGAGAAAGATGAAAACCGGCGTCAGCTTGAGCAGTCCGCCCCAGAGCGCGCCGCGCCGCGCGTGCGTCATGTTGCGCGCGGAGAGCGTGCGCTGGATGATGAACTGATCGGTGCACCAGTACCAGACGCCGATCGTGATCGACGCCACCACCACGCCCAGCCACGGCAGCGTCGGATGCGAGAGCGGATGCCACAGGGAAAAGGCGTCGACCACCTCGGGTTTCGCTTTCAGCGTCGCCTTCAGCACGCCCCAGCCGCTGAAGACCGTGCCGTTCTCAACCGTGGAACCTAACTTGCTCAGCGAGAAGAACGTGACGCAGAGCGAGCCCGCCAGAATGATGCCCGTCTGCACGAGGTCCGTGTAGACGACCGCCAGCAACCCTCCGAACGAGGCGTAAACGCCGGCCAGCGTCACGGTGGTGAAGGCGCCGATCCAGAACGAGCTGACCACCGTTTCGCCGACCTTGAACGAAAGCTCCGGCAGCATCACTTCGAAAAAAAGCGCGCCTGCGAAAACCGTCACCGAAATCTTGGTCAGCACGTAGGCGGCCAGCGAGACCAGTGACAAGATCCAGCGCGCGCGCGGCCCGAATCGGCGCTCCAGAAACTCCGGCATGGTCTGCACGCCCGAGTTGTAGTAGAACGGCAGAAACACCCAGGCCATCAGCACCAGCACCCAGGCGTGAAACTCCCAGTGCGCCATGCTCAGACCGGTGCGCGCCCCCTGCCCCGCCAGCCCGATCACGTGCTCGGAGCCGATGTTCGCCGCAAAAATCGACGCGCCGATCGCCAGCCAGCCGACTGACCGTCCGCCAAGAAAGAAGTCCTCCGACGTGTTCTGCGCACGCCGCGTCAGAATCACCACGGCCGCCAAGACGGCAAAATATCCAGCTACGACGGCCCAGTCCAACGGTGCCATGATCGACATACGACGCCCTTTCGTTCAGCGTTTTTGAAAAGCCTTGAAGGCCCACAGTCCGGCTTCGCCGGCCGTGATCCTAACACGCAGATAGCGTGCCCGTCCAACATCTTCAGCCACATGCGGCGAGCGTGCGACCGGATCGGGCTGTACGCCGCACGTCTGCCAGGCAAGGCCGTCCTCCGAGCGCTCCAGCCGCCAGGCGTGGCCGCGGGTCGGAAAGATGAAGGCCATCTCGCAGCGGCCGACCTCGCGCACGGCTACCAAGTCCACGCAGAACCAGGGCGACGCGTCCTTGGCGTCGGCCCACCAGCGGGTGCCGTTGCTGCCGTCCGTCGCATTCGCGCCGCTGTACGACTCCGCCCGCAGCAGCTCTGCGCCGTTGGGCGCATCGCCCGCATATCCAATGGGGGCCATGCGCCCCTTCGAGATCCTCACGGGACGGGCGCTGGAGGTCTCCGTCGCCGCGCCTTCCGCCAAATTGCCGGGATCGCGGAGCTCCGCGACCGGCCCGAGGCCGCGCCGCGAGACCTGCACCGGCCGGACCGTCCCGTCGGCGTTGAACATCATGCGGTCGATGAAAACCTGCCGCGTGGTGCCGCCCATGCCGAACTCGAGGTAGGCGAAATACCACTCGTCCCGGCCGGGCGCCTCGAACGCAAAGCCGTGCCCGGGCCCCCACACCCCGCCCGCCAGGTCGGAGCGCACCACCACGTCCTCGTCGGGCGTGGTGAAGGGGCCCAGCGGCGAAACCGTACTCATGAGGTAGGCGTTGCGGTAATCCACGTGCCCGGAAAGGGTGTAGAAGTAGTAGTACACGCCGCTGCGCTTGATCATGAAGGGCCCCTCCGAATATGCGCCGCAGCGGGTGCTCAGCGTCACCGGCGAGCCTTCGATCCCTAGCCAGTCGCTCCGCAAACGGGCGGCCCGGCGCTTCCGCCAGAAGATGTAGGCGTCGCCGTTGTCGTCCACATAGGGGCAGCCGTCGATATCCGGAACGACTCCTTTGGACGGGGCGCGTCCGATCTCGTCGTTGGTGCCGTTCGCGAGCTTGAACGGCCCGTCCGGCCGGTCGGCCACGGCCACGTAGGTCGGCCCCTCACAGGTGAAGAAGAGGAAGTACTTCCACGCGCCGCCTTCCTGTCGCCGCAGCACGCGCCCGGGCGCCCAATATTTGCGGTCGGGCGCGGTCCAGTCCACGTCGGGCATGAGCGCGCCATCGAACGACCAGTTGAGCAGGTCGGTCGATTTCCAGACCACGGGGATGCCCGAGACGCGCAGTTCCTGGTCGACATCGGTCGTGGCGTACAGGTAGTAGGTCCCGTCGAAGTTCACCACCGTCGGATCAGCCACGGTGTCGGGGATGACCGGATTCCACTCGACGCGACGGCCGGCCGCCTTCAGCCCGGCCGCCGTGGCGCTGTCCACCGCGACCACGGTCCCGTGCCTGATGCCCTTCGGCAGCGCGACGCGGACCGGCGCGAACGTCGCGAAGTCCCGCGTTTCAACCGCGCCGTAGCCCCCTTTGTTGTATTTGTCGTAATACACCAGCCAGCGCTCTCCGACCTGAATCACGGCGGGAACCTCGGCCCACGCCTCGCGGTTGTCGGTGAAGGCGGGTGCGGCCGGCTCCCAAGGGCCGAACAGGCCACCCTTCGACCAGACCACATGCAGGTTCTTCGCCGCGACCGGCTCAGCCGTTTCGTCCTTCACCACCAGCCCGTATCGGTTGTCTTTTTTGAAAGGGAATGCGTCGATCACATTGAAGCCGCCGTCGTAGGCGAGGCGCCGGGGCGACCAGCTTTCGAAATCGCGCGTCGTGGTCGCATAAATGCGGTGGTTGAGCCCACCCTCCTTGTTGCCATGAGTCTCCGCATAGAGCCCCTCGACGGTCGTCGCCCAGAGCACCACATACTGCGCGCCGGCCGCGTCGTAGATGATCTCCGGCGCCCAGGTGTTGCGGGCTTTGGGCTCATCATCGTTCACCGGCACGAAGCGCTGTTCCGACCAGTCGAGCAGGTTCGTCGAATGCGCGACGCCGAATCCCTTGTCTTTCCAAGAGGAGGTCCAGACCATGTGGTAGACGCCGTCCGGACCGCGGCACACGCGGGGGTCGCGCATGAGTCGCCCTCCCACGCGGGGGATCAGCACTGGCCTGCCGCCGTTGACCTCGCGCCAATTGAGGGCGTCTTCGCTCAGCGCCAGATGCACGCCCGCCTCGCCATTGCCCCGGAAGAAGGCGAAGACATAGGACTCTTCCGCCGCGGGCGCGGCGGCCAGACAGGTACCCAGGGCCGCGCACGCCACAGCGATCAGCCGTTTGCGCATCCCCAAGGCTCGAGCGGAATACCACCTTTTCATGTTGCCCAGTGTAGGCGTCCAGAGGAGTGTGCGCAATTGCATTTCATGCTAAAGTGATTGCACTTTTCGCAACTCGACGCACCGCCTTCACTGCACCGCCCATTCGAATACGCCGGCTGAGAAACCGGCGCGGAGTTGCACGTCGAGCCGGACGGCCATCGCGGTAACGGGGGTGAATGCGACCACGCTGGGCTTCTCCGTGGACACCGAATACGCCAATGCCCCCTCGACCGGGAGCCACGCTCCGTCTGGCGTCTGATACGACAGCCGCCACGATTCCGGCAGACGACACTCGCCACGACCCGTGTCATCGAACCACCAGACCGAACAGCTCTTCACTTCCGTCGGCTTGTCAAACGTGTACTGCAGCCACTCGGCCGTGCCCTTGTGGGGCCAGAAATCGAAGTTGGGCACATGCTGCGGCGCGTCCTGAGGCACCGCGCCGTCGTTCGCCGCCACCGGATCCATGCCGTTGCCGCGGCAAAAGGAGACCGTCAGGTCCATCAGCGCCGACAGTGTGTTGACGCCGGCCTTGGCCGGGTCTTCCAGCATCCACACCTGCGAGAAGCCTCCGCGGTTGAGGCGCGCGAAATGGGGGATGCCCTGCAACCCGCCGGCCTTGACCGTCATGACGCCGCCCAGCAGCTCGCCGCGCCAGAGCGCCTCCAGCTCCGCCTCAGGCGGCAGCACTGCGTTGCGCACGGACTTCACTTGGTCGACATCCTCGAAGCTGTAGACGATCGGGCCGCGCTGCACGGCCACCCGCCCGCGGTTGGCCGCCACCCGCTCGTCGCAGTGCACGCGCTGCACAGGCATCGGCAGGTCGAGCTCCACGCGGTCCCCGGCCTGCCACGTGCGCCTGATGCGGGCGAAGCCATTTTGGGTGTCGACCGGCTGCGCCTGCCCGTTCACGGTCAAACGGATCTCTCCGTCCGGCGGCTGAACGGCATAGAGGTCGCTCTCTGCGCGGCCGGGTATCCGCAGCGCCAGCGTGAACGCCGCCGGTGAAGCCGGCGTCAGGGTCAGCGTAACCTCGCCCCCCCACGGATAACGCGTCTCCTGCCGCACGCGGAGCCCGCCCCCCACGGCGCCGATCACGCCTTCGCTGTCGACGTAGTGGTTCACGAAGAGAACGTCTCGGCCGGCGTTGACCGAATACATCAGATCTTTGATCGCGATGAGCGCACGCGGAATGTTGCCGACGCAGCAGGGACACACGTGCCACGGGTGGCGCGGCTGCTTCGAGGCGGGCGGGTTCTGATAGTAGAACGTGGCGCCGTCGCGCGCCACCGACCCCGCGATGTTGTTGTAGAGCGCGCGCTCCTGCACGTCGACGTAGCGCGCGTCCGCATGCAGCCGGTGCATCTGCTCCGCCCAGAAGCTCAGGCCGCAGCTCGCGCACGACTCGCAGTAGCCGTTGTTCGGCAACTCGTAGTCTGCGCCGAAAGCCTCTCCCTGATGCGAGGCGCCCACCCCGCCGGTGAGATAGTGCTTGCGGTTGACCGCGTTGTCCCAGATGCGGCCGGAGGCGTCCTGATAGGCCGTGTCGCCCGTGAGCCGGGCCAGGTCCGCGAGGGCGGTGTAGAAATAGGTGGCTCGCACGGCGTGCCCCCGCGCCTCGGTCATCTTCACGGCCGGCTGCTCCGACTGGTCGTAGACGTTGGGGTGAAGCTCGTGCTGGTGATCGACGAAGTGCTTGGCCAGCGCGATGTACGGCGCGCCTTTCCCTGCGCCCTCAGTCTCGTTCGCCATCTCGCCGAGGCGGCAGAGCGCGTGCTCCAGACCCGGGTGCCCGTTCTTCCACGAGCGTTTCGGCGGAGCGCCGAAGACGTCGCAGAGGTGGTTCGCACAGCGGAGCGCCGCGTCGTACAGCCTGCGGTCCCGGCCTCCCGTCAGGCGCGCGTGCGCGATGCCCATCTCGATCAAGTAGCCCATGACGTAGAACTCATGGTCGGAGATCCGTGTGAAATGCGGCCGCTTATTGAGCACGTGAAACGAGTGGATGTAGCCGTCCTTGTCCTGCGCCGCCAGAATGACCGGTATCCACGCCTCGATCTTGGCGCGCAGAAATGCCTGCGCCCGGACCAGCTCGGCGTCTGCCGCCGGATCGACCTCGAGCGCCAGGCACGCCGCCTCAAGGGTGTTGTAGATGTAAGCGTCGCTCCATGCGCACCCTTTGAAGGCGACCGAGGGCGGCTTGCCGGCCAGCACTTCGCCGGTGGCGACGAGGTTGAGCAGCTCCTCGCCCTCACCCCCTGCCTCCATCTGGCGCATGCAGTGCGGGATCCACTTCGCGGTCATGAGAACAACCTGTTCGCGCCAGAAGCCGCCGAGCCTCACGGTCTGGAGCCGGACCGGTTCAAGCGTGTCGGCGACCGCGGCGACGCCCGTCAGAGCGAGGGTGATGGCAATCCGTGTTGCGGCGTATAAGTCCTTCATCGGTCTCGTCCTTTCCATGAGTCGGACGCACATGTCGTCCGGATGATCGTCAGCGCATTCGCAGGATGCTTTCACTCTCCGCGGGACCGGCAACCTCAGCCGAAGCCCGTTCGCCGATGCGCAAGAAATCGAAGTCGGCGCTCCCGCCCGGCTCCGCCGTCGCAAAGTTGAACAGGCCGAAGCGGTAGCCCATGAAATGCGGGATCGTGTAGGCCATCTTCACTTCGCCCCCGAACGCATGCCACGCCGCTCCGTCGAGGCTGTAAAAGAAGCGCGCGCGGTCCGCTCCCCGGCTGAAGTCGCAGGCCGCTTCCAGATGCACCGTTCCCTGCTCCAACGGGACGCGCGCCACTTCCTCTGGCGAACCGCTCTCGGCACTCACCATCACGACGGCTTTCCGGCCTCCAGCTTCCGCCCTCACGCCGACCCAGCCGTAGCGCGCCTGCAAGAGCGCCAAGCCCGCGCAGTCCCCGGCCTTCATCTGCGTCACGTCCAGCAGTGTCCGTCCCGCGCACTGCGGACCGAACGTGCGTTGCGTGAGCGTGTTGCGCGCCGCGAGGAGGCCCGCGTCGACGCGGCCGGCGGTCAGCCGCAGCCAGCCCGGTCGCGCTCCGACCGACCAGAGCGCGTGGTCTGGATTGTGGTTCCACTGCCAGACCAGCGGCAGCGGCCGCTCGCCGGGCCCGCGCCCGAATTCGTCTGACGCGACAACCCCGGGCATGACGCCCCGGCTCGCGGGCAGGTTCAGCCGCTCGGGCACTTTCCCGTCCTGGCCCAACACCGGCCAGCCGTCGACCCACTGGACCGGCACGAGGTAAGGCGCGCGTCCGACCGCGCCGCAGTCTCTGAACAGGTAGGCGTACCACTCGCCCTGCGGGGTATCGATCAGCCCGCCCTGCGCGACGCCTTGATCGTGCAGCGCGACGCGTCCTTCGTAGGGCCCGGCGATGTTGTCGGCGCGATGGATGAGCACGGTGCGCATGTCGTTCTTGGGCCAGGTGATGTTGAACAGGAAGTACTTGCCGTGCACCTTGAAGAGCTGCGAGCCCTCGGCCGGAAGACCGATGTCGGGCCCGGCCACCACGCTGGCATTCTCGATGATCACCCGATCGAGCCCGCCAGGCTTGACCGCCGACGCGTCAGCGGTCAGCTCGACGAGCCTGATGCGTCCGCCGCCATAGACCATGTACACCCGGCCGTCGTCATCAAAGAACAGCGAGTGGTCGTGCAACTTCGGCGTGAAGGCCACGGAGGTCCACGCCCCCCGCTCGATCTCCCGCGTTGATTACAGGTGCGTTTGACCGGTCGTTCCGGAGAAGGTCGAAACGTAAAACGTACCGTTGTGGTAGCGCAGGCTGCTGGCCCACGATCCCGCACCGTAGGCACTCCGGCCGTTGCGGAGCGACAGCGCATCGTCCTCCCCGAGCGTGTCGTAAGCGTAACTCGCGAGCTCCCAGTTCACCAGGTCCTTGGACCTCATGATCGGCAATCCCGGACTCAGGTGCATCGTGGTGCTGCTCATGTAATAGGTGTCCCCCACGCGGATCATCGACAGGTCCGGCACGTCTGCGTGGAGAATCGGGTTGCGCGCCGACAGGCCGCTATACGCGTAGCTGGACGCCGTCTCCCAGGCGATCTCCTGCAAGCAGCGGCTAAGCGCCTCGCCCCACTCCGGGCGGCCCGCCGCCTTCAGCGGGGCGGCCATGGGCAGACCGACGGGCGACCGGCCATACAGAACCGCAAAGTGCAGATAGATGTTGAGCGCCTCCAGCGGCGGCGACGGATGCACGGCATCGACGAAGAGCTCCTCCTGACGATTCAGCCCGGGCACGCGCTTCTCATAGATCCGCGTTCTGAGCTCCACGAGCGCCTGCGCGGATGGGACGAGAGTCATGATCTGCCGCCCCTGGCCATACTTGCTGTTGATGGCGTCGGCCTGCGCCTCGCCCGCCCGGATGTTGCGCGCGTAGAGCGCCTTGAGCTGGTCGGGCGTCTTGTTGCGGTCGACGCGGTCCCACGACCCTTTCGGGAAATCCTGGTTGTCCGTGTCGCCGCCGCCCCACGAGAGCTGGACGAGGAAACGCATGCGCGGGTTGTGCGTCAGCCCGAGTTTAACAAACGCTTCCACCCCTTCGTCGGGGAAGGGGATCGGCGACATCACGAAGACGTCGAGATCTCCCTTCCTGAGGGCCTCCTTCGCATCGTTGGGCTCAGCCTTCTCCCAGTGCTGGAGCGTCCGCGAGGCGCCGATACGCTGCACGCCAACCACCTCGTGACCCGGTATGCCCGCCTGCGCAACCAGCTGGCCGAGAGGCTCGGGCACATACCACATCAGACTGTGTGACGCGTAAAAGATGCGCAGGGTGTCGGGGACGCCCGCGGTGCGATCCGACCCGACCTGCTGCGCCCGCGCGGGAAGCAGCAGCCCCCCTGCGACGACGATCGCCAGCTGCAGCGAAGCGGTCTGCGCAAGGGCTGATACCGCGAGTCGCATCCAAGAATTGAGCGTGTCCCCATGTCCTCGTTTCACGATATCCTCCCCCGTCAGTTCTGCGCGCCTCCCACCCCTGCGCGCCCTCCACCGCGATACCCAGACCCCCTCCGTCGCTAAGGCGCGAGGTCATCCGTCCACAAACGGCCGTCGTAAACCTTACGGACTCCCCTTTCCATCAGCCGGTCGCCTGAGTTTGGCGCAAGCCCCTGCAGCGAGGAAAGCGAAAGGTCTCCCCGCACGCGCACCGCCGAGCGCTTGCCCCACTGGCCCAAGAGGTCGCGCTGCGGCGACAGGGCGCGCAGCGAAAGGTCGAGTCTGCCTTCGGCCGTAAACACGAGGTCGGGCTTGTCCGACGGTGGCCGCAGGAGCGTCACGCGTTCCAGTTCGGCCTCGACGGATGTCCCGCGTCCGTTGACGTCGAAGAGCGTGCCCGCTACGGTCACGCCGCTCGCATGCACGCGGATATTCGAGTTGCCCCAGATGAACGGCCCATTTGTGGCGGAGGCCTGACAGTTTTCGATCGTCGCCTCGCAGGTCGGCCACCGGTCCTTGGGCGTCTCGGGATGGATCGCGCGGTTGGCCGGGCAGATGTCCCAGGCAAATTTGAAACTCGTCCGATTGTCGCGCAGCGTCATGTTGCGGAAAACCACGCGACGGATGTTGGCCTGCGTGGCGCCGTCCGATGAACAGTGGAAAAAGCCGATCTTCGCGGCGTCGTACCACGTTCCGACCGCATGGCGCGGCGCGTCCACCGACGCCGTCTCCGGCGAGCCCGAGGGCAGCACCACGCGATAGACGTTCATGCCGCACCGCACCGTGTCGCCGTTGCGCACGCGCAGCCCCGGCCTCCAGTCGGGCCAAGCCCCCGTCAGAAGGCGCACGGAGTTGCCGCCCGTCTGAGGCTTGGCCTCGTCCACAATGTTCTCAACCAACCCGTCCTCGATATCGCCCTGCATCGGCTGGCTCGTGGGATAGTCCTGCGCGTTGAGCGCGATCGCGTCGTCATGGGTCTCGCAAATGCCGTTGCGCACCGTGAACCGGCGCCCCGCCCCGAGATGGATGCCGTCCTTCTTGCCGCGGATTTCGAAGCCGTCGATCAGCAGATCCTCGAACGCGCAGACGTGGATACAGAACTGCCGCGGCTCCAGATCCAGGCAGGTGAAGCGCGTGATCTCGGCGTTCCGGACGCCATACAGGGTCAGCTGGCCGCGAAGGCCCCAGGTGGGCAAGGAAGGCGGCGGGCCGCCCTCCTTGCCGTTGACCCGGATGTGCAGCCCGTCGATGCGGATGTTGCGGTTCCACGTGCGGGTGAGGGCGCCGCGGTTGCACAGCACAAACCCGTAGCGCGCCGCCTTCTTCAACGCCACGCCCTGCGCGAAAACCACGCGCGTGTCATCGTCCAGATAGACGGTATCGTTCAGCTCATAATCGCCGGGCCGCGTGACCCGCACGGTTCTCTGGCCGCCCTGCAGGGCCCGCTGGAGCGATGCGACATTGGCTGTGGCGTTGGAGGCCGGCGAAAACCCGAAGGCTCCCGCGTCCACCTCGACGCCCTCGCCGCGACCCTGCCCCGGCCCCAGCAGGATCGCCGCCGCGGCCCACGCCGCCCGTAGCGCCCGGCTCTGCAAACCTCCGCCTTTTTTATGCCTGCGCACCACGCGTCACCTCTGTCAGTAGATCTTGAACATGGTTCCCGAGGGAACTTTGACAAGCCGGACCGCGGTGCCCTCGTTGCGGGCCGTCCATCCCGGCGGCAAGTTCGAGGCGGCGATCTGACCGCTCAAGGTGCCGCTTTCCGTGGTCGCCACCACGTACGATAGCGCTTTGTTGAGCTGTGCGGGATCTTGGAGTTGCAGCGTCAGCGAGGAGAGCTCCAAACCGCCCTTCACGCTCAAGACGGAACAGGTCCCGTTGGAGCTGACATTCGCCGCCCATACCGCGCCCGACGTGACAACCGGGGAAGCCTGCAAGGTCAGCGTCCCGACGCCGTTCGTGCCGGGGGCAACCGTCACGCCGTCGCCCCACGCGAGCGCGTTGCCGAGGGCCCCGACGCCTTCAATCCTGGCGCCCGCCGCGGCGGTGACCGTGGCGTTGGTGAGCGGGGCATTGACCGCGAGCGTGCCGGACAGGGCCGAGATCGCCGTGCCGGCCGGACAGTCGAAACCGCTTCCGAGCGTCAGCCGTGCCGACCCCACCTTGTTCAGCGCGAAGCGGTTCTTTACGAACAGCCCTTCGAGCGAGCAGTCGATGCCCTTCTGGCCGACCTCCAGTACCGTGTTGTACACCGACGGCGTGCCGTCGGTGCCTGTGCGGCAATAGACCCGGCTGCCCGCCACCGTGTTCAGCGCCCCGAGCCGGTAGGTGCCGCCGACGTCGAAGCGCAGGCTGTGCACCGCACCGGCGCGGTCAGAGGCGGTGTTATAGTTCAGGTTCCAGACGGCGTTCGTGCCGCAGGCGTTGGTCGCGAAAAAGCCGCAGGTGTTCCACGACCCGCCGCCCGTCTGAAACGCGAAGGTCCCCTCAAACGCCCCGTTATCGCCGTTGAGCATGATGCCGCGCTTGTTGGAATACGCGTTGATCGTGCCCGTGCCGCGCAGGCTCCCGCTCAGCGCGAAATTGGCCTCGACGCCTTCCACGCTGCTGGCCGTCCCGTCGACCGCCCGCAGGGGCGCCACCACCGTCACGTTGAAGATCAAGTCGTTCAAGCCGATCTTGCCTCCCGCGAGGCGCATCTCCGACAGGTTGCCGAAATAGTTCACACCGCTGTAATCGCCGGGGAAGCGCACTTCGGCGCCGGCCGGAATCGTCCACGTGCCGCTCAAGCCCGCGACCAGCGCGCTGTTGGTGATGACGATGACCTTGGCGACCTGCTCGACCCCGCCCGCGTTGGTCATGACGGCCGACAGGTTGAAATTGGCCGCCGGGTTGAACCGCAGCGTCCCCGCCTCGACCGCGATCCGCTCCGAAAATGCCGTCTGGCCGTTCAGCGTCAACGTGCCCGCGCCGCGTTTGACCAGGGTGCCCGCGCCGGACACGGCATTGGCGACGGACTGCGAGGTTCCGGAGGCGCTGTTCACCACGAACGCCGCGCCGGCCGACACGCTCACCGGCGTGCCGGAGCCGATCGAGCCGTTTGCGGCGCCGTCGCCCAGCACGAGCTCGCCGCCGTTCACCGCTGTCGCGCCCGCATAGCTGTTGGCGTTGGCGAGGATCAGTGCGCCGTCGCCGCTCTTCGTCAGCGACGTGGCCGCGCCCGCGATGCCGTAGGCGCCGGCCAGCTTGCGGCTGAAGCCCGCGCCGAGGTCGAAGGTCGCGCTAGACGGCGTCACGTCCGACACGTTTACGGCGATCGACGGCGTCCCTGCAGCGGCGCCGTTGGTCACGAGCACGGCGTCATAGTCCGTGAAGGTATAGCTGTCGCCGCTGTTCTGGCCGGTCCACTTGCCGGCCGCGCGCCACTCGTCGCCGTCCGCGCCGCTCCACACCAGCTTCTCGGAGGTGATGGTCAGATACACCTTGCCCGCCGTGGCGAAATCCAGCGTGGCCTCGCTGTTGCCGCTGAGCCCCGTGACCGAGACAGAGGCGTCCGAAAGGACGGACGAGCCCGCGGCCGTGTAGCTCATGATCTCAAAGGTTCCAGTCAAGGGCCACGAGGTCGCTTTGGCGATCCGGATCGACGCGCCCGTGCCGACGGTCACCACGCCTCCGGTGATCGAGCCGACCGCCGTCAGCGTCGCGCCGTCAGCGAGCGTGAGAGGCCCTGAGGTGAGCCCGCCGCTCACGCTCAACGTTGCGCCATTCGAAACGGCCGCGCCGCCCGTCAGCGTCACCGACGTCCCGAACGCCAAGGTGCCCGCGGCGACCGTCGTGAGCCCGGTATACGCCGGCTGGACCGCGAGCGTCAGGGTGCCTGCCCCCTTCTTCGTCAGGCCGCCCTTGTTCGACGCCGCCAGCGCGGTCGCATAGGTTACGCTCTGGCCGCCGTCGTCGACCGCGATGTCCGCCGCGCTGTTGACGATCTTGGCCGACAGATCCTGCGTGAACGTCAACCCGTGCCGCAACGTTCCGCCGCCGAACGCGATGTTCCCGCTGCCGAATGCCGTGGCGTTGCTGAACACCATCGTGCCGCCGTTGATCTGCGTCCCGCCGGTGTAGTTGGCTGCGCCCGTCAGCGCGAACGCGGCGGTGCCCACTTTGCGGATCACCAGGTTCGCGCCGTTGAAGTTGCCGCTGTAGGTGCAGTTCGTGTTGAGGCCGCCGACGACGATCGTGTTCCCGGCCGGGCTGCGCATTTGGCCGGCCCCGTTCATCGCGCCGAAATAGATGGTCCCGCCCGAAAACGTCAGCGAGTTGCCGTCCGACGTGGGGCCGTTCAGCTCCCACCACGCGTTTGAGCTTCCCGACTCCGGGCTGTTGAACTTCATGCGCATGGCATTGCTCCAGTTCACCGTGAACCGCCCCGAGAAGCCGCTGTTGTTGCCCGACAACTGGGGGCTGCCGTAGTTGACCCAGGCCGCTGCCGTGAGGTTGCCGCTTCCCGTGATGTTGCCGGACAGGACCAGCGCCCCGCTGCTGTTGCCCTGAAGCACGCTCGTCGTCCCGGCCTGCGCGACGAGGTCGTTGGTCAGCGTCGTTCCGACGTTGTGCTGGATCGTGCCACCCGCCATAACGACCGGCCCGGATCCCAGGGCATTCGTCGCGGTTAAGATGACCGTGCCGGCGTTGATGACCGTGCCGCCGCTGTAGGTGTTGGTCGAGTTCAGCGTCACCGCGCCGGAGCCGAGCTTGACGAGCGACAGCCTGCGGCCCGCGGCTCCGTCTCTCAGCGCCACGGTGTTGCCGTTGCCCGCAAACAGAAAACCCTTGTTCGCCGCGTTCAGCGTCAGGACATTCGTCGTCGCGGCGTCGCCCGTCGCCGCAGCCGTGACGGCGTTGCTGATCACGATGTCGCTGCCCGCAATGCTGTTGAGCCAGGTCTGGTCTGCGCCGACGACCAGGTCCACCCGCTGTCCGGACGTCGGCGACCCGATGACCGTGGCCGCGTTGCCCGTGCGGGCCAGGCCGCCGGCACCCAGCGTCAGCGTGCGGTCCGCGCCGCCTCCCAAGACCGTGACCGCGCCGGTCGTGCTGTTGGTGACCGACTTCGCGGACTGGTCGCCGTTGAGCTGGACCGTCTGCGCCGTGTTCAGCGTCGAGATGTTGAACACCACGTCGTCCGCAGCGCCCGGAGCCGTCTCAGGGTCAGGAGTCGTGGCACCCGAACCGGTGGACCAGTTTCCCGCCGCCTCCCATCCCGTGCCCGTGCCGTCCCAATAAACAGTTCCCGCTGCCGCCGTTCCGCACGCGCCGACCGCGACGAAGAGTGCCGCACACACCGCCTGATGCCGCTTCATAGTGTCTCCCTTTGCCTATCACACGATCTGAGGCCCCGTCGGTCCGACGTCGGCCCGGGTCAATTCACCCGTATCGTGCTCTTATCGTAGGCGGGTCAGGGGAGTCGCGTCCATTGCAGTTGTCGCAATCGGCATTGCACTTTTCGAAAGCGCGGTGCGAGGCCCTCACCCTTTGCGGGCGCTCTTTCGACGGTACTCCAGCGGCGTGATTCCGTGCTGCGCGGCAAACAGCCGGTTGAAATACTGAGGCGAGGAGAAACCGGTCAGCTTGCTGACCTCGGCGGCGGGCGCGGCGGTCTCCGTCAGCAGGCGGCAGGCCTCGCGCATACGCAGTCGGGATATCTCCTGGTGCACCGTGTTGCCGAGCGCCTTGGCGAAGGCCTTTTCCACCTGCGTGTGCGAGAGCCCCACGTGGTGGATCACCTCGGCCGCGTTCACGCCCGAGGGAATCTCTTTGCGGATGAAGCGCAGCGCCTCCGCGAGCCACTGCGGCTCGACGGGATCGGTTTCGGTGGAAGCGCGCTCCACGATCCGCGCCGGGGCGATCCGCTCATGGCGCACCGCGCGGCTCGCGCGCGTCAGCCGCTCGTAGAGCATCCGCGCGCCGGTCCAGCCGATCTGGTGCGCATCGGGGTCGACGCTCGTCAGCATGGGGTCCGAAAAACCGCAGAGGATGCGATCGTTATCCACCCCCATCACCGCCACATCGCGGGGAACCGACAGGCCCATGTCTTTGCAGAGGGTAATGATCTGATAAGCGCGGATATCGTGGCAGCAGAACACCGCCGCCGGAAGCGGAAGCGACTCCAGCCACTTCGCCATACGGTCGTGGTCCTCCGGCTCGCCATACCGTTCGGCCTGCAGAATCATTTTTCCCAGAAAATCCGACGAGAAGAGTGCCTCCTTGTAGAAGGAACAGGCGTAGCCGCGCGCCTCGACTGCCTTTTTGAAGGCCGAGCCACGCGCGTCAGAAAAAGGCGCACCTGAATAGCCGCAGAAAGCGAAGTTTTTGAAACGGCGTTCGACAAACCACTCGGCAGCCAGTCGTCCGATGGCATCGTGATCCGCGTCCACCGATGCGATATCCTTATAATCCCGCCAGCGGTAGATGTCCACCACCGGAACATCCAACTTGGTGAGCGCATGCGCCATTTTGGGGTTGGGGATGCGGGCGATCACGCCGTCGATATCCGGCGAAAGATCGTACAACCCCTGCTCCCAAGACTCTCCACCACCCTCGAAGGCCCAGTGTCCGTTGGCCTGCGCGAAATCCGCAATGCCTTCGCACAGCGCCCGGCCGTAGCCGCGCGACGTTTCAATGAACACGGCGACCTTGTACGGGCGATCCGCCGTCATGCTGTATTCCTTGCCGCAACCATGTGTCCTACATTAGTACATTAACTTCTTCTTTTACAAGCGTTTTAGCGGGCGTTGGTTTGCAACGGCCCCATATTTAGGCTATATTTACGGTCATCGCAACGACAATTAGGGAGCTGTTTTCATGGCTGGAATCTTCAAAGCGTATGACATTCGCGGCATTTATGGGCAGGATCTGACCGACGAGGTCGCCTACAAAATCGGACGGGCGTTCGTCACCTTCACCGGCTGTACGAAGGTGGTTGTGGCCCGCGATATCCGTCCGCACTCAGAACCGCTTTTTGCAGCGCTGGCCAAAGGCATCACGGAGCAGGGCGCAGCGGTGATCGACATCGGATACGGCTCAACGCCGATGTCCTATTTCGCGAATGGCACGTTGCACGCGGATGCGAGCGTCATGATCACCGCCTCGCACAACCCTGCCGAATGGAACGGCTTCAAGCTCTGCCGCGCGCAGGCAGTGCCGATCAGCGGCGCGACCGGCATCATGGAGATCGAAAAGATCGTCAACGCGGAATCTTTCGCGCCCAAAGCCTCTACGCCCGGCAAGATCTCCACGTACGACATTCTGCCGGAATACATTGAGCACGTGGCCGGCTTCGCGCACCTGAAGCGCCCCGTCCACGTGGCCATCGATTTCGCGAACGGCATGGGCATATGGGAAGTCAAGACGCTCAAAGGCCTCATCACCTGGGACGGGCTTTTCGAAACCCCGGACGGCCGTTTCCCGAACCATGAGGCGAACCCGCTGCACCATGCGACGCTCAAAGACCTGCAGGCGAAAGTGAAGGCCGGGCACTACGCGTTCGGCGTGGCCTATGACGGCGACGCAGACCGTGCGGGCTTCATCGACGAAAAGGGCGAGATCATCCCCATGGATCTGATCACCGCGCTGGTGGCGCAAGACGTGCTGGCCACGCGCAAAGGCGCGATCTTCTACGATCTGCGCAGCAGCTGGGTCGTCAAGGAAGTCATCGAGGCCGCAGGAGGCAAGCCGATGATGAGCCGCGTCGGCCACGCTTTCATCAAGCAGCAGATGCGCGAGAGCGATGCCCTGTTCGCGGGCGAGCTGAGTGGCCACTATTACTTTAAAGACAACTTCACGGCCGAGAGCTCCGCCATGGCGATCCTCTCGCTGGCGAATATCGTCAGCAAGTCCGACAAGCCGCTCTCCGCGCTTATCGCCCCGCTGCGCAAATACTTCGCGAGCGGCGAGATCAACACCCATGTGAGCCGAGACCCGATGGCGATCCTCGCCGAGATCAAGGCGAAGTACGCAGACGGCCATGAGTTTGAACTGGACGGCGTCAGCGTCGAATATGCGGACTGGTGGTTCAACGTGCGCTGCTCCAACACAGAGCCGCTGGTGCGGCTGAACCTCGAGGCCAAGACACAGGCGGTGATGGAGTCCAAACGCGACGAGATCCTCGCGATTATCCGGAAATAGCCGGCCGCCCGTCATTCCGTATTTTAACCATCCCCATCGAAAGCGAGTTGCATCATGGTCAACGAATCGGTTTACAGCGAGCTCATCAAAAAATACCGTTCCCACTTTGGACGTGAGCCCGAAGTCGTGTCGTATGCGCCGGGACGCATCGAGGTGCTGGGCAACCACACCGACTACAACGAGGGCTTTGTCTTTTCTGCGGCGATCAACTTCGGCACCTTTTTCGCGGCCTCCAAAAGCGCCTCGACCGCGTGCCGCCTGGTGGCGGGCGACTTGATGAAGGAAGTCACCTTTGATGTGACCGCCGTCGAGTCCTCGAAGAGCGACACGTGGCAGAACTATGTCAAAGGCACATTGGTCGGGCTGACCGCGCTCAAGCCGATCGCAGGCGGTTTCGACGGCATGTTCTTTGGCAACATTCCTCTCGGCAGCGGACTCTCCAGTTCTGCCGCGCTCGAGATGTGCACGGGGCTCGCGCTGGGCAAACTCTACGGCATCCAGGCGGACAAGGTGACGCTGGCGAGGATCGGACAGAAGGCCGAGCATACCTACGCGGGCTGCAAGTGCGGCCTGCTGGATCAGATCTCCAGCCTCGCGGGCGAGGAAGGAAAACTCGTTAAAACCGATTTCCGCACGGTCGCCTATGAGACGGTCGCGGTGGGCATGGACGCGTGTTTCCTGATGTGCAACACGCACGCAAAGCACGCGCTGGTGGACGGCGCATACAACGACCGGCGCGAGGCATGCGAACAGGCCGCGGCCCATTTCGCCAACACGCTACGACATCCGGTACATGCGCTGCGCGATGTCAGCATGGCCGAGTGGGCGATCTACAAGCGGGGCCTGCCGGAAACAGTCGCGAACCGCGCGGCGCACCCGATCGGTGAAGATGAACGCGTGCTCAAAGGTGCGGAACTGTTGGCCAAAGGCGACCTGCCGGGCTTCGGCGCGCTCATGTTCGACTCGCACGAGAGTTCGCGACACCTGTTCGAGAACTCCTGCGAGGAGTTGGATGCCGTGGTCGACGCTGCAAAAAAAATCCCCGGCGTACTGGGCGCGCGGCTCTCCGGCGGCGGATTCGGCGGTTCAGTCGTTGTACTGGTGCACCCGCGCGACGCGGAAACAGCGTCGATTGCATTGGCGAACGCCTACGCGGCAAAGTTCGGCAAGCCGTGCGACGTGAGCGTCATCAAGCCCGCCGCCGGCGCGCATATTTTGAAATAAGCGCGCGCGAAAAGGCGAGAAAACCGCTCGTTTCAATCCTGGAGGCAGATATGACACATCGGGCATTGGGGATTTGCTGCCTGCTGACGGCATGGACAACGGGAGCGGCAGAACAGCCGTTCATGATACTGCGGCTGGACGGATCCATCGCCGCAAAGCCTGAATCGCTCACACAGTTTTGCGACGTCTTAGACCGCTATCCGGCCTGTTTCGACGCGATCGGCTGCGATTCGCCTGACAAACCGGAATTCGATATTCTCCGGAAAAAAGGCATCTCACTGATCAAAGCCAGCGAACGCGACACATCCGACTTCCCCTTTTTCAATGATCATGCCCCGCGCGGCATGATCGGACGCGCGCTACTCTTCGCCGCCGGTCCTTCGCATACCGCCGCGTCGGTCAACGGCGGGCGCCACTGTGCTTCAGGCAAGAGCGCGTATGGCGTGTGCGCCGAATCGATGCTGGCCTTGGCATATGGCGCGAACGCGATCTCCTATGATCTTTTGGGGTACGCCCATGAGCCGATGTCCTGGTATGCCAACACCTACATGAGTGAATTGACGCTCTGGCGACCATTCTTTCAGGCTTATGTCCGCTACAATGTGGAGGCCCAGCCCGGCGGAGTCCTCCCCTATTGCGGAAAGAACGGCAAGCCGGATCTCGACGGCACGTTGCGTGCGGCCAACGCGCTCGCTCCCGCCGGACTACCGCTGTGCCCGGGCTCGTCTTGGCCGGTCTGTTATCTGCTGAACGCAGACGCCGTGGAAAGCATGACGCCCGTGGATGTCCAACGCGTGCTTTCGGGCGGCGTAATCCTCGACGGCGGCGCCGTCGCGAAATTGCAGGCGAGGGGCTTCGCGGCGGTCACGCAGGTGACCGCGACGCCACGCCCGCCGGACGTCGGCGAGGCCTTCACGGACGACGAGCTGAACAGGGGCCGTGTCGGCTACGTCTGGCAGCCTGCCGCAGCGGCGGCCGACACTTTCGCGCTCCATCCGTCCAACGAGGCGGCACGCGTCCTCGGGCGGTATCAGCGGCCGGATGGCACGACCGCCGAAGCCGCGTCGGTCCTGTTCGAAACGCCGCAGGGCGGACGTATTGCGGCCTTCGGGTTCGATGGCTTCGGCGCTGAACTGAGCGCGGCACGGCGGCGGCAATTGCTGCTGGCGGCCGACTGGGTCGCTCAGAACCGGTTGCCTGTTCTGGTCGAAACCGTTTCGCAAGCCGCCGTGATTCCTCGCGTCACGATGGCAGGCGACCTGCGCAGCGTGACGGTGTTGAACGCCTCGCTCGACGCGCAACCGCCCGTGACGCTACGTTTACGCGGTTTCCGGGAAGGCTTAGAAACGACGGAATGGATCACTTCCAAGGAGCGGCCCGTAACGCTCGCTGTGCGCTGGGAAAACAAAGACGCGCTTGTGACTCTGCCCGCGATCGGCCCCTGGCAAATGGGTTGGCTGCGCCCCGCCGAATAACAAAAGAGGCCGGGCGGTAAACCGTCCGGCCTGTCATTATTCAGCCTTCGGAGACTGATTTGCTTTCGCCGCTTTACTTGGCGAGCAATTCACGGGCCTTGGCCACCACGTTCTCGACCGTGAAGCCGAACTGCTTGGCGAGTTCTTTGTACGGGCCAGACGCGCCGAAGGTGTCGAGCGTGATCATCGTGCCCTTGCATCCCGCATAGCGCTCCCATCCAAACGAGCTGCCAGCCTCGACCACCAGACGGCGTTTGCAGTCTGGATCGATGATGCGGTCGCGGTACGTCTTGTTCTGCTTCTCGAACAGCTCCCAGCACGGCATGCTGACCACGCGCACGTTTTTGCCTTCGATCTGCCTTGCGGCATCGAGGGCGAGTTCCACCTCCGAGCCGGTCGCGAGGATCATCAGGTCGGGCGTGCCTTCGCCGCTCTGCCAGAGCGTATAGGCGCCCTTCTCCACGTTCGCGGCGGAGGGATACTTGGAGCGGTCGATGACCTTCATGTTCTGACGCGTGAGAAGCAGTGCCGTCGGGCCCTTCTTGTTCCTCAGGGCTGTCACCCAGGCAGCCGCCGTTTCGGTCGGGTCCGCGGGCCGGATCACCGTGAGGTTGGGCATACAGCGCAAAGCGGCCAGCTGTTCGACCGGCTCATGCGTGGGCCCGTCCTCCCCGACATAGAAACTGTCGTGGGTGTACACGTAGATCACCGGCAAGCCCATCAGTGCGGCGAGCCGCATGGCGGGGCGGCAGTAGTCGCTGAACACGAAAAAGGTTCCGCCGAAGATGCGGAAGCCGCCATGAACCTGGATGCCGTTCATGATGGTGGCCATAGCGAGCTCGCGGATGCCGAAGTGGAAATTGCGTCCCGCAAAGTCGCCGGGCTTGATTTCGCCCTGATCCTTCAGCCAGGTCATGTTGCTGGGCGCGAGATCGGCTGAACCGCCGACCAGCTGCGGCAACGCCTTGGCGATCGCGTTGAGCACGATGCCCGAGGCGCTGCGCGTGGCGACCGCCTTGTCCGGATCAAAGGCCGGAATGACATTCTCGATATCCGAGGGAAGCGCATCTTCGTACATGGCCTTCCAAATTTCGGCTTTCGAGGGATTGGCCTTCGACCAATCCTTGAACACGCGACGCCATTTGCCCTGGGCGCGTTTCATTTTGGCGGCACGTTCCTGGAAGAGCGTATAGACATCCTGCGGAACGTAGAAGAATTGATCCTCGGGAAAACCGAGCGCGCGCTTAGAGAGTTTGACTTCCTCTTCACCGAGCGGCGCACCATGGCAATCGTGCGTGTCCTGTTTGTTGGGGCTGCCTTTGCCGATGTGGGTTTTGCAAATGATGAGCACCGGCTTGCCGGTCAGTTTGGATGCTTTGCGGATCGCACGGTCGATCTGGTCATAATCGTGGCCGTCGATCTCCAGCACATGCCAGTTGTAGGCCTGGAAACGCTTCTTGGGGTCATCGCTCAGCGCGAGGTCGGTGTGGCCCTCGATGGTGATGCCGTTGCTGTCGTAGAAAAGCACCAGCTTTTCGAGCTTCAGATGCCCCGCAAGCGAACAGGCCTCATGGCTGATGCCCTCCTCCATATCGCCGTCACCGCAGAAAACCCATGTGCGGTGATCAACCACCGCATCCGTCCCATCCACGTTGAAACGCGAGGCCGACATCCGTTCCGCGATCGCCATGCCGATGGCATTGGCGATGCCCTGTCCGAGCGGACCGGTCGTCGTCTCGACGCCATCGGTGTGGCCATATTCCGGATGACCGGGCGTGCGGCTGCCGACCTGGCGGAAGCGTTTGAGCTCATCGAGGGGCAAATCATACCCCGCGAGGTGCAGAAGGCTGTAAAGCAACATCGAACCGTGGCCGCCGGAGAGCACGAACCGGTCGCGATCGGCCCACTTGGAATCGGCCGGATTCTGTTTGAGATATTTGAGCCAGAGCACCGCCGCGATATCGGCAAGGCCCATTGGCGCGCCGGGGTGCCCCGACTTGGCGGCCTGGACACCATCCATGGCGAGGCAGCGGATCGTATTGGCCGTCAGGGCCAGCATTTCATTCGTTACTTTCATGGTCAGCCTGAACTCCTCGTATCAGTCGTCGTTGGGATTCCTGAAAAACATTAACGTATTGTGTCACAAACGATGCGCGGGTGTCAAAATCAAGCGGGCTGCGAACCGGCCCGCGTTTACCGACGCCCGCTTCCTTTATTGCGCGGCGTTGAAACTCGCGTAGAGTTTCTCCAAACGCGCAAGGGTCTCGGTCAGCTCTTTCTGCTTGGCGCGCTGTTGCTCGATCACGGCCGCCGGTGCCTTGGCGACAAAGCCCTCGTTCCCGAGCTTCGCCTCGACACCCTTGAGAAAACCACGCGCCTTGTCCAACTCCCCCTTGACGCGAGCGGACTCGGCTTTCACGTCTACCAGCCCTTCGAGCGGCAGATAGATGGTTCCCAATTTACACAGCGTCCCGGGCATGGCGCGCTCTCCGCCGCCCGCGACAATCTCGAGATTGTCGGAGCGCAGCTGTTGCTTCAGCGTGTCAAGATCGGCCGTCAATTTGGCGGCCGCCGCGCAATCCACCGCCTGGATGACATAGTGTACGAACTGGGCGGGCGAAATGTTGTAGTCGGCGCGCAGGGCGCGTCCGGCAGTGATCATCTCGCGCTTCGCATCCACATAGGCGGTCACTTCGGCGTTTAGGCCCCAAGCCTGGTTCTGGACGGCTGTGTAGGCCTTGGGCCACGGCGCCGCCATGATGGTCTCCGCTTCCAGGCCATACCCCATCTGGTGCCACAATTCCTCCGTGAGGAACGGCATGTACGGGTGCAGCATCTTGAGCGCCTTGGCGAACACATCGGTCATCACCGCCAAGACTTGACGGCGGCGCGCGTCGTCCGTGCCGTAGAGGTCCTGCTTGGCATATTCAAGATACCAGTCGCAGAAGTTTCCCCACACGAAGTCATAGATCGCCAGCGCGCCGTCCTGCAGCCGGAACTTCTCCAGATGTTCCGTCACCGCCTGGATCGCCGTCTCGCACTTGGACAGCAAATGCCGATCGTCATCACGCAACAACGCCGCGTCGAGCGTCAACTCGCCCGCCGCCATTGCGCGCCAGTCGGCATCCGGCACCTTCTCCATGTGCATCTTCATGAAGCGCGCGGCGTTCCAGATCTTGGTCGCAAAATTGCGCCCGATCTCGAACTTCTCCATATTGACGTAAACGTCCATGCCGGTGGAGGTGATGAGCATCAGGCTGAAGCGCAACGAATCCGCACTGTACTGTTCGATGATGTCGAGCGGGTTGATGGAATTACCCAGGCTCTTGCTCATCTTGCGTCCCTTGTCGTCGCGCACCGTGCCATGGATGTAGACGTTGCGGAACGGCACGTCGCCCATGAACTTACAACCAGCCATAATCATGCGCGCCACCCAGAAAAAGATGATCTCGGGAGCGGTGGCCAGATCGTTGGTCGGATAGTAAAATTTCAGGTCCTTGCTCTCGTGCGGCCAACCGAAGGTGCTGAAGGGCCAAAGCCACGAGGAGAACCACGTGTCGAGAACATCCTCTTCCTGCGTGAAGGCGGACGCGCCGCACTTCGGGCATTTCTCCGGCGCTTTCTTCGCGGCCCACTCGTGGTCACACGCGCCGCAGGTATAGACGGGAATACGATGGCCCCACCAGATCTGACGCGAAATGCACCAGTCGCGGATGTTCTCCATCCACTCGAAATAGGTCTTCTCCCAGCGCTGAGGCGTGAAGGTGATCTTGCCCGACCGCACGGCCTCAATGGCGGGTTCAGCCAGCGGCTTCATGCGGACGAACCATTGCTTCGAGAGACGCGGCTCCACCACGGTGTCGCAGCGGTAGCAGTGCCCCACCGCATGCTGATGCGGCTCGATTTTGACGAGATACCCCTGGGCCTCGAGATCGGCGACCACCTGCTTGCGGCAGGCGAACCGGTCCATGCCCGCATAGGCCCCGGCCAACTCGTTCATGGTGCCGTCGCCGTTCATGACATTCATGAACTCGAGATTGTGGCGGCGTGCCACCTGGAAGTCATTGGGATCGTGCGCGGGGGTGATCTTCACGACACCCGTGCCGAACGCGCGGTCCACATAATCGTCGGCGACCACCGGAATCTCGCGGTTGCAAAGCGGAAGGGTCACGGTCTTACCGACCAGCGCCTGATAGCGCTCGTCCGCCGGGTTGACCGCCACGGCCGTATCGCCCAGCATCGTCTCGGGGCGCGTCGTCGCCACCACGATCTCGCCGCCGCCGGGGATCGGATAGCGGATATGCCAGAGGTTGCCGTTTTCGTCCTGATGCTCGCTCTCCTCGTCCGACAGCGCGGTATGGCAGCGGGGGCACCAGTTTACGATGTAGTTGCCGCGATAAATCAAGCCCTCGTCATAGAGACGGCAAAAGACTTCCGAGACGGCCTCGCTCAGGCCCGCATCCATGGTGAAGCGCTCGCGCTGCCAGTCGCAGCTCGCGCCGATCTTGCGGAGCTGCTGTACAATGGTGCCGCCGTACTCTTTACGCCATTCCCACACGCGCTCCAAAAACTTCTCGCGGCCCAAATCACGGCGGCTAAGGCCCTCTTTTCGCAACGCCTTCTCCACCACATTCTGCGTGGCAATGCCCGCATGATCCGTTCCCGGAATCCAAACCGTGTTGCGCCCCTGCATACGGCGCCAACGGACCAGCACATCCTGAATCGTGTTATTGAGAGCATGCCCCATGTGCAGGATGCCCGTCACGTTCGGCGGCGGGATCACCACGCTGTAAGATTCGCCCCCTTGACTCGCGTCGGCATGAAAATGGCCGTTCTCCTCCCACCACTGATACCACTTGTTTTCAACCGTTTTTGGATCGTAATGCTTTTCCATGATCGAATCACACGTTTCTGGTTACGGGTTGCTGAAAAAAGAACATGTATTAAAGCAGATCACAGTGCAAATGACAAAGATTTACACGATCCGATCTCGGCCGAAAAACAAAAACCGCGGAATTCGTTGTGAATCCGCGGCTTATTGCTTGTTTTGAGTGGTGGAGGTAAGGAGGTTCGAACTCCTGACCTCTTGAATGCCATTCAAGCGCTCTACCAACTGAGCTATACCCCCACTGGCCTTTGTCAGGCGAAAAACGCGGGTATTTAACCATCCCGCCGCCTCAATGTCAACCACGACCTTCAAAAAAAAATGAAGGCCCTTCAAAACCCGACAATGGCAACCTTCAACTGCTGTAGAAACGCGTCGTCAACCGGGGAAAGACAAAAGAGAGCAACACGAAAAGCAACGCGGGCAGAAGCCCCTGCATTCCCGCCGCGGCACACAGGCACGCCTGCACCATCAGCAAGTTGCGGATATGCCCTCCGACCGTGGCGGGCACCGGTTGCAACCGGTACATCAAGCCGCCGAGCAGCCACGCCCGCATCAGCGTCATCAGCATCAGGAATACAAAGACCGTCGGCATCAGTGCGTCGAGGCGTTTCAGCAGGGTGAGCGCCACCAACAGTGCCGGCAGACTCCCCATCAGCGCCACAAACGGCAGCCAGCGCGTCACACCCTCAGGCTTCTGCTCGTCCATCTCGCGTTTGGCGACGGCGGAAAAACAGGCCACATACAAGGTGAGCCCCAGAGCCGCGATCCACACAGGCGCAACCGGCATCCCGAAATTCTGGAGAACATCGGGACACGCCGCCGTCGCACCGAACAGCAGACTCAGTCCGCGGCACAGCCCCATGGCGACGACGCCGGCCACAGGGACACGTTTGAGGAACGCGTTGTAGAACACGATCAGCCCGGCCAGCGCGGCCGCAACATTGAGCGACGTCCTCCCCGCCGACAAGGCGAGATTAAGCCCCGAAAGCGCCATGGCGATCGCAGCCATGCGCGCCTGCGGCACCGTGATCTCGCCCGCCGGCAGCGGCCGGTCCGGCCGTTCGCACCGGTCGGTCTCGATGTCGACCAGGTCGTTGAAGATCACGCCAAAAATGTACAGGCAGAGGGATGCGCCCGCCGCCGCAAAAAGCAGAGCCGGTTTGGGATGCAACGCCGAGGCTGCGGCAGCGGCCAACAAGTACCCCGCCACAGGATCGCCGGGAGCCGTTAAGAGGTTTGGCAAACGCACCAAGCGGAACCAAGGCATCAGCGTTCGGAAGTTTTCCATAGATGGCACGTTACAATAGCCGCGCCAGCGCCGTGCGGCAAGCAGGAAGTCGCGCACGCGGGAACGGCGCGCATGCCGCGTTTGACGCAGGCACCGCCTCGGAGTAAACTCACCACCATCCAAGAATAAAGGAACAGCTCCGTGCGAATCGCTTTTTTTGATTCAGGCATCGGCGGTCTCACCGTCTTGAAGAAAGCCGTCACCACCATGCCGAATGAAGAGTACCTGTACTATGCAGACACCCTCAACGTCCCCTACGGCGTGAAGCCCAAGGACGAGGTCAGGTCATACATTTTTGCCGCAGCAGAGTTTCTGGCCAAGCAGAACATCCAGGCTCTGGTTATCGCTTGCAATACGGCGACCTCGGTCGCCGTCAGCGACCTTCGCAAGCGTTTCAGCTTCCCCATCATCGGCATGGAACCCGCGATCAAGCCGGCGATCGTCAACAACACCGGAAGAAAGATTTTGGTTTTCGCGACGTCTCTGACCTTGAAAGAGAGCAAGCTGGAAACGCTGATCGCGAATTTGGATAAGGATCATAAAGTCGAGCGCCGGGAACTGGACGGGCTGGTCTCCTTCGCCGAGAATTTCGAGTTCGACACGCCCCTGGTGCGGCAATACCTGCAAGAGAAACTGGGTAACATCCAGTGGGAACACTATGAAACCATCGTTCTGGGCTGTACCCATTTCATTTTCTACCGCAACGTGCTCCAAGCACTGGTAGGGAACAAAATCAGGTTGGTCGACGGAAACGAAGGCACCGTCAAACACCTCGTCAGAACCGTCCGCCCTTACCTCTCAACGGAACCGACCCCACACACACGCATCGTCTTCTACGCTTCGGGCACCAAAGATGATCCGGCCAGGGTGCGCCAACTGATGAAACTCCTGCGCTGACCGTGCCATCACTCGCCGATCTCAAAACCGAACGGGGTGTGGGGTCCGGTGCGCCAGGCGAGATGGTGCGCAGTTTGTTTTCATTTTTGCCATCATGCCGCGCCCGTATTAGTCTCTCAATCCGACCCAAACGCCTCTTTCCGCTCATTTGAACTGAAGCTGAACCGCCTCGTTCAGACGCCAGTTCTCGGCCTTCGTGCCTTCAAGGCAGCGCCACACGTTGTCTTCCGCACGGTAGAGGCCGAGATTGAACGCGATTTTTTTGCCGGGCTCCGGCGCGAGCCCCAGCGCCGCGAACGGGATCGCCCACTCGCCACGCCAGCCGCTTTTCCAGTCGCCCTTTGTCTTTCCATAGGGCTTGGCCGCATAGCGAACGGATCGGCCGATGCTCGCGGCGGCTTCAGACGAAACGCCCGCATCCGCAACGCTCGCGAGCGCACCGCCCGCAAAACCGCGCACCACGAAAGTTCCCTTGTCGCCCGCGATGCAGATCTCCGCGCCGTCGTCCTGACCCCACTCCCCTCCTTTGGACAATTTACCGATATCGAAGAGCACGACATTCACGGCGATGTACAGGTGCTGGTCGTCATAGGCGAACTCGGCAAAGGCGGGCGCGCCGCCCGCGCTCCACCGCGACGGCTCGCGGTCGATGCCCTGAAGCGAGCCGGGCCATTCATCCGTGCCGATCTCGCCGTCCAATACCGGAGGCTGGGGCACGCGCACGACGCTCACGGCATAGGTGCGGCGCCCGGGCGCCGACGACGACGGCATTGCAGCGCCGATTGAAAAAGCCTGCGGCGCGCCTCCTTTGCCGACGCCGTTCCGGATCACGAGGTTGTTGGTCCACAGGGTAATAGCATTTGGCGGCGAAACCGTAACCGTGCCGGGAGCGAAAAGTGTGTTGCCCGTGAAGACGCAGCGGCGCGAGCGCGCAAACGATAACGTCATGTTGGTTTCCGCAATGAACACATTGTCGCGGATGACCAGATCGCACGCGATGTGATTGTGCGTCGGACGCTCTACGCCGACCGACACATTGCGTTCCACGACGCAGTCTGCGGCACCCTCGTCGAGATAGTAGGACGAGACGCCGTAACCCTCGCCCATCTTCACGACGTCTCGCACCACATTGCCGCGCAGCACGCACTTCTTCATGCCGCCGTAGATCGCGCCGCCATCCTGCAGCTCGCGCATCACCCGGCTGATGAGATTTTCTTCAATGAGGTGCCCGCCCCCGCCTCCGATGATGCCGCTGTACGGCGCGTCGTGGATCTCGTTGCGATAAATATGAAAGCCTGTTTGATCGGCCTCCGTCAGCGTGTGATGCACTTGCAACGCGACCGCGCTGGGGTGATAGACGCCCACGTGGTGAATGTGGTTGCGCGCGATCAGGCTGTCCCGGCCGCCGACCCGAACGCCGCAGGCGCCGGTGTGGTGAATGTGGCAGCCTTCGATGCGGCACTCCGACAGGTTCGACAACAGGACGCCTTGACCGCCCGCGTTGCAGATTTCCAGATTCTCAAACACGCATTGCCGCATATGCGCGGCGTTGACGGCGCCGTCATATGCACCGGCTCCGAAACCTGCGGGCTTGAGCGGCGTCGTTGTGGCCTGCACCGAGAAGCCGCGCAGCGTGATCTTCTCCGCCGGGGCCTTCTCACTTCCCAAGATACGGACAACGCGCTCCAGCACCGGCACGACGACCTTCGCCTTGCGCATGTCTTCTCCAGGCAGCGGCCAATAGACCACCCGTCCTGCCGCCCGATCGAGGTACCACTGGCCGGGCATCGTCATGCCTTCGCGCGTGTTGAAAACCACGTATTTCTTCACGCCGAAAGAACCGGCGGGCGATTTCGCGGGGGTGGAGAACGCCAGGATCTGTCGGGCCGAGTCATTGCTGACCACGCCCACGAGCGATTCGTCCCACATGTGGTAGACGCGCACCTCGGCATTGCGGACCTCCAGTGAAGACGGAAGGTCTTTGGCGTCGTAACACAGCGTGGACAGCTCTTCACGGGTCGGCTGGCGTTCCCAGCCGCCGCCGACCGAGGAGAGCCATTTGACGTCGAAGACGCTCTTGTGCGTGAAGGTGCCGCTCTCGGGCAGGCGCGCACGTTCCGGCATACGGCCGTTCACGACCAGCGCGCGAAAATCCCACTGGCCCTCTTTGACGCCGGGAAGGTCCGCACACCAGAACTTCTCGCCATCGCGCCGCCATTCCCCAATCGGCTTCCCGCCGTATAGGGTCACGCGGTTCGTAGCGGCCGCCTCAATCGTCAGCCCGTTGTCCTTGGCCGTCAGTTCAAACGGCTTGTCCAAAAAATAGTCCCCGGACAACAGCACGATCCGATGCGGCCCCGCCCCCGTCCGCCGTGCCAGGTCTCTCGCCCCGGCCAGCGTCGCCAGTGGCTGATCCTTGGCCCCTGTGCGGCTGTCGTCGCCGTTCGGCGCGACATAGAATTCTGATGCGCTGACGAAACCCGCACATATAAGCAGAACCGTACTCAAGCTCATTCGCTGATTCATTATCATTTTCCCTCGGAGTTGTTCAGGCGCACTGCGAAACGCCGCAATGCCCTGTGGCTTCTATTTCTGAGAAATTCTAACGGTTAGCCGGTGACACGGCGCCAGCTTAAGCGCGTCGTTATTCTCTTCCCATTCTGCGGCAACCGAATCCGGCAGTTCAACCGCCATTTTCCCCGCGGCATTCTTGAACCGCAACGTCACGGTTCGCCCGTCCCCGTCGAGTTCAATCACCAAGCCGCCTTGAGCATCGCGGTATGCTTGAAAGACCGGCGTGTCCGATGGTTCGACAGCTGCGAGCAGAACCCCCTTGAAATAATCGCGGGGCAAAGGGTGCCGCACCAAGGCGCGCAGGTCCGAACCGTTTGCAAGAGCCAGCGCAATGATCCGGTTGGCGGTCACCCCGGTTCGCCACTCCCGGTGCGTGTTGAGCCAGAACCGTCCCTTCTCCTGCCGCCTGAAGTGACGGTCCAGCCATCTTTCCAATCGCTCGGCCGTGACGGTGTCGCCGCAGGCCCTTGACGCCGCCGCGAGAAAACTCGCGTTTGCGGCAGAAGGCACCTGCAGGGGATTGCAGCAGCTACCCCCGATCAGGTCGACGGGATAATCTTTCGGGTCGTCGCCATAGTCGCTCCAGGCGATGCGCGCTCTGGCCAACGACCACAGCACCGGCACGTTCTCGACGCGGGAAGCCCACGGCGCATACCAGAGAAGCGACCAGCCGTCAAAACCGGCCTGCCCCCGAGGAAACGCCAACCCGGATTTCTCATGGTGCAGAATCCTGAAGGCTCCACCGCCGGCCGTGGCTCTGAAGCGCCCCAAAGACCACGCTTCCCATTTCGCGCTGTCGCCGCGCCAATCGCCATACCCCATTCCCTCCAGCAACCTGAAAGCGATGTGCGGGTGATTGTTACAGGCAAAAAAAACTAAGCCCGGTTCACACGTCACGCCCCCCTCTCCGGCCCGAATCTGACCGGCTATCGTTTCCGCCAGCAAACGTGTGGTGTATCGGACGCGGTGATGCCGGTCCCATTCGAGGTCCACGCCATCTCGGTTGTACGTCGGATCCCCCGAAAGAGCTTCAGCCAAGGCCATGACTTGCATCAGGTGGCCGGAATACATCACATTTCCCTTGGCGCAAGGATCAGGAAACAGAGGTTCCCGGCTCCAGTACGTCTGAATATATTCCCACGCCCGTTTATCCGCCAACCGTGCAACGCCGTTCGTCAGGATTGACTGTGTCAATCCGATGTAAGCCGGTGTGCGCATGCCCAGCGCGCTCGCGGCATAACAGGCGAAGGCGACCTGATAACGTATGGCGAACACCCCGTGCTGGCTGCCGCCGACATTCCACACCGCACCCTCATCGGCTTGAGCGAGGCGGAAAGTGATATCCGCCAGCCATTGTTGCGCGGCGGTCTCGGATTCCGTTAACGGCGACGGAGACTCCCACCAGTTGGCAATGTCTTCCCCTCCCTCCGCGTGCCCCGGCAAGACAGGAAACGGATCGTGCATCCGCAGCAGGCAAAAGCAGCCTACACCCGCCGTGCCGGCCAATACGGCCAGCATAATCAGCAGCGTGCGAAAACATTTTATGAACGAGGGTTTCATCAGCGGTGCTCCGTCCACGGCCCTTCGGCGTCAAATCGCAGAATCCGTCTCCCGGAAGCGGAAAAGCAGAACGGTCTGCCCGGACATCCAAGCGACAAACGTGGCGATCAGAAGCTTCTGCCAAAACGGGAGCCAAGGTCGAAACGCCAACAGCCGTTCGTGATGCAAGACGACCAACACACTCCAAACGGCGGAAACGAAGGCCAGCAGCACCAGCCAGATTTTCTTTGCGCGCGGCTTTTCAAGAGAATCGGAACCGTCCGAATAAACCGACAAAATCGCAACGGCCGCGGCGACAGCAGTCACAGCGGTGATCGGGTCGTGGATTTTGGGGACAAGATTGAGCGGCGTCAATCCGATGGCCAGCATCGACACACTCATGCACATCCCGGAAAACAACGCGACTTGGCGCGCTAAGACGCCTTTCAGAAAAGCGCGCCGCGACAGCCAAAAGAGCGCACACGAAAAACCGGCAACGGCCATCGCCGAAGAAAACAACAGACACGAAACCGCGTTCGGCGCACCGTTGCTCAAACGTGTACGCCCCAAATCACTCACCACATGTCGGCTGAACGAATAGCCATCCGAAACGCCGCAATGCCCCGCAGGGAAACAGGCCACTGCCAAAGCGAATAGACTGGGCACAACGACCAGCGACATCAACATCCCTGACGCCGCTAGACGAGCAGACTGAAAGTCAGATTTCATGCCCATACATGTCCCTTGTTTCCGGTCGTTGTTTTGCGGTCCCGCTTTCCTGCAAGTCGTCGGGAATATTGCAATGCCCAAGCAAGGCGGCTCGCACGAAATCATCTCACCGGCCGTCCGTCACGCCGAGGACCGATTCCATAATCTCAATCAGAAGAGGGATCAGCTGTTTCTTGCGCGAAAGGATGTCTCGGCACTGGAACATGCCGTCATCGATCCGCGGAAAAGCGATCTTCCTGATGAACGCGGTATCGCCATCGACCAAAAGAAACGAGCTCAAAGCCGTTATGTCCGTGATCATCAGCGCCGCAAAGAACAGGCCTTCGCTCACGCGCCGAGCATGCAAGGCCTGAAGAATCTCGTCCTTGTGGCCGATCATCTCGTCCGTCGCGTTGACCTCGACTTGGCTCACGGAGAAACGCTGCCCGCACGCCGAATAGGCCTTCGAATCCATGCCGATTATTTCCGCGGCCGGCAAATTGGCCAACTGCTGGGCGCTGCTGAATATCTCGCGGCCGAACTGCTCGATGTCTAGGTCCACCAGCCCGGCGAGATACTCCGCCATTTCCCGGTCCGTGTCAGTCGTCGTGGCGGAACGCAGCATCAGCGTATCGGTCAAGATTCCTGCAAGAAGCAGCGCGGCTACGCCGCGCGTCAAAACGGCCTTCTGCTCAATGTACATACCCGCCACGATGGTCGAGGTAGCCCCCACGACGCGGTTGATGAACGTGATCGGATAACGCGTGGAGAAATTGCCCAGCCGGTGATGGTCAATGATCTCAAGGATGCGATAGTTCTCAAGGCCCTCGACCGCTTGTCCCATCTCGTTGTGATCGACCATGATGATGTCGATGTTGGGCTCGGCGATCAAATCGCTCTCGGCGAACACGCCGATGACGACACCGCCTTCGTCGACGACCGGCAGACAGCGGGACGGAGCCACTGCCAGTTGTTCGCGCACGGTGCGGACGTAACTTCCCGCGCTAACCGGTTTGGCCGTCCCGTCCGCCATGGTCATGACGGGCGTGGAATAAAGAATAAGAAAAGCCGTGGAAGAGGTGTCATAGGGCGAAATCATCACCGACACGTGCCGTTTCTCCGCCAGTTCCCGGAGGCCTTTTCCCAGCGGCATCCCGTTCGTGATGATGACGGCGCGTGCGCCGCATTCAATGCTGGCCCGCTGGACATCCTCTCTGTCGCCGGTCAAAACCAGCGCGTTTGAAGGGATCTCGGCCTCGAGGTGCGTCTTGAATGATTCAAACGACGAGCCGGCCACAAGGATGCGGGACTTCACGACCTCCTCGCCGCCAAAGATCAATATCGGCTGCGCCTTGAGCGTCTGCACCAACAGGCTGATGCTCGTCGGGATGATCGCTTTGCGGTGAGGATTGATCTTCTTGGTCATGTTACAGGCGAATGCATTGTGATGCAAAACGGCCCTGTAGCGGCCCTCCTGATCCACAACGGGCAGCGTGTTGACGTTCTCGCGCTCCATTTTTTCAAGCGCGTCCCAAAGCGAGACCGCCTCGCCTACAACGACCGCCGCGTCGGCAAGGAAATACCCCACCTTCGGCACGAGGTCGGGAATGAACTCCGGCGCGGAAATGTTGAACCGCGTCAGGATGTATTCCGTTTGCGGCGTCAGTTTGCCAGCCCGGGCCGGATAACACTCGGATAAGCCCATCTGCCGTTTAAGTTCCGCGTACGCGATGGCCGACACGATCGAATCGGTGTCGGGATTCCGGTGTCCGATAACGTAAGTCTTTCTATTCATAAATAATTTTTCAGTATACGACATCATTTCGATCTCGGCCAGAGGTCGTCTGGCCCTGTTCACAAAACGCGTAGAGCCGTTTCTGGGTCACAACGTACAGCGTGCCGTTCGCGGCCACCGGCGTGCCGCTGACAGGGCCGTCCATCTGAAAGGTGGAGAGAACCTGCTTCTCCCGTCCGGCCGCCAGCACGATGAACTCGCCCCGGCGAGTGCCCACGTAGACCTTGCCGTCGGCCACCAGCGTTGAGGACCACATCTCGCCCTGCACGTCATGAGTCCAGCACGGCGCACCTGTGGCGACATCGACGCAGTGTATCTTACGCCCGATATCCGCGACGAAGGCAAGCCCGTTCCAGACCGCGGGCGTCGAAAGATTGTGGCGCGACAGGGCGTACGACCATTTCTCGGCCGTCGCCGTGACGTCGCCAGAGCCCGTCGCGTCAATGCACTTGAGCCACGCTTGACGCTTGCCCCACCAGATATCGCCTCCGCCCGCCACATACAGGCGGCCGTCGGCAAAGACCGGCATCGCATGGATCGTGCTCGGGCTCTCCGCACGATTCGCCGTGAAGCGGTGCACGTTGTCCTTCGGCGCAGTCGGATCAGAGTCGAAACACCACACTTTCTTCAGCGTCTGCACCTGATCGGCCACTTCAACGACCGGTTCGAACGCGTACACGATTCCGTTCGGCCCCGCATAGAAAATCAGCTTGCGTCCGTTGACCACGCCCAACGCGGGAGAGGACCACGTGCAATGGAAAATGTTCGGCCCGATATGCTCGCCGTCCCGCGCCACGAGACGGCCGGTCGTTTTTTCGATGACGATCAGGCAGGGCGCGTCGGGCGACGCGATATGCCGGTGCGAGTCGTCCACGCCGTTCGACGTGTTGACATACAGAAACCGGCCGTCCAGAAGGATCGAACAATGCGCCGCGTCATGCTGGCGGATGCCGCACTCCTTGACCATGTCATACAGCCAGAGAATGTCCGCATCGGTCTGGCCGGGCGCCAGCGGCTCTCGGCCCGCCGGGACCATGTGACGCCCCTCGTCCGAGAACGGTCCGTCATTGCCATTGGCCATACCGCCGGCGTCCAGGCACATCACCTCACCCCGGCTGCTGACCATGTAGACGCGGTCGCCTTCAACCGTCGGCGGGGAACAGATCCCGCAGCCCGTCCAGTCCCAGTAGACGCTCGTCGTGATTTTGGGGACAACCAGCTGCCACAGGAAAGCGCCGGCCTTCTCATCAAAGCACATCATCACGCCGCGGTCGCCCGTCTGGCGCGGGTCGCGGGGTCTGCCGTTGTTAGTGCCGATATACACCCGGCCGCCGGAGACAACCGGCGTCGAATGGGTTTCCGTGCCGACCTCAACCACCCATTTGACGTTCCTCCCGGTCGCAAGGTCGAAACGCTCCGGCAAGCCGGTTTCGGGCGAGACCATATTCCGGGAAAACCGCTCGCCCCACTGCGGCTGATCGCCAGCCTGCGCACAACAGGCCGCGGCAGAAAGGCACAACAAAGCGGACGAAAGGCACCACCCTTTGACATCCGCCCCGTTTTTCGACTGCCGCCGCCCCCATCTCCGACCCTGTTCATCAGCCTTCATGCCGGCATGTTAGCAAAGCCAGGCCCGGTGTTCAATTGCTGTCGCCGCGCCGGCCAGGAACGACTCATCTTAAACTTTTCTCATTGAATCAGAATTGCGGTTATGGGCGGATTCGGAATACGATAACGGTTCAGGCCTCTTCGGAAGCTTGAGACATCCACCCCGGTATGCTACAGTTCCGACCGTAAGCTCTCTGTGTGACCATGAAAGGTTTCCTTCAAAAAACGCCCAAGGTGGTCTTGTTCCTGGCCACCAACGAAAAAGCCGGACGCGACAAGCTTCAGGGCATTTTGCGGTATGTCCGCCTCCACACGCCCTGGATCATCCACCTGATCGAAAACCGTATCGGCGAACAGCAACTCGGCGACCTCCGCTCGTGGGGGGCGACCGGCGTCATCATTGCCCGCATGCCGGAGTCCATCAGCACCGTCGCACGCGCAGGACTGCCGACCCTCGTGATGGATTCGCCCTCGCTGTATGCGGACCGTCTGCCCAACGCGTCCTTCGTGACGTGTGACTCCAACGCCATCGGCCAGGCGGGCGCGGCGATGTTCCTCAAGCAGGGATTCACCCATTTCGGGTTTGTGGGCGACGCGCACGACTGGGACTGGTCCACCCTGCGCGGTCGTGCTTTCAACGAACACCTCAAACAAGCCGGACAAACCTGCGAGTTTTACAAAGGGCTCCAGAGCCACGAGTGCCCGGACTGGGCGCGCGACCAGAAACGGCTGAAGCAGTGGCTTCTCTCGCTCCCGAAGCAGACCGCCATTCTCGCGGTCCGCGACGGCCGCGCGAGGCAAGTCCTCGAGACATGCCAGCTTGCGGGACTCGACGTGCCAGGCGACATCGCCATCCTCGGCGTAGACAACGAAGAGATTTTTTGCGAGAACACCAAGCCGACGCTCTCCAGCATCCAGCCCGACTTCGAGGCGGGTGGCTATCAGGCGGCTCATCTGATGGAACAGCTCATGCGGCGCTCCGTCCGCACACAGCAGACCGTCCTGTACGGCGTGAAACAGATCATCGTGCGGGAATCGAGCCGGTTCGCGACCTCTTCGGACCACCGGTTCCTGCGCGGCCTGGAGTTTATACGTCTCAACGCTGGCGAGGCCATCGGCGTGCCGGACATCGCCCACCACATGGGCGTATCACGCCGCATGGCGGAACTTCTGTTCCGCAAGCATGTCGGCCACTCGATCCTCCACGAAATCCAGCAGACACGGCTCGCCCGCATGAAGACCTTCCTGCTGGAAACCGCCTTGCCCATCGGGCTCATTAGCGAGCAGTGCGGCTACCAGACCGAAATGCACGCGAAACGCATGTTCAAGCAGCTGACCGGCCAGACCATGCGCCAATTCCGCAAGAACGGCGCACACTGATCAGTTCAACCGGATCCGGCCCGCCAGCCGCATCAAGGCGACCGTCGCGACAACAGACAGCGCACACAGCGTCACGCCCAACGCCATGCGCCCGTAAAGCACGAATCCGACGCCGAAAAGTGAGGCCCAGACCGCCAAGCACCCGGCCATCATGCAGAGCAGGCCCATCGGCACATCCCAACCGCACGCCACGTTCTTGATGTCCGAAGCCGCCTCGATCTTGCGCCAGCCCGGACCGCCCGCCCGGATTCTGCTGCAGAACTGGGCCAACACCTCTTGCTTCTCCGGCGGCGTCAAATAGGTCACCGCCACCCAACCGGCCGTTGTCAGGAAAATGCCGATCACCAGTTTCCACGCGCTGTAGTCCATGATGTCGAACAGTCCGGCCCCACGCATGGCCGTGTCGATGCCGAGCGGACCGGCGCCCCACTGAAAGAAGCACGCGACCGCGAAAGAAACGACCATGGCGGAAATCTCGCTCCAGGCGTTGATGCGCCACCAGAACCAGCGCAGAATGTAAAGAAGCCCCGTCCCGGCACCGATCTGCAGCAGGATGTCGAACGAGTCTTTCGCGTTCCTCATCCAGAGGGCCACGAGGCCCGACAAAACCAGCAGCGCGAGCATAGTGACGCGTCCCACAGCCACCGCCTGTTTGGACGAGGCGCCGCGGTTGACGAAGCGCGTATAGAAGTCCTGCACCACGTATGACGACCCCCAGTTGAGATGCGTCGCGATGGTGGACATGTAGGCCGCGATGAGCGACGCCACAATGATTCCCAACCACCCCTTCGGCATGGTCGAAATCATCGCGGGATAAGCGATATCGTTACGCAAGAACTGATCGTCCACCTTTGGAAACGCCTTGGCGAGGCTGCCCACGCCGGCCGCGTCCGCCTTAGCCTGGCGCACCTGCATGCGGTCGGCCTCTGGCATCGCCGCGCCCGCAAACGCATATTGCTGAACGAGCGCGGGGTGGGCATCGAGCCACACCTTGGCCGAGTCTTGCGCCGCCTTCGGCGTGATCGGGAAATGCACCAGCGAGACCAGCGCGACGATGATCCACGGCCAGGGACGCATGGCATAATGCAAAAAGTTGAAGAGCAGCGTCGCACCGATCGCGTTCTTCTCGTCTTTCGCCGAAAGCATCCGCTGGGCGATATAGCCGCCGCCGCCCGGCTCTGCGCCCGGATACCACACGTTCCACCACTGAACGGCGATGGGTAATATCAGCACCGTCATCAGCGCCGAAAGCCCGCCCGACCCCGTGGGGAACATCGCCATTTTCGACTGAACGTCCGCATTCGCAAACAATTCCTTCAAAGAGGATATCCCGCCGACGTCCGGGGAATTGACCGCATAGACCGCCGCGAAGATCGCGCCGACCATCGCCACCGCGTACTGATAGAAATCAGCCCAGATCGAACCGGTAAGTCCGCCCAGCGTGGCGTAGATGCCGACGCCAACCGAAGCGTAAACAAGCGTAGCGACCGGCGAAAGCCCGAACATCACTTGGCCGATCTTGATCGCCGCCAGCGAAACCGTCGCCATGATCATGACATTGAAGAAAATGCCGAGGTAAAGCGCGCGGAACCCGCGCAAGGCCGCGGCGGGCCTGCCGCTGTACCGAATCTCATAGAAGCCCAGATCCGTGTTCAGCGCGGATCGGCGCCACAGCTTCGCGTAGACGAAGACCGTCATCATGCCGGTCAGCAGAAACGCCCACCACGCCCAGTTGCCGGCGACGCCCTGTGTGCGAACGATGTCGGTGACCAGGTTCGGCGTGTCGCACGAGAAGGTGCAGGCCACCATCGACACCCCGAGCAGCCACCACGGCATGGTCCGTCCGGAAAGGAAGAAGTCCGACGCGCTTTTACTGGACCGTCGCGCCGCCGCCGACCCGATCACAACGACCGACAAAAGAAAAACCACGATGATCGCGGCATCCAACAACGAGATCTTCAACATGTCCCCAGATCCTTTCAAAGTCGGCCGTTTTCTGACCAACCCACAGTTCTGGCTTCAAATTACCATGAATTCCACCCGGAGACAAAGAGAAAGGTGAGTCAAATTTCAAGCCGCATTTCGTGCTAATGTATCTTGATCAGAGAGCCCAACGGGGGATCGAGGAGGGTTCGGCCTCGACGGTGGAAAAGCGTGTTGACCTCAGCCGCGCTGAGCGCGCAGCCTTGGATTCGCCGTCGAAGAACATAGCATTCCGAAAGTGTCGAAGTCGTTTAGTAATGCCCGTGCGTGGAACCCTAGTTACAACATTTTGTTACATCTGCTATCTACGACGAGTCCCCGAGCAAAAACCTAAGTGTAAATTCAAACTCATTTAGGTGTAAATTGGACAAAACTTTTTAATAAGCGAAATTGCTTATGCACTTGACTAAGGTTCTTTCAAATCGGCCAATGATTCCGGGTTTTTGCAGGCGGCGATTCCCAGAAGCGTTTGGAAAGCGGCCATCGGCGTCTTTCTGCGATTGAAACGGAAGACG
>Ga0209099_1000316_pt1 | contig 58428 bp, 53 predicted proteins | sample AD_JPNHW2_MetaG_FD_184430 | JGI IMG/M metagenome (GOLD analysis project Ga0209099, IMG submission 184430) | Active sludge microbial communities of municipal wastewater-treating anaerobic digesters from Japan - AD_JPNHW2_MetaG (SPAdes) (version 2) | ecosystem: Engineered > Bioreactor > Anaerobic...
AGAGCTCGTACATCTTCATCGGGAGCTGGTTGGGCGAGATATGCATGTCGCGCATGATCGAGAACATACCAAAACAGGCGGCGAACCGGAGCATCATGTCCCGGTTGTTGGACTTGAAACGGTACTGGCGCTCGCCGAACTTTGCAGCATGCTCGCAGATCGCCTTGTCGCCAAGGTCGTACATCACCGGCGTCTCGACCGGTGTGCCGCCGTAGTCAAGGACGAGGTGGAGCACGTAGTCGGCAAGCAGGTCGCGGACGATCTTGCCCTTGGGCAGCCAGCGGAGGCAGCCGACATCGCTGGCAGGCTCGTAGTCCACGAGCTCCTTTGAACGCATCAGGTCGACATGGGCCGGGTCGCCGCCGACCGGGACGGCAACGCCCAGTTCCTTCTTGACAAGGTACCCGAACGGCGTATCGTTGAGGTACTCCTTGTAGTCGTGCTGCTTCCCGTCAGGAGTCATCACGAAAAAGTCATGGGTGACTTCCGACTTCGCCGGTTTGGCCGTTGTCTCACCGGGAATAATGGTTTTGGAGAGCTCGGAAAGCGGGTGGCCTTTGCACGAGAGCTTGAAGGCCTTGTACCAGCCGAACGGTGCACGCTTGACGGCAAAGCCTTCGGCCTCAAGACCGGCCTTCAGCGCATTGAGTACCGTGATCGCAGTCTCTGGCGATGAAAGGTCGCTGGAGAGGTGGGCATACGGGTAGAGCATGATTTTTCTGACATTGACCTGCCCGGCAGTCTTCCTGATCTCTTCAATACCCTGCAGGACAACGCCCTCAAGATCCTCTTCGTCGATCGATTCCACGGCGCAGAAAACGGTAAGTGCCTCGGTCTCCTTATCCGAAAGGACAGAGCATTCCTCTGCCATTTTTGTCTTCTTTTTGGCTTCGTATTCTATGTAGTCTGAATGAATGAGAAGAAGTCGCATTGATTCATCTCCGATCCGGTATGATCATCCGTATAAAATGGGTTTTCTTGGTATATTATAGTGGGTAATCGGAGGGGCTCGAAGAGTTCTTAAGGAAATCTTCTCATCCTCATGGCCGGATGGCCACTCGAACTTCGAAGTTTCGAGGGTTATCAAACCCGAGAAATGAAAAGAATCCATCAGGATTCTTCGAAAAACCCTGATGAATAATTCACAGCACGCCTCTTTTATTCCCAGAAGTCTCGATAGACCCTTCAACTAAAATACAAATAAAAAGAGTTAAGGTATGAAAATATTATTACCTCAATATGTTAAATGTAAAAAATTCTCATTTTATTCTGTTCGCAGGACTTCTCGCAGTTTTTATATTTACTCTGGTAGCGCCGGTATCTGCCGAATTACAAACTATTAACAAAGACACGCCCATTTTCATAGGCGAAAGTAATCTTGACATTTCTAATGCTGCAAGCAGCGGCAATACCCTTGGTTGGTATGCCTCGGGCAGTACTGTTGCCAATCCGGACTATGCATTTGAGATACCGAGCGCCAACCCATTTTATGTAGATCAAGATCGGTACTTGGGTCGCACAACAATCTGGTATATTATCTCTAGAACTGGTAACATCATAACAAAAGGAGACCCCGTCTTTAGTGTTCAAGATCCACAAATTTCTGTAGCCATTTGGGATTTTAAAAAATCGAAAGATATAACCGACCAATCAATCGTCAGGGGGGATCACATTGGCGTTAAAGTTATCACTAATATGTATGTTGTCACAAACACACAAAATCGACCCAACGCCGACAGTTCGACAGATGGCTTCATCAATATTAAAATTCAAAAACCCTCTGGAGAAGTAATAACTGATCTGGTGAGGGGAACTTCTGATACTTCGACACCAACCACCACACTAAATCAGTACGTAACTTCCCAGCCGTGGTATTTTGGAACAGCATCAAACTATTGGGTTACCGATGCTAAGGATTCTAGCGGCCAATATCTCTACCCGAGTGGAACTTATACAATTTGGGCGGAATCCGAACTTAACAACATGATTGATAATTATCGGTATGCAGGGTTTGATTATACCGGCAAGACAATCTCAAAATCCCGTACTATCACAATCATAGATGTTCCGGTTAGTACCCAGACAAGTACATCATCTACGCCGACATTAACCAGTACATCTACCTATACCAGCACACCAACTCCGGCTATCACTACCACTATCACAACATTACAAACGAGTTCAGTACCCACTACAATAATTTCCTCAATTCCGACCAGTGCTCAGCCCACGACAACGATTACCCAGTCTACTGGAACTCCCACAATTACTACGCGAACCCCCCGGCCAACCTCAACAATCAATTACAGTGCAACTATCGAAGCCCTACAAAAACAAGTAGATGAACAGGACACGAAGATCAAAGAACAAGGGAGTTGGATCGATATGATTTTACAATTTTTGGGATTAAAATAATATAAAAATTTTCGATCAGCTTTGAACATTTTGTCAACCACGGCTGAGAATATCGCTCAATTATCCTTTTACATTTAGACACCATCACCAATGTGTTATTTTAAAAAAATTACAAATCGATATTTATTTCGTTTCTCAATGGCGATTCAAGCATAATGTCGCGTTGTCATCATTGTGGAAAAAATCTCCATGAGATCCCATTTCGATGTAGACGCTGTGGTCAAATCTTTTGTGTGGATCATCACCTACCCGAGAACCATCACTGTTCTGGGCATGATCACACCGAACAGGAGCCACTTCCCAAGTACTGCGGGAACTGTGGGAAAAAATTATTTGAGTTACCTTTTCAGTGTGATCAATGTGGACGAATTTTATGCTATGACTGTCGGTTGCCGAAAAATCATGGCTGTAAGGGGATACATCCAGTACTTGTTCAGCCAACTCCCCCAAAGACTCCGCGAACCCCCAAATATCCAAGGAAAAACCCAGAAAACACTTCACATTCAAAAATTATGCCATACTTTTTATTTTCACTCGTTGGGGTAATCATCATCTCACTATTATTAATTTATGGTGGAAGTCTCTTGGGGCTTTCCGAGAATATGAGTAAATTTTTCTCCGAACCTTCCAATTCAGAAACGAGTCCTCAGTATGCTTCATCAGGATCTCCAGATTACATACCCACATTACCCTCCCGAGTATCCCCCCCCAATCCAATCCCAACAATCAAACCAATCACAACATCCCCAACAATCAAACCGATTACAACTTTACCAACAATCAAACCGATTACAACTTTACCAACATATACACCAACTCCATTTTACACTAATGTCGAAGCAAAGCCAATTCTGGAAACAGGATCATTTTCACGATCGTTTGAGTATGTTCTGGAAGGTAACAAGGGGAGTATTGATACAAAACTTTACTCGGGGGTATACAATCAAATTTTATCACAACCCGCCTTCTATGGGTGTATAAGATATGATGGGGATTCCTCTCCTTGCACAACTGAAGAAATTCGGCAAGCAAATTTGAAATTTCTTGATGAGTCTATCTCTAATAAGTATTTAGATGAATTAGTAAGTTCGATAAAATCAAAAACATCCAATAAGGATGATCAGGCAAGGATTGCAATTAATTTGGTCCAACAAATACCCTATGATACGAGTAGATTATATTCAACAGGCTCAGCAACACGTTCACCTTACGAAGTTCTTTATGACAATAAAGGTGATTGTGATGAAAAATCGAGATTATTGGCATATTTATTAAGAGAGTTGGGATACGGAGTTGTTCTATTTGAGTTCTCGTCAGAGAAACATATGGCTGTTGGGATAAAAAGTCCTCTCCAATATTCTTATAAAAATTCTGGATATGCCTTTGTTGAATCTACTCGCCCATCAATACCCACAGATTCTCAAGGAGATTACGTTGATACAGGAAAATTAACCAGCACTCCGATAATACTCCAGATTAGTGATGGGAGCTGGTTTTCGAGCATTTCCGAAGAATACCAAGACGCTATTACATACAATCAATTCGGGGATGGGGAGACATTGTCCCCAGAAAAATACCGCCAATGGGAAATTTTGATGTGGAAATATGGTATGACTACAAGCGATGGAAAAACGTTCACTGAAGATCCCACTAATAAGCCCTTGTGCGATAATGATGGAATATTATGTAATGGCGAATGTTACGAGAATTGTGGATCAACTCTGATTGGAAAATGCACTGCAACCGGATTAGTATGCGAATATCCTCCTGGTTATTGTCCAGTAGGAGGAATCTCATGCAACAATAAGTGCTGGGAGAGATGTGGATCAAATCTGATAGAAAAATGCACTGCAACCGGCTTAGTATGCGAATATCCTCCTGGTTATTGTCCAGCAGGACAAATCTCATGCAACAATGAGTGCTGGGAGAGGTGTACTGGTTCGCATTATCAGTGTTCATCCAAGGGATTGGTGTGTTATATTTAAAATTTAAAAATCTTTTAAAAAAATCATAATAAGAGAGCATTGTCAAAATCACAGTTGATTGAATATTTCCTGACGTGATCTTTTCTTCCTCCCTGTCTTACGATTGGTCGGATTTCGAATCGTTGAGAGTCCGCAGACCCGAACCGCGAGAAAGCACGCAGGGTCTTCGAAGAATGTTGAAGATAAATATTAGTTAACAGCCACATGAATCGATCATATGAATTATTACTAAGGAATCACCATCCCCCTTTATAGGCAAATCCATTTGTTAAAAATAAGTATATTAATATAAAAAATATAAAAATTGCTCCAACCACTAGTGCAATTCTTCCTCTACGTGCAACTTCCATGCGTCTTTCCCGAGTTTCAGAATCTTCATTATTTCTGATATACAAGCGGTTTGCTTGCTCTTGGGATTTTATCATCCTATTCAAATTGTCATGTGTTTCTTGGTCACGAAGTTCCTGCTCACTTTTCGGACCATAAAACCAATCATCTAATTCGCCCATAATAATCCACCGACTGAATGTTGTTTCGGTCGTCCTAATAAGGATAGCTGAGATTAAACAAAAAAAAAGAATGCAACTTAAAATAGTTCATCTTGATTTTTTCCCTTCTTTAGAAATTTGCAAAAGATTCAATCATTCACCGTTGATTGCGTATTTCCTGATGCGTTCTTCTCATCCTTATAGTTCTGATGAACTATTCGGATTCTGATGAAGGATTTGGATTTATCAAAACCACGAAGATGAGAGGAACGTAAAAGGAAATGTTCAGCCGCCATTAAATTTTTCTCAATTTTTCCGGGCGGCTCATCATTTCCGGAAAACTTTTTTTCCGGAATTTCTAAAAAAAAATCAATACAACCTCCCCCATCCTCTCAAAATAAATACGGGCATTGAAATATCCCGGATTATCAGAGCAGGAGATGTTCCGCATTATCATAATCAAGAAAACAAATGGGGGGACAACCGGATGCCCCGCGGCCGGTTCCCGGTAAAAGCGCTCGCGGCCGCGATGGCGGTTGCGGTGAAGCGGGGGCTCGTACGATTGTACGAACGCGGGCCGGGCAGCATCGCCACGTTTGCGATCGTTCGCCCGGGGCGGCTTGCTGAAGTCCGGATCAAGCGGCTGGAACGGATCGGCTGCACGAAAGAGACGCTCGACCGGGACGCCGCCGCAGAGATTACGGGCCTGAAGATGTACCCGTCCTGCCCGCAGATCTCCCGCGAGCTCTGGGGGATCTCGGAGGATTATTTCATCCGCTTCTTCCGGATCCTGGAGAACGGGTTTCTCGAACTGGGGAGCGATGGCGAACCGCTGCCGGCCGGTGTCGTGGTGCGGCCCGACCAGGTCCCGGGGCCGGTGCGGTACCTCAGGCGCCGGAGACGGGAACTGGCCGCAAAGACAAAGACCCGGAAGGTACCCCCGGTTGAGGTGGCCCCCCACCCCCCGGAAGGGAAGGCTCCGTCGGAGACCGATCCTCATGGGAGTACCCCCGCCACCTGAAGGCCCCTTTTTCAAATCAGGCTTATTTCGTGGATCGGAGGTCATTTTGACCTTATTTGTTTCAACGATTTTTCACGAAAAACGCGAAATCGACTTATTCAGTAGGATCACCCGACATAAACTTCCGGAAACGCTCATTTTCGCCTCCGATTTCGTGCTTTTTACGTCAGCAGGCCTAAATCGGGCTAATAGTGCCCTAACAGATCGCGAAAGTCGCCTCCGATCAGGCTATGGAGCGTGTGTTTGTGACGACCGTATCGATGGATCGGGGGGTGGGGGGATCCACAACCAATACTAATAACGTGGGAACTTGCCACGGTCGTATTCGAATTTGTCTAGAGATAGTATTCTGGAAACTGTTTGGAGATTTTTCTCACGCAGAAAAAAAATTTCTTAAATTTTTTTACTTAATTACAGTTAACAGTGTATCAATTCAAATCAAATTAGTTATCAAAAGATATATCATGTAATATGGAATAATACCAAATAACTATGGTGAAAATGTTAATCGAATTGTCCGAAGAAGAGGATAAAATCGTTGAAGTATACAAGGTTGTGAAAAGCTTGAATTCAAAACAGGATGCGATTAAAGAGATGATTCATTACTTTGCGGTGGAAATCAAACCAAAAAATATAGAGGAAAAAACGTATTTCAAGTAACTATGGGGGATGATGATGACTTATAACCGTATTCCACGAAATACAACTCGAAAAGTAGACGGAGAAAATAGCCTCGTTGGGAGAATAAGCGGAAGAAGTGACGCGGTATTTCTCCGTAATAAGTATCAGAATGAACTCGATAATGCCAACGTGGCTATCGTCGAACACGTTCATTTTCTCGAAAATAAAATGAAGGAATTAAAAGGTGCATTTGATAATGCTCAACGTCTGAAAAAAAATATTGAAGCTCATTTGGATGAACGTAAAACTCTCTATGAAAATCTTGAAAATTTACTTGCAAATGAAAAGGGTCATGAAAAAGAAATGTGGTTTGAGACATTACAGAGCAGAATTCAGGAAATGAAAGATAAGAACATCACAGTATTCCCAAAATTAAAAGACTCTGATGTTGAATCTATGAATATAGGATCAACATTGGATCATCCTAAACAATATCCGGACTCTAAAATCAAAGACCGATATCAGAAGATTTTAAACGATATTGAATGGAAAGAGAAAGAAATTCGAAAAGAACGCGAATTGTATAATGGTGCTGTGTCATCCTATAACTTTTTTTTAACGCCATTTGAAAAAAATATCCAAAAGGCTGAGGATAAGTTTTCAGCATACGATAAAATATTACAAGAAGGAACCAAACGATCGAATGATTGCCGGTATTCAGGAAGTATTTTTTATAAACTCTCTTCGGAAAAATCCAAAGACGAAATTTCTCTTAATACTTTATCCCACCGCGTGGAACAATTCAAAAATACATTAGATATCATCAAGAGAAACTTATCACAATACGAAACCAAAAAATTCGTTGAAATGCAGTACTAATATTTTATATTTTTATCACAGTCAACGATGTGTTATTTAAAAAAAAAATGATTGTATGCAATCTTTTAGACGTTGACACAAAAATACAAAGTTTAAAGACTTGTACTTTGAATTTCTTGCAATTTTTTTTGTCGGGGCAGGTCGAACCGATTCTTACGAGATTTCCTTTCGTGAGAAAATATGAGCCCCACGCGCAAAAGGTCTGCCGACTTTTGCGCTACTCACTTACCTGTTCGAGAATTAGCGTACATGTCGTTGCCCAGCGAGGGGCCCGACAGGCGCCCGAGCGACTCCCTGCGAAGCGGGGGGGCATCGCCTCGAATCACAATGAAAGAACATCATACAAAAAATCTAAAAATATATTGCGTCCTTTCCCTATTACAGAACCGTCGGGAAAAATTCTCTCTATCCCGCTCCGTTCACTGTTCCGGCACTTACTTTCCTTTCCGGTTCCCGTGGTACCGCGAGAGCGTTGCCTGCCGCTGGTCGAGATACTTTGCATCGGTCTTCTTATCGTACGGGTTCTCCGCCCGCTCGGTGGTGTAGAAGACCAGCTGGCCGATCGGCATCCCCGCGTACACCTTCACCGGTCGCGCGTTGACGTTCGCCATCTCCAGCGTGATCGTTCCGCGGAACCCGGCATCGATCCAGCCGCCGGTCTGGTGGAGCGTAACGCCGAGCCGGGCAATGCTGGACTTTCCCTCGATGGTGGCAACAATATTGTCGGGCAGGCCGATGCACTCCAGCGTCTCGGCAAGAACAAACTGCCCCGGGTGCAGGACAAAAAAGTCTGCATGGGTCTCCTCAACATCAGAAGTTACGCTCGTCTTGTCGTACGGGTCGATGACCTTTGTGCCGGGTTTGTACCAGACAAAATGGTTGCCGAGCCGGATATCCACCGAGTTGGGCTGCACGAGTTTCTGGTCGTAGGGATCGATCTTGATATGGCCCCGGGCAATGCGGTCGCGGAGCTGCCAGTCTACGAGAATCATCGTCTCGAGTATGGGTGTTGATCGGACATAAGGGGATCACAAGGGAGCGCCGAGGGCAAAGAACGGCCGCAAACTCACCCGCGGTTTGAACCCCCCTGAACACGGCACTCCGAAACAAACCAGGTTACCGGAAGAAATCCTCTGCAACCAGCCGGCAGAGCCGATTACTCTCTTCAATGAACCGGGGGGTGTCACGGGCGATCTTTGCCTGCTGGTACCTGCTGAGCGATCGCGACCAGTCCTGAATTATCTCACGGGTCATCTCCAGGTGGAACTGCAACCCGAGTGCATTCTGTAGGGAAAAGGCCTGGTTTTTGACCTGGGTCCCGTATGCCATCAACCGGCCGCCGTACGGGATCGCAAAGGTTTCGTTGTGGAGCTGGAAGACCGGGAACTGGTCGGGAAACTGCGTGAAAATTCCCGTTGCATCGTCTCTGCGATTGAGGATCTGCCAGCCGGTCTCATTTACAAACCGGAATACTGGTGCTCCATGAGCCGATGCGATGAGCTGGGCTCCAAGACAGATCCCAAGGACTTTCTGGCCGGTCTTTTTCGAGCGGCGTATGAGATCTTTTTCCTGAAGAAGCCAGGGGTATTCTTCTTCATCATTGACGCTCATGGCCCCTCCAAGAAAGATCAGGTGGGTGGCGTGCGGCAGCCGGGGAATTTCATTGGTGTCGAAGAGGTCGAGGTATTCGAACGGGATCTTCTGTTCTTTTAGTACGGTCTCGAAATACCCGAGCGGTTCGTTCGGCTCGTGGCGAAATGCAACGATGCGGGGCACCATACCATGATGTTGACCTGATCGGTCATAAATCATGTAATCTGCCGTATGGCTCACGCGGGAGATGCCCCAGCCGGATCCCTTCCTCCTCACCCATCAAGAGGGTCCCGCACCAAGCCGCTGAAAGACGGGGGCTGGCCGGGTCATCAACAACCGTACTGAGGGCAGCGGGGTGTGAACGAGAACGAGGTTTCCTTATTTCTCAATCCATTCATCGCGGGAAATACCGATCTGCCGGAGAATTCTTACAAGAAGATCCACACTGATTTCTGTACGGTGTGGATTTGGAAGCGTAAGCACAAAGGATTCTTTGATCATATAGGGGTGTTTTCCCCCATGAAACGGGCCTTCAAACCCGAATAATTTTAGTTTGCGGACCAGTTCCGTCCAGGAAACCGGTGTCAGCTTATGCGTTGACACCCGTTTCCATCCTTGTCAGTTCCTCAATTGTGCAATTGTCAATGGGGGGGATTGGAAGCCCGCGGCGTAGCCGAACGATGATCCAGCCGTCGATCACTCCCATGAGGTTTCTGCGGCACTCCTCCAGAGTTTTTCCGGTTGCCCAGACACCTGGCAGTTCGGGAACCTCGCCATAATACGGTTCCTCGTCTGCAATGACATCATATCGTGCATGGGCGAGAGCGGTTTCGATGTATTGGATGATCATTGTGTTCACCGGGATTGTTTTCGTTGTCCTGTACATTCGATTATGTACCTGCCTTCAAATAGGTTTTGTATCGGATAAGGGTTCGGACCTGGGTGAACCATACGTGATCTCTCGTTTATTGAGATGTTCCTGAAATCTGATTACTTCAGCCCGGCCGTGGTGCCCGGAAAAAGAAAGCAGAATACGAACATCTGATACCATTTACCGGCGTGGTATGCAATGGGCAATAATCAACGTGCCATCCGCCATCCGAACAGATCTTTCACGGATCCTTTTTGATGTACCGGAATGTCCCTTTCGGCATTACCATCTCGAAGCGTGCGCCTTTGCCCGGCTCGCCGGTCTCGCGGATAATAATGCCGGTAATAGAGAGGATCTCCCTGACCAGGAACAAACCCATCCCGGTATTCTTTCCAAAACCCCGCTGAAAGATCCGTTCCTTCAAGTCAGCCGGGACACCGTCCCCGTCGTCTTCGCATACAACGACCGCACCGCCAGGAGATTCTTCAGCAAAAAACCGGATCGTCGTGATCGTCCCGCCATGCCGCACCGCGTTGTCGATGAGATTGTGAAAGACCTCAACAATCAGCGGGTCGGCGAATACTTCTAAACCGGCGGGAAGATCATTGTTCACCGTAACTTTTTCCGGTAAATTCTGTTTTGCTGTTGTTTCAAGAACTGTGCGGCAGTCCTGCCAGACCGGGGCATTGACACCAATTGCCTCGTATTCTTTGGTGAAGGCGATCTGGCGTTCCATGGTTTTTACAATCCTTGTTTCCTTTTCAATAAATTCTGCCATCTTGACCGCATCAGCAGCATATTTTTTTGAGATCTCCAAAAACCCGTTCAGGGAAAGGAGCTGGTTTTTGATATCATGCCGGGTTATGCCAGAGAGAAGGTTCAGTTTCCGGTTTACCTGCCTGATTGCGTCTTCTGCCTGCTTGCGCTCGGTGATGTCCTGAGTTGCGCCGGAGAATCGTTGGATCTGCCCGGTACTCACGGTAACTCCACGGATCCAGATGGCGATATGGCGCACAGAACCATCCCGCCTGATAATCCGGTGTTCCATCCTGAAATCCGTGCCGGGGGCAACTGATTCAACCGGTGTACCCACTACTGCTGCTGCGGCCTGCCGGTCATCCGGGTGAACAAATTCCCGGATATAGGTCTCGCCAGCCATGCGGTATCCTCCCTCCCGCTCCGCAGTGGTACCGAAGAGGTTATAGAGCCGGTCATTGAGCACGAACTGGCCGGTGCCGGGTTCAAATTCCCAGTTCGCCACGTTCGCAAGGTCCATGGCCGTTGCGAGCAGCTGCTCGCTCTTCTGGAGGGCTTCTTCGGCCCGCTTACGCTCTGAGATATCGATTATCGAGAGGATGCACTGCCCGGACTGGGGAAACCTGCTGATCCTGATGACGACATCCACCTCACGGCCGTCGTGAGCACTTATACGGGCCTCTCCAGAATCCTGATACTCCGCAGGTGTGTCCCCGGCATGTTTTAGGAACTTTTCGACAAGGCTGCCGAGGCCGGTGTCGGAATAGCGGGAAAAAAAATGGTGGCCTTCGATCTCTTCACGCGGGTATCCCACCAGATTAATGAAATACGAATTGGCAAGCGAGATGGTTCCGTCACGTTCCAGTACCGCCATCGCAGTCCCGGAATATTCAAATATGGTTTTATACCGCCGGAGAAGATCGGCTGAGGTTCTTTCAAGCAGTGAATGGACGACGGCCCGGTCTCGTATGGCATCAAGGTATTTTGTCTCAAGGTATGCAAATGCATCGCGTGCATCCCTGAATGCAATACCGATACGCCGGTTCTCTTCCTCAGAGAGCCGGGCCTGAATCTCCTGAAAAAAACTTTCGAGTTTCTCCAGCTCGATCATTCCGTATCCGGCCTGATATGGATCTGGACAAGCGCGATGCTGTCATTGTAGAGTTCGCACGTCCCGATCCGGTTCGGTCCAATCTCCCCGCAGCAGAAGAAGCCGACAAGCGGGCACTTCCAGAGATTATAGGCTGCCATGATCTCATTGCTGATCAGGGGGCCGGCAGCACGAAGCCGGGCCAGACAGCTGAAGAAAAGAATGAGGTCGGCCTCAGAATGACCTGGATAATATTCATTCAGATCCCTGATGGCAGTATCAATCGTATTATACCCGAATGAACTGGAGAATTTTACTTTCGATCCCTGCGGAACATTGCCTGCAAACCTGAGCGAACGCTTCTCGAAATCCGCGGCAAATATCGTTCGAAGTACCTCGGTTCCGTCAGATCGTATGAGGAGCATGGGGAAGTTTACTGAGACCGGCAGCAGTTCGGTGTCGCTGATGTTCAAGTATTCTTCAACAACATCCATGGCAGGGCGGCCGTTGATGGTATGAACAATCCGTCCTTCAGATGAGGTGATCTCCAGCTCGACGCCAATCCCGGTCCAGCCGCTGGTCGTGATGCCCTGAACCGAAACCTTTGATTGATCGAATGCCAGCACAATGGCCCCGTCCGATACCAGTCCGGTATGGGAGAAGACCGCCGGCTTTTTCGGGACTGCAACATCCCCGGCAAACCCCCCGTAGATCGTGGTGCCTTCTGGACAGGCATCCTCGATTCCCCGGACGATCGCTTCACCATTGTTGTCCAGATTCGCAATCGAGATGATGAAGGCGGGGTGAGAGAAGGTCTCATGGCCCCATCTTCCGATCCGGTTGCCGAACTCCGTTGCCGGTTCATTGTTCCGTTCAAAAAGTTTGACGGAGAAGAATGAGGCCGGCAGATCAAGGAGGCAGCAGACCGCGGCCTGTTCATGCACCGGGGAACCTGACGGGGTTGCCAGAATCCCGCCGGCAGAAGAGCTGCCAAAGACCGGGATGCCCAGCGGGGCAACTGCCCTTGCAAGATCCGGCAGGCCCATTTTCGCCGGGCTGAAGATCAGCGCCAGTGTTGGATGGAATGTTTTTTCGTTCTTGATCCCTTCAATGAGTTCTTCGATGGAACGTGCGACAAAACTGGATATTTTTACCATGAGCATCCCAAGTATTCGGTTTTGGATTCTCTGACTATTTAAATATTAATAAAGTACCCCTTGAACCATGGCAAGGGTCGCCCCCATTCTCCGTCGGAGATATGGTGCCCGCAGGCAGTCCCGGCCCTCTGGGGGGAGGTTCTCATTCCGGAAAAAACAGCATGAATTCCAGATCGGAATAGGGCAAAGATCGTGGGCAGCATCTGGAGAGGCAGTTCCCCGTTACGACCGATCCCCTCTCAGGGAAGATGAAGAGAATTCCCCTCTACCGCTCTTCATCCTCACGAAACTCTTTTAAATTTCCCGGCCCCGTCTTGTCCCGGTCCAGCAGCGCCGGGTCGATGTGCCACTCGCTCCTGCGCAAAAGGCCGTGGAGGGTGCTCATCTCGCGGGTGGTGAGGTTGCACCGCCCGAGGATCCGGCGGAGGAGAACCATCGTGTTCTCCCGCTTGAAATCCGGATGGTGGATCTCGTCCAGGTACCGGTCGATATGCCGGTACAGGTACTCCATATCCTGCGGCGGGGCAAGCCGGATCTCCGGCAGCGGCAGGTTCGCGAGCTCGTAACAGACCACACCCACCGCGTGCGAGAGGTTGAGGATCGGGTACATCTCGTGGGTCGGGATCGTGCAGATCATGTCGCTTTGCTTCACCTCCTCGTTGTTGAGCCCCCAGTTCTCCCGGCCAAAGAGGATCGAGATCCGGCCGTCCACATCCTTGATCCGCTCGCGGAGTTCTTTCGGGGAATAGAACGGCATCCGCATCGCGTGGCAGACCGACTTGCTCACCTCACCGGTTGTGGCAATGACGATGTTGCTCCGGGCAAAGACGTCCTCGATGGTGCAGACATCCGCGGCTTTCAGCACATCCTGTGCATGCGATGCCCGGCCCTTTGCCTCCTCGCCCAGCTTGCACGGGTTGATGAGCACGAGCCGGGTGAACCCGAAGTTCTTCATCACCCGTGCGGCAAATCCGACGTTGCCATCGTAGAGAGGTTCAACAAGGACGATGTCGATCTCGGGCATAAAAAAAGAGAATTACCGGACCGCGTCAACGGTCGCCTTCAGCACACCGGCACCCTGATCGTACACGGCATTTCCGACAACGATCGTATCAGCGTATTTTCCCATTTGGGCCGCCTTGTCGGCAGAGTTGATCCCGCCACCATAGTACAGGGTGGCGCTCTCGACCGCTTCCGATGCGGCCTTCACGACTTCGGGATTGCCGAACGTGCCGCTGTATTCGATATAGACCACCGGGAAATGGAAGTAGCGGTCTGCAACGGTTGCGTAGGCCGCGACCTCTTCTGGTGTGAGGTCACAGATCGCTCTCGTCACTTTTCCGACGGAAGATGCGGGGTTGAGCACGATATAGGCTTCAGGAATAATGTACTCCCAGGGAATCTTCCCTTTGGACATCTGCACCCATGCCCGGTGTTTCCCCACGATCCAGGTGACATCGGTGGTGTTCATCACGCTCGGGACAAAGACATAATCGATCCCCTGCATGAGCACGGCCTCCGGTCCTGCGGGCTCCATGACGAGCGGCAGGTCGTACGCCTTCACCTGTTTCTGGAGTGCGGCAAGGTTCTCCCTGGTGACGTTCAGCGTGCCGGAGAGCATCAGGGCATCGGTGCCGCTTGCGGCAATGGCATCAATGTCCCCGGGTTTCAGCTGCTTGTCGGGATCGAGTTTGGTCACATGCACCCAGTTCTTCCACTTCATGGTACTCGGAGTACCATTGGCGCTTCCCCCTCATATACCGGTATCCCTTGGGGCAGCCTAAAGCATCTTCCGGTAGCGCCACTTTTCTCTAAAGAAATACCATAAGGAATCATTTATATGAGTTCGACCGTAATTGAGAACATACCCCGGCGATCCTCATGAAGCTCCAGGAAAAGACAAGTATCATTCTTGTGATCCTGCTGATCCTCATTCTCTCTCTTATCATCATCTTCGTCTCTGTTGCCTCGCTCTCCAGCTATCGCGCTCTCGAACAACAGTATGTGCTGCAGGATCTCGAGGAGGCAGTAAACCGCCTGGATGGCGAATACACCGCGATCTCCGCGATTGCTACGGACTGGGGGCAGTGGGACGATACCTTTGCATTTGTCAATGGGAATCGGCCGGATTTTGTCTCCACCAATCTGGTACCGGGAGTGTACAACAACCTGCAGATCAATCTCATTGTCATCACCAACCAGCGTGGTGATGTGGTCTATGCCGGTGCCTATGATCTCGGGAATCAGACCATGACTCCCGTTCCCGATACCCTCGGCCAGTACCTGGGGATGGACAGTCCGCTCCTGAATATGACTGAGTCCCGGAAGACCACCTCCGGTATCATGATGATCGAGGGCAGGCCGATGATCCTGGCATCCTGTCCGATCCTCCATTCGGATCTGGCCGGCCCCCCCCAGGGGGTCGTGATCATGGGGAGATATCTCGATGAATCTCCCGCATACCTTGCGGGGATACCAAGCCGGCAGACACTCCGTTTTATTCCGGTGAACGACGCGGCAATCCCTGACGACCAACTCCTGAGTATGGGGGAGGGTGGGGCCTATAGTGCGGGTATTGTGATCCCGGTTGAACAAACCAGCATCGCAGGATATGCCCTTATCCGCGATCTCTCTGGAAACGATGCTCTTGTCCTGGAGATTTTTGAGCCCCGGGCGATTTACGGGCAGGGTGTTGCCCTTACCACCCAGTATATTCTCATTGTGCTGGCGGCAGGCCTCCTTCTCGGGATTGTGACCCTCTTTATCCTGGACCGGCACGTCCTGTCCCCGATCACCCAGTTGAGCCAGCAGGTACACGAGATCGGTGAGCCGTCCACCCCCCGTGGGCGGGTGAGTGTCGGAGGCAGTGACGAGTTCTCAAACCTCTCCCGGGAAATCAATCTCATGCTCGATACCATCGAGGAGACCCATGACGGCCTCTTGCAGAGCGAGGCACGGTTCCGGGAGCTTGCCAAACTCCTCCCTCAGATCATCTTTGAGATGGATATGCAGGGCGCTCTCAGGTTTATCAACCGTGCCGGCGAGGATTTCTTCGGGATTGACGACGAGAAGATCCGAAACGGAGTGAACGTCCAGGAATACCTGATCCCCGAGGATCTTGAAAGCATGCAACGAAATATGGCGAAGGTCCTGGGAGAAGCAACATCCATCGAAGCGATCTACCATCTGGTGAAACAAGACGGGTCACTGATGAGTGCCATTGTGTATGCATCCCCCATTCAACAGGGTGGCGTGGTAACCGGGCTCCGCGGCATCGTGATCGATATCACCGAACGGGTGAAGCTTGAAGAGGCCTTGATCGAGAGCCAGGAGTACCTCCAGACCCTCCTGATGTCGGTGAGTGTCGGCATTCTTGTGATCGATGCCGCAACCCACACGATCATTGATACCAATCCCGCGGCTCTAGCCATGATCGGAACCACCCGGGACCAGCTCATCGGTCAGTCCTGCCACAAGGTTATCTGCCCGGCCGAAGTTGGAAGATGCCCGATCACCGATCTCGGCATGCAGGTGGAGAATGCCGAGCGAATCCTCCTGACCTCTGATGGCCGAAAACTCTCCATCATCAAGCATGTCGTTCCGGTGATGCTCCAGGGGCGTTCCTGTCTTTTGGAGACTTTCATCGATGATACCGCACGCATGCAGATGCAGGAGGAACTCCGGGAGAGCCAGGGCCGCCTTTCCAGTATTCTCCGGGCATCCCCGGTGGGAGTCTTTGAGATCAAGGCAAATGGCACCCTGGTCTATGTCAATGAGCGCTGGGAAGAGATGATCGGGATGACGCTGGAAACCATGAACCGGCGGCAGTGGGCGGATACCCATACTCCGCTTGACAGGACCCGGATATCCAAGGAGATGTGGAAGAAGTTCCAGACAAACCTCCCGTCCCTGAATGAATACCGGTTTATGAGACCGGACGGGTCCATCATCTGGATCTATGGACAATCGGTTCCGGTGTATGATCCCGAGGGGAAAATCCGGGGTTATGTCGGGACGATCACCGACATCACCGACAGGAAGCGCACCGAGGATGCGATCCACCTTGCCAACAAGAAACTGAATCTCATGAACGATATCACCCGCCACGATATCCTGAATACGATCACCGGTATCTTCGGATTGATCGATATGGCCGTGGCATCCGGTAACAAAGAGGAACTTGCCGAACTCCTCGGGCAGATCAAAGAGGAAGGAACCCTTATCCAGCGCCAGATCACCTTCACCCGGGATTACCAGGGTGTCGGGGTGAATGCCCCGCTCTGGCAGAACGTGAGGGAGGTTGCGAGCGCCGCGATCAAGAATGTCGGTCAACCCGGTATTGACATTGTCATTGATATCGAGAATACCGAGATCTTTGCAGACCCCCTCCTTGAAAAGGTGTTCTATAACCTGGTAGATAACGCGTTCCGGTACGGGGAGCATGTGACGACGATCCGCTTCTTCTACCAGGTCTCTGACGTTGGTCTTGCACTCATCTGTGAAGATGATGGTATCGGTGTTCCCGAGGGGGAGAAGGGGCGCATCTTCGAGCGGGGTGTCGGAAAGAACACCGGCATGGGATTGTTTTTGACCCGTGAGATTCTCAGGATCACCAGTATCGCGATCAAGGAGACCGGCATCCCCGGGAAAGGGGCGCGGTTTGAGATGCTCATCCCCACGGGAATGTGGAGATTCGTACATGGATCAGAGAATGGGTAAGCATATCACCCGGATCGTTGATGAAGATAGGGAGGAGGAAATTGTGTTGAAAGGAACGATTCTTCTGGTTGAAGATGACGATATCATCGCAAAAGTTGCCGACTGGCGGCTTAAAAACCTCGGGTACGAGGTATGCGGGCGGGCATCAAGTGGCGCAGAAGCCATGGAACTGGTGGTGAAACACAAGCCGGACCTTGTTCTGATGGACATCAACATTCAGGGGGATGTGGATGGGATCGAGACGGCGCGGATGATCAAGAAGGGTTTCAGTATTCCCGTCATCTATGTTACGTCCCATTCAGATGGTCCAACCCTGGAGCGGGCGAAGGATACGCATCCCGACGGGTTCATCATCAAACCATTCGACGACAACGATCTCCGGGTTGCCATCGAACTTGCGCTGAAAAAATAAATTATGGGTATCAGAGGGGGATGATTGCGGTCTCCCTCTTTCTTTTCAGGATCTTCTGGTAATTACGGATCTTCTCTTCAGGGATACCGGTTGCCAGGAAGACTCTCGCAGGATCTGCCGCAAGAAGACCTTCGCCATCGATGATACCCGCTGCGAACAGTTTCTCAACCGCCGCAGACCCAAGGCCGCTGATTGCAAGGAGCTCTTTTTTCCCGCGTTCGATCTGGAGTTTTGAGATCTTTTTCGGGACGGGTTTGTTGAGATAGGCGCAGACAAGGCTCACATGGCGCTGTACGGTGCCCGCCGACATCCCGGTCTTCTCACTTAAGGCCGCTGGTGAGGTGGCACAAAATGCCTCCGGTTCGATGATGCCAGCAGCAAGGTATTTCTTGAGGCTGACGGCGGGAATGCCGATCTCTTTTAAGATCTGGCTGTTGAAGACAATCCGCGCTTCGGTGAGCAGTTGTTCAGCTTCGGCATCGCTGACCCCGGCATTCTTCAGGGTGGCAGACTCTGCCTTGGCAAGGATGGCGAGATCGGTGATCCCGGCGTCTTTGAGTGCATTGAGGATCTTTGCGGAACTCCGGCCCCTCCGTGGGATCAGCCGGTCGCGCATGAACTTGCGGCACTCCGAGCGGCGGCGCAGTTTCGCAAGTCCGATGCCCGCTTCCTGGATGAGGGTTGCAGCACGATCTGGTGAGATCCCGAGTTTCTTTGTCAGCACTTCGGGTGTACTGCGGGCCAGCTCGGCCACGGTGTAGATGTGGCAGGCCTGGATCCGGTCAACCAGCGCCTTGTCCGCCGAAGGGATCTCTTCTAATGACTCCCGGTTGGAGTTGATCTGGTGGCAGAGCGGGCATCCGATATCCCACGGGCGGGCGCCTTTCCTTATGAGCCTGACAAAACTGAGTCCGTGCTTCTCGCAGACCTCATCGGTGCGGACGGCAAAGCCCCACTGGGCCATGGGCAGGCCGATATTGAAGGTGCAGTCAGGATAGCGCGAACAGCCGATGAACTGGGTATTGCCCCGGAGGTGCTTGATCGCGAGCGTGCCTCCGCAGACCGGGCACTTCCCGAGATTCATCTCTTCCGCAGTCCGGTCCCGGATGTCATCCCCGATCGCCTGCTGGTTTGCTTCGAGCTGGTCGAAGACATGGTGGAGCATGGTGCGGGACTCCTTGATCACGTCCTCCCGCGTCCGCTGGCTCTGCTTGATCAGCTGCATGTGGGATTCCAGCGTCTGGGTCATCACGGGTTTTGTGATGGTGTCGGCATGCTGTTCGAGCGTCTCGGTCACGGCCCGGCCGACTAGGGTCGGGTGCAGGGGATTCCCCTCCACGTACTTCCGGGATACCAGCTTTGCGATCACTTCGTGCCGCGTGCTCTTGGTACCAAGGCCGAGTTCCTCCATCCGCTGGATCAGTTTGCTCTGGGTGTAGCGTGCGGGGGGCTGGGTCTCCTTCTCATCGAGCGTGACCTTTTTGATCGGGAGTTTCTCTCCCGTGGTAAACTCCGGAAGGATCGTCTCGCGGGCCTCGCTGAACGGGTAGACCGCATGCCAGCCGGGTTCTATGATCTGGCCGCCGGTGGTCGTGTACTCTTCCCCGTTTGCATCGAAGAGGATCTTCAAGGTCTTCCACTGGGCATCGGGGGAGAGTGTGGCAAGGAAACGCCGGAGCACGAGCTCGTACACCTTGAAGGTGTCATCGCCCAGCTGTTCACGGGTGGCTGCACCGGTGGGGTGGATCGGGGGGTGGTCGGTTGAGGATTTCTTGCCCCGGGTCGGCTCCGGGCGGCGATTTGCGATCACCCAGTCAACATCCTTTTTAAACGGGGATGTCCGGAGGGTCATAAGGATCCCGTTCAGGTCGAGGGAGGGCGGGTATACGGTATTATCCGTCCTCGGGTACGAGATGAAACCGTTCATGTACAGGTCTTCGGCAATGCGCATCGCGTTCGCCGCGGAGAGCCCGAGGCGTGCGGCAGCAACGATGTAGGTGGTGGTGTCGAATGGCGAGGGCGAACGGTCCTGCTTGGTGCCGAACTTCACGTCCGTGACCACGAGCGGCGCTTTGGTCCGGTCCTTAGCCTGCTCGGCTGCCGCCTTCTCGTGGAACCGCCCGTTGGTGTGGCGGGCCTCGATCACCTCACCTTTCTTCTCAAAGTCGAGTGCGAGCTGCCAGTACTTCTCCGGCACGAATGCCTCGATCTCCTTCTCCCGGTCCACGATCATGGAGAGGGTGGGGGTCTGGACCCTGCCAACCGAGAGGATGTTCTGTCCCCCCCGGCGGGCAGCAAGCGAGATGAACCGGGTGAGGGAGGCTCCCCACATCAGGTCGATCGACTGGCGGGCCTCACCGGCAGCGGCAAGCGCAAAATCCAGTTCGGTGGTAGTGGCAAAGGCTGCCTTCAGTTCCTGCGCCGTGATGGCGGAGAACCGGGCCCGGTCGATCTTCACCTTGGCATTGGCAGTCCGCACCAGTTCGAACGCCTCTTTCCCGATCAGTTCCCCCTCAGTATCAAAGTCGGTTGCAATGGTGACGCGGTCTGCTTTCTTTGCCATCTTCTGGAGCAGGGAGACGATCTTCTTCTCGGTGGGGATCTTGATGGTTTTGGCATCGATCAGGCTCCGGGGGGTCGCAGTCTCGCTGCGCCAGTTGGAATAGCCCGGTTCGAAATCGATCTCCACAACATGGCCCCGGAGTCCCATGGATGCCGTGTCGCCGAAGGTATATAGGGAAACCCCGGCATCCTTGTTCTCCGTGACTCGCTTTCCGTCCGAGAGAATCTCTGCAATACGGCGGGCTGAGATATTCTTTTCTGCAACGATCAGGTGCACGGGCGTTACGCCTCCCGTCTCTTCAGCGCTTCGGTGAGCATACGGTTCAGGTCGGCAGGGTCCGCCTTCCCCCGGGTCTTCTTCATGACCTGTCCCACGAGGTAGTTGAGGGCCCCGGCTTTTCCGGCCCGGTAGTCTTCGAGAGCCTTGGGGTTTTCATTGATGGCCTCTTCAACCGCCGCGGCGATGGCACTGGTATCTCCGGTGGTCCTGGCGAGGTTCAAGCGTTCAACGATCCGAACCGGCGTCTCCGTGCTCTCGTTCTTCAACCGCTGGTCGAGCATCACGCGGAGCACCTCGATGCCGCTCTTGTCGGTGATGGTTCCGGCTTTTAAGAGGAGGACGAGGCCGGTCAGGGCCGCCGGTTCAACCTTGTCAAGGTTCATGTCCCGGTAGTTCAGTTCCCCGATCAGGGTGTCTGCGATCCACGTGGAGGCGAGGGGCGACAGCCCTTTTCTGTCGGATGCAACCACCTTCTCGAAGAAGTTGGCGAGTTTCAGTTCGCCGGTCAGGGTCCGGGCATGGTTGAGCGAACAGCCGTATTCTGCGATGAACCGTTCGCGGCGGGCATCCGGGAGTTCCGGCAGGACGATTCCGTCCACCCACGATCTCACGCGGAGGGGACGGAGGTCCGGCTCGGGGAAGTAGCGGTAATCGTTCTCCATCTCCTTAGACCGGGCCGACTGGGTGACCCCCCGGGCTTCGAGATAGTGCCGGGTCTCGCGCTCGATCTTCTGGCCGCGCCGGATCAGGTTCTTCTGCCGTGTCACTTCAAACAGGAGCGCCTTTTCAACACCTTTATAGGAGGTAATGTTCTTGACCTCCACGCGCTCGTTTCCTTTGATCGAGATGTTGGCATCGACACGGAGCGATCCCTCCTTCTCGGAGTCAAAGACGCTGAGGTATTCGAGCGTTGCCCGTAGTTTGTTCAAGAACTTCCGGGCCTCCTTGGGAGAGCGCATATCCGGCTCGGAGACGATCTCGATGAGCGGGATGCCCGCACGGTTATAGTCCACGAGCGAGTATTTTCCCCGCTCAACATTGCCCATGTGGACGAGCCGGCCCGGGTCTTCCTCGACATGGATACGGGTGAGCCGGATCTTCCGCTCCCCGCCCTCGTCGCTCTCGATCTCCAGGTACCCGCCTTCGGCCAGCGGCTTGTCGTACTGGGTGATCTGGTAGGCCTTGTCGAGGTCGGGATAGAAGTAGTTCTTCCGCGAGAACTCTGATTCTTCCAGAACCTCGCAGTTGAGCGCCTTTGCCACCTTCATCGCGTACTCGATTGCCTTCCTGTTGAGGGAGGGCATGGCACCGGGGAGGCCGAGGCAGATGGGGCAGACATGGGTGTTGGGGCCGTCGCTCCGGTAATCGGTATCGCAGCCGCAGAAGAGCTTGCTCTTCGTATCCAGCTGGCAGTGGACTTCGAGGCCGACGATGACCTGACCTTCTGCATCCGCCATCTCAGTTCACCGCCTGTTCGTAAGCATACGCAACATCGACAATACGTTCGTCCTCAAACATCCTTCCCATGATCTGGAGGCCCACGGGCATTCCATCGGATTTACCGCACGGCACTGATATCGCCGGAATGCCGGCAAGGTTTGCCGGCACGGTGAGGATATCGGCGAGGTACATGGAGAGCGGATCGCTCTTCTCTTTGAGTCTGAACGCGATCGTGGGCATGGTCGGCCCCGCGATCACATCGACATCCCGGAAGATCCGGTTGAAATCCGCCTTGATATTCTCCCGGGCAACCTGTGCTTTCGCATAGTATTTCCCGTAATACCCGCTCGAAAGCGCAAACGTCCCGAGCATAATCCGGCGCCGGACCTCCGTGCCAAACGCAGCGCTCCGGACTTCTTGGTAGGCATCGTGCCACGACTTCTTCGTGTCCGCAGCAGGACCGTAACGGACCCCGTCAAAACGGGCAAGGTTGGAACTGGCCTCGCAGGTGCAGGTCACGTAGTAGGCGGCGAGCGCATATTCCATCGAGGGAATACTGCACGGAACGGTGGTTGCCCCGAGTTCTTCGAGCCGGCCGATCGCTCTCTTCACGACGGCAGCAACCTGTGCGTCAACACCCTGGCCGAAATACTCCTGCGGGATCCCGATCTTCAGGCCTTTGATATCCACTGAGGGGGTATGGTTGTACGGTTTATCGCGCGAGGTGGTGTCGTGGCGGTCGTATCCCGCAATGACACGCATGAGGGTGGAGACATCGCTCACGGTCTTTCCCATGGGGCCAACCTGTTCGAGTGAGTTCCCGTACGCGATCAGGCCGTACCGGGAGACGCGCCCGTAACTGGGCTTCAGGCCGACAATACCGCAGAATGCGGCGGGGCACCGGATTGAGCCGCCGGTATCGGTCCCGAGAGCCATCCGGACCATGCCGGCAGCAACTGCTGCGGCACTGCCGCCGCTCGATCCGCCGGGAACGCGCCCGGTATCGCAGGGGTTGAGGGTGGGGCCGAATGCGGAGTTCTCCGTGGTGGTTCCCATGCCGAACTCGTCCATATTGGTCTTGCCGGCAATTGCGGCACCGGCCTGTTTCAGCAGCCCGACCACGTGGGCATCGTAGGGTGGCACGTAGCCCTTGAGGATCCTCGAGGCACAGGTGGTCTCAATGCCCGCTGTCGAGATGTTGTCCTTGATGGCAACAGCCACACCGGCAAGGGTCCCTCCATTATGTTCAGGCTTGTTGCAGACCGTGAGAAATGCATTATATCGGTCGTCCGGTTCGAACGTGATCGTGCGGGCCGGCATCACATCACCCGTGGCGCCTTGATGAACCCATCTTCCTGTGCTGCGGCGTTTTTCAGGACATCTTCCTGAGAGAGCGACGGCTCGATCTCGTCCTCGCGCAGGATCGTATGGAGTTCGTGCGTTATTGACGGATCGCCTTTGACCCGGTCAAGCGTATCGAAATATTCGATAATTGCGTTGAACTGGTGCGTAAAAGTGCCCAGTTCCTCAGAACTGATGCCGACGTCGGCAAGTTCCGCGATATGTTGTACGTCGTTTTCAGAGACCATGTTCCACCCTGATGATCTGGTCTATGTAATCTTGCATGGACGTTTTATAACCGTTTTTACGGGCCAGCTTCCTGAGCGCGGGCCAGACCCCGCTCCCGTATTGCATGGCTTTCTTCTTGTACCATGCGAGATCTTGCGAAATGTAGCGTTCTGCGACCTTCCTTAAGGGAATTTTACGGCGACCGCCATTCACTTTTTCCGCGGCCGGGATGGCTCGGGCAGCGCGCACAACCCGGATGTCCAGATAGGGCATCGAAAGGCAGGTGCCGTGGAGCGCCGCAACTGCCTGGTCGCGCCGCGCCTGGGCTTCGAGCCCGGCAAAGTCCCGTGCAAGATCTTCTTCGAGCGTGGCCGTCTCAAGATACCGGGTATAGCCCCCAAAGAGTTCGTCCGCCCCCTGTCCGGTGATGATGCGGCGGTAGCCGTTCTTCCCGGCCCACTGCGCGATGAAGTACTGGGTGAGGGCAATACCGGCATTGACCGGGTTCTTCTCGGGGATGGTGTCCAGTACTTCGGGAAGGGCTGCTGCAATCTCATCTTCGGTGATCGTCACATACGTACACGAAAGATCCAGTACTTCTGCTGCCCGTCGTGCCTGTTTCAGGTCATGGGAGTCAGCAAGACCCACCGCGACACACTCCCTCTTAGCCAGGTGCGCAATGAGGGTCGAGTCAACGCCCCCGGAGAGTGCCACGACCCCTTCATCGCTGCGGAGGTGAACTGCCGTGACGATCGCCTCCTCAAGGGGCATCTCAGGAGCCCGGGGCATGATCTCTCCCCGGATCTCCCTGTTGCACACGAGCGCACCTTTCGGCCCAATACCCTCCATGATACCGAAATGGTCGCGGGCGCTGCAGTCATCCCAGGTAAGAAAGAACTCTCCCCCGAAATAACAGACCTGCTCCGGCGTGGTATGGAGGATCGTATCAATCGCTTCAGGGCCGAGCCGGGTTCCATCGAGCTCAACCCAGCCGGACAAGTGATGTGATGTCATGGTTGGTCGCAAGGTTCGTTTTCACATTCTGTTGCCCTGCGATGGTTTTAATCCCTCTCCTGCGTGCATCGTGCAGGCTAACCCGCATCCCCGGTCTTTCCTGCACCTCTTCTGCCGTACGTTGAAGTTCAATACCGATCTCCCCCGGCCATTCCGGCTAGAGGGGAGGCGAATCATTTTTTGCATACAAGGGCTAATTATTGGAGAGCGCGGGGGTAGAGGGGCCGGGGAACATCGCCTTGCTTACGCCCTTGTTGTGAGAAGATCGTATTCGTGTCAGCGGGAGGATAGGAAAGCTGGCCAACTCCGCCGGACTTAAGATATAAACCTATCAAGTAGTTTCAGAGCAACAGGAACGGCAAGCGCGTAAGAAAATTAACAATCAAGTAGCAATCATACTATAGAATTCAGCGAGCGAAGGTAGGAAAGCCCGGCCAAACCCGGCAGACTTAAGATCTGTTCTCGCAGGAGTCCGTGGGTTCGAATCCCACCCTTCGCATTTCATAATGATCGTGAACATTATGCATTTTATAGAATTACTCAAGTTTCGAATGGCTCATTCAAAAAAAGAAATTCTCTTCTTTGTGATTTTGTCTGTTCTTTTAGTAATCGTTCAAGAATTATTTTTTCAAAACGCGCTAGCGGAAACGGGCTTTATAGGATTCCTATACTTGTCAAATTTTGTTAACAAAGCTTGGGAAAATTGCATTTTTAATATCGTTATGATGTGGGCGGGGGTTTTGTTAATCCTTCTCTCAACTAACACTCAATTTAAAAGATCGTTTTGGTTCAACAGCATTTTAATATTATTCATTTCACCATTCGTTCTGTCAATTCTAAATTTGCTTGTAATTTACCCCTTGATCAATAACCTTTCGCTGGGATACTCGGGTGTTGCTGCGATTTTTCTGGGGTATGGATTCTTCGCCATCTCGATTTTTGAATATAATTTCTTAAACGTGCAAAATTTTCCAAAAAGAAAAGTCTACCTTTTCTATGCCGTATTCGGATTTTTCATTCTCTTGCCGATAGCCAGTTTTACCTTTTACGCCGATCCAATTGAATTGTCGTTAATTGGACAATATGGGGTCATAGATGGAATTTATCAAACATTTATTCAGACGAAAATCAACATTTTCATTCACGTTGTCGGGTATGTTTCAGGATTACTCATTCCTATCATTTCTTCAACCATATTCAGATTCAAATCGATGACAGATCAGTTTTCAATATCTGATCTTCCCAATTGAATCTTTTCCATTTTTCAATAAAATCGATTAAGTCTTAACAGTTTCATGCATTTTTTCCGCGCCCTTCCAATCCCCGCACCATATCCGGCCCTTCCCCATCCCCGGTTTTCCAATTGTCTGACAAATATCGGATTGATTGAACCCGCTGCTTCAGGCAAATATATAACCGATCAGATGCCTGTTTGGTTAACAACAATGAATCTGGAATCGTACATGGTAACGGAGAGGAAGGTGCGGCACTACGTCGAGACGCATACGCTTGCGGCGCGACTGGTCAGCATCGTCAATTTTTTCACCCTGTTACTGTGCTTGCTGATGGACGTGGTTGACATGCCATCCAGGATCAGGACACATCTGAACAGGGGGCACGGAAAATTCCGATCGGGGAGCCGTGCTATCCTGTCTATGCCCGCTTTTTTGTTATTACGCCATTGACCGCTGGTCCCTGAGCGCGATGTTTCGGTTGCTGTGATACCCGGACAGGCCACCTGCCGTTTCCCCAAAAACGGCGAAAGGTGATTTTCCCGGGTACCACTTTTTGCCGGCTCGCGCTCAGGGACCGGTTTCCTGAATCCTGGACAGCGGCTCTGCCCGTCTGTCACGGTATCGCTGGTGAACACTTCGAAAAAATCGGTGAAAGAATGCAGAGTAATGCATGTGAGCCCCTTCGGGTCACGCAGGAAGCTGTCGATGCGTATGAACGGCAGAGCGGCTTTTTCGGCATTGGAAAGATCATGGTCGAACGCGGTTGCTGGGTAATTGTTCCAAACGAGGCGGTGGCATCCATGCGGCGGCCCAATCGCAGCAATCCCGGGGGCCAGCCGGCCCTCGTTGCGACTTCGTATCGTGATCGCGCGCGTGCAGTACCTGCAGAGAACGCAAACGGAGGTTCATTATGACAGCATTTTCAGCCGGCCAGATCATGTGCGGCAGCGAAGGCCGCGTGCATGTGCGCATCTGGGGAGAACGGTACTACATCTGCCCTGAGGAGCTCGGGATGCTCTTCTTTGTCGGCGATCGCGTGCCCCTCCTCAGGAAAGGGTCGGCACCCGATGAGGTCCCGCAGGTTTCCGGGACCGTTTATCTCAGCCCGTCCGGTCGGGCCGTCATCATTGCCCTTGGCAAACAGCAGTACATCCTTCCCCGCGACAAGTTCCTCGCGGTCGCGCTCGGGGAGGACGTGTCCTGCATCTTCTTTGAAGTGCCCGGGAACGATCCGGAATTTGAAACAATCTCACCCCGCAAGGGAGGTGCGGCATCATGACCAGCCGTCGCGGTACGCTGGTCGAGGAGGGGGCCCGCGAGATCCTCCAGGTGCACGGGTACCGGGTGTGGGTGGTCCCGCCCGGCTTTGATAAGAGATTGCCCCCGGCGCACTTGGTCGCGGAACGGGAATCGGGAGAGAAGCGGTTCATCCGCATCCGGAAATTCTCAAAAGTCCCCTCAACGGTCGATATGGTCATGCAGAAGTGCGGGCTGGACCTTGCGCAGTTCCGCAAACACCTTGCCCGCCACCTTGACAGGGCAGAGTACCATTACGAGATCTGGATCTACTCATTGACGCACGGGTTCCGGTGCTTCGAGGTCTTAAGGGACAGCGTCCGGGAGATCCCGAAACTCTCGCTGTTCGGGCCGGTGGTATCGCGGGCCGGGGGTGTTGCATGACCGCTTTCCACAGGATGCAGACGCTGGAACAACAGGCCGGCAACATCCTCCTGAAACTGGGCTACGATCCGGTGATCGTAACGGACCTTGTCCGGACCTCCCGGTACATCCCGTACAACCTGGCCGCCCGCAAAGAGATGGATAACGGGACCATCGACAACGTGATGGTGAAACTGAAGGTCTCGCTGCATCCGATCCAGTCATTAGAGGAAGCGGCGTTCCTCTGCCGGGACGAGATGGGGCGCATGAAGAGGTTCTTCGCCCAGGCACCGGCAGGCATGAAAGTCTCGCGGTTCGAGGTCTGGGTCTCGATTCCCTCGAACCAGTTCCAGCAGTTCGAGATAGGGCGGGACGGGATCCGCGAGATCCTCGCGCCGGATGAAAACTCCGGGCTGACCGGGGGTGCGGCATGATCTCGCAGCAGTCGTTCCACGCGGCGAAGAACCGGTGCACAAAACTCCTCGTCTCCCGGGGCTACGAACCGGTCCAGCCGGTCACGGACAGTTTCCTTTCGCAGATCATCCCGCTCCATCTTGTCGGGCTGAAAGGCGACTACGAGGCCCTCTGCGCAAAGCTCCGGATTGCCCAGGGTGCCGTGAGCCCGCAGTATGTCGAGTCGTTCTGCAGGTTCGATATCTGCCAGTTGCGATCGCTCCTTTCCATGTCGCCCGGCGACATCTTTCTCCGGTGCGAGGAATGGGTCGTATCGCCGAACGGGTCGATCCACTGTTTCGAGGTGCTGGAAAACGAGATCCGCGAGGTGGCGGCCTATGCCCGGTGAAGAGAAGAAGCCGGAAGTCACGACCGAGAAGATCGAGGACATCCCGCTCTACCTGATCCCGAAAGCGATCGCGGACCAGATCAAAAAGAAGGGCCATTCGGTCTTCCAGATCCTGGTCACCAAGAAGTTCAAGCACCGGTACACGGTGAAAATCGAAACATCCGATGAGTACGCAAAAAGAATACAAGAGGAGGATCCTGCCCGCGAAGAAGGCGACGGGCATGGTTAACCGGTATTTCTTTCTGACTCCGGACGGCGACCAGGGCGAGGGTGGTGACCCGTGGATGGACTGCTCCGTGATACAATTGCCCGAATAGCCGGGCCCGGGCAGGTCATCGAGGTCCGGGCGCTCACCGACCAGTTCACCCACAGCGGCTACTTCAATGATCCCGCTTTGCTTGTGCGGGCAGTGGAGCCGCTGGATGCCGACAACTCAGTACATGGCATCTACGTCACGCTGAACGAGGTGAACCCGGCCCTGCTCTCGCGCCGGGCGAACCGGATCAAGATGCGGCTTTCCAAGAAAGACAGCACGACGAGCGACGCGGATATTCTCCGCCGCCGCTGGCTGCCGGTTGATATCGACCCGCTGCGCCCGAGCGGGGTGTCGAGCACGGACGAGGAGCACGGGCTTGCGCTCGCGAAAGCCGATGAGATCGCCCGGTGGCTTGCCGGGCTCGGCTTCCCGGACCCGGTCCGGGCCGACTCCGGCAACGGGGCCCACCTGCTGTACCGCATCGATCTGCCAAACGATGAAGCGGCAACGGCGCTGGTGAAGAGTTGCCTTGCCACGCTCGACACGCTCTTTTCGGACGAGCGGGTGACCGTGGACACGGCGAACTTCAACGCGGCCCGCATCTGGAAATTCTACGGTACGGTCTCGCGGAAGGGCGATAACACGCCCGAGCGCCCGCACCGGCGGAGCCGGATGCTATCGGCCCCGGATGAGCTGAGCGTTGCAACGATCGATCAGCTCAGGGAACTTGCGGCCCGGCTCCCGACCGAGCAGCACGCCCAGGCACAGCCGGCAACGGCGAAGGACAAGGGCTTTGACCTGCGCCGCTGGCTGGTTGTTAACAGTGTTAACATACGATCCGAGAAACCGTACAGCGGCGGCACGCTCTTCATCCTCGACCAGTGCCCGTTTTCATCGGCCCACAAGGACGGGGCCTTTGCGATCCAGTTCGGAAACGGCGCGGTCTTCGCCGGCTGCAAGCACACGTCCTGCGGTGGCGGTACTCAGCGGTGGCAGGAACTCCGCGAGCAGTTCGAGCCGGACCGGGCCACGAAGCGGAAGGACTGGGAGCAGAAACAGAAGACCTGGCGGAAGGACCGGGCGAAGGCCAAAGCTGAGAGCGAAGGGACTGAGGGCCCGGCCCCGGTCCCGGCAAACCCCGATATCCGGGCAGCAGCCCTCGATGTGCTGGAACACGGCGACCCGGCAGCCCTGATGCTCGCGGCATTTGCCGAGGAGCATGTCGGCGACGAGATCCTTGCCCGGTGCATGATCCTCTCAATGGCTTCGCAGGCCGTGAAGAATTCGGACGGGCTGCACGTCTCGGTAACCGGAGATTCCGGCAAGGGCAAGACCCACGCCTTCCGGAAGATGATGCGCCAGGTGCCGGACCGGTACAAGGTGAAAGGCACGGTGAGCAACAAGGCGCTCTATTACATGAAGGATCTCCAGCCGCGCACGGTCCTGATGAGCGACGACACCGAACTCTCGGACGGGATTCAGGAGATCCTGAAGTCCGCGACCTCGAACTTCCACGAACCGATTACGCACACAACGGTCACCAAGGACCTGACCTCGCGGGTCTGCACGATCCCTGAGCGGTGTGTCTGGTGGATCGCGAAGAAGGAAGGGACCGGTGACGATCAGGTCATGAACCGGATGCTGACCTGCTGGATTGACGAATCAGCTGAGCAGGATGCCCGGGTGCTGGCGGCGAAGCAGGAGAAAGAGGAACAGGACCCCGACACCTTCACCGATGAATCCTCCGGGCTGGTACTCTGCCGGGAGATCTGGGAGGTCCTCCACGAGCAGATGATCTGGGTAATCATTCCCTATTCGCGGCGAATCCGGTTCCAGAGAATCAGCAACCGGCGCAACCCCGACATGCTCTACGACCTGATCAAGAGCCATGCAGCCCTCTTCTTCCGGCAACGCCGGCAGAAGACCGGCAGTGATGGGACGCTCTGTGTGTATGCAGACGAGGCGGATTTCACCGCAGCGACTGAAGTCTTCACGCTTCTGAACGGTACCGCCGGCGGGCAGGAATCGAAGATGACCAAGAAGGAGTCCGACCTGCTCGCCATTATCGAGAAGGCGGACCTGAGGGAGTTCACCATCCAGGACCTGCAGCGGCTGACCGGAGGATCCTACCTGAGCATCTACCGGATGATCAAGGGCTACGACAGCCGGGGGAAGAATTATACCGGGCTGTTGGAAAAGTGTCCGGCGATATCATTCACGGACCGGACCGTGACGCTGACCGAGGAGAGCGGCTATTCGGTCCGGCGCAGGACCGAGGCGTTCGAGTGGGACCGGGAGCTCTACCGGCAGTGGATGAACGGGGGGGCGTGCTGGCTCGACCACAACCCGAAGAACGATGACGATGATTCATCTCATCTTTCAGCAGTTTCAGCAGATTTCAGCAGTTTTTCAGCAACTGCTGAAAATGAGAACGGTGCTTCCAGCGGTTCCGGTTCCAGCAAAGAAGGTGATTGTACAAATAATTCTGTACTAAAAGAAGGATGTTTTCAGCAAAACCGGAATTATGGAGGTGCTCAGGAATCTGAAACGAATTCTTCTCAGTGTCTGCATAATTTGCGATCTGCTGAAAATGAAAAACGATCTCCGCCCGGAACCGCCCGATCGGCCAAAAAGGATGCAGATCGGGCCCCGGGCTCTTTCAGCAGCCGTACGAAAGATGCTGAAAACGTGCTGAAAACAGAACCTTGTGCTGAAAACAAGGGGCCGCCCCGGCCTGTCCGGGCAAGGGACTACAAAAAACTCGAGCCCCCGGAGCCGAAGACCCCGTGCTGGTCCTGCGGGAAGAAAGGCTCCTGGTATGTGGAGAAACTTACTGCAGAGCGTCGGGCCCGGCCCAAGGACCGGCAGGAAGCACGGCGGATCTGCCGGTCGTGTTACAATGAGGCGGTGAAGGCGGAACAGATGGCATCGGTCCCGCTGCCGGGAACGGTTGATGTTTCCCGGTGCACGCGGGTTACTGCGGATGTTGGGAAATGCTCGGTCTGCGGGATTGCGAAGGCGGTGTGGATTGATCGAGAAGCGGGCGTGAAGTTGTGTGAGCATTGTTACGGGAGGGGGTTGCGGGAGGATGCACGGGAGGCGGGGGTGGTGTGACGGTCCCACCAGCTCTTCTCTCGCATGAGAGTACGAAGATCGATACGGAAAAGGTAAAATGATGATCTAGGTGGCGATCGGAACGATTTCTCAATGCTGAGTAATAGAAACGTTTACATAAAAATATTAACTCGATTGATTGATAATTATCTAATGCCTTTAGGGGATGCGATTATTTGCCCTTATTGTGGCAATCCAAGTCCAGATTTCAAAAGACGAACCAAAGGGACAGTCAGCATGAAATTTAATGCAGGATCACCCGAGGGGGGAATCAGCTTTGAGGGCATTGATCAAACTGCACCGCTTGTAACATGTACACTCTGTGATAGAAAATATTACCTTTTCGCACTTAGTCATAACAAAGATTATTGCCAAAGATTTCTGAATAAGACAAAGTTTCATGAAACTGTTTATGAAATAATGAAAAGTTATCAACTTTCGTCTAATGATATCATCGATGGTTTTGAAGGAATAACTCAAGTGAAATCGTTTACTTCTTGCATCAATAATATAAAGAGAAAAATTGATTATGGCGATGATATCCATCTTGTCTTCAGGAAAGATCCAAATACGTACTTTATCACAATAAACAATTCGACACGAACTTATCAAGCAGTAAACTTAGGGGTGGCCTGATGACTGTCAAATTTAAAACAGCTTCGGATAGCACGAAAATCTATTCATTCAAAGAATTTTGTAAAATGGTAGATCAATCCGAATCTAATGACCGTCAAAAACTGCTAATCAGTGATATGTTTTTAGTCCTCCTTTATGCAAAGAGGGATAAACCGGTGTATGGAAGAACGATGCTGATAAAACAGTTATTCCTTCTCTATAACGAAGTATTCGATAAATTCCAAAAAATCCAGATCCAAGAGCCAAATTTTATTCCCTATGATTTTGGCCCTTATAGTTTTAAGTCGATGAAAATTCTTGACGATTTACGATTTTCAAAAGAGATCGCTGTAGATGGCAAGAAGAACACAAAAAAAGAGTCATTTTGTTTAACTGATAAGGGGAGCATTACCGCAAAAGAAAGATTCGATACCCTTCCAAGTGCCCTTCAAGAAGAAATTAAAAGCAGAAGAATCGGTTGGGATCAACTTGGAACCCGGGGTATGCTGAAATATGTTTATGAAAATTATCCCGACATGAAGGAGAAATCAAAAATAAAAGGGAGATATAAGGACATTACTTGGGGTGTAGGAAAAGCATGAAGGTAAAAGTCAGATCTATAGATGACAGAAGATCTGATTTATTCTATACCGCACGATCAGTTGAAATTAAGCCCGGTAGTAAAACAATAAAAACCCCAATACGAGCCTTGACCAATGGTGATTTAAACGCAAAAGCAGGAGCACCTATTGATCTTCCATTGGAAGCCCCGATTGCGGGAATTCATTTTAAATTGAAAAATAAGGACGTACATGGAATATTAACAAAAAATGCTGCATCAAATAGTCTCATCAATCGAATTGAAGATTTTTCACAGCAAATGCAGCATTCCAGTGTCATTCTTCCATTAATCCAGCCTCCAGAATCCTCCTTTAAAGATATATTAGCGAAAGAAGAGAACCGGCGAGTCTTTTTTCGATTAATAAATAAAATGCAAAAAATTGCTGGATTAACTAACATTTGTGTTCCATGGCTCGCATTTTCTAAGGAGAAAACGGTTCAATTTTATCAGGAAATTTTAAAAAATTCAGATGACAATTATGTTTTTTTCATAGATGCTAAAGCAAATCCGGATGATGTGGATTACATCTCGAATTTCCTTAAACCGCATATCGAAACAGAAAGAATCCAATTTGTCGGAATTCTTCATCAGCATGTACGAAAAGCACTGAGGAGCTACGATATTCTTTGGGAAAAATTCAAAGATTGTAATGTTGGTATCGTACTATCCGACATTGATAGAGTTGATTTGGATAATCCAACGTCAGCTGCGTATGTTTCCAGTTCTCACCTCAATGAATTCATTGTGGGAGATGTATTTATGTCCAGAGTTTTTGGTGGTGGCGGAGGGGGTGACCCCTCACACACTCCGATAAACCATCGATTGAAGGTATTCAATTCAAGTGAGTTATCTGTTAAACCGATCGAAAAATATTCTGATGCGGATTGGATTCAAAATATTTCTGATACAATTCCGGACCCTCGCCTTCTAAGAAAACTAGAAAATTATCAAGAAGCAAGTGACGATCAGAACAAATACAATGTTCTGAATTATGTAACTAAAGTGCATGAATATATCCGTAGTTCTGATGAATTTGTCAAGTCTCAGGATTATATCCGAAGAGAAGAGTCTTCCGAATACATTGGTGCGAAATCTGCCTTGAGTGTTGCACTTGCAAAGATGCGGAATCAAAAAAAACTTGATTCTTACTAATTGACTCGTCATGTATTCACGACGACTATTTTTAAAAGAAAAAGGTAATTAAAACAGCAACTTTCTCCTAATTCCCTTCAAACGCTTTCAGTGCGGCCTGAGCCGGTTCACTGTAAAATTCGATCTGTAATTTATCGATAACTTCAGCCGGTAGCTCCCCAAAGTCACGTTTATTTTCAGTGGGGATTAAGACCCGACGGGCACCGGCATCCATGGCGATCCGTAGCTTATCCCCCAACCCTTCGACACGGCTCAGTACTCCATGAATACTCATCTGACCAAGAACGACAATACCGGCCCCGATGGGTCTTCCAAGGAGCGAGGAAATCATGCCGATGTAAAACACAATGCCGATATCTCCGGCGTCTTTCCCCTGCATCAGACTCATGACCTGGATATTCACATCATAGGATGAGATGTCCCGGTCAATTCCAATCTTCCCGGAATTTGCCTTGAGATAATCATAAGCCATCCGGGCCGATTCTTTTATCCCCTTTCCTTTCGTGCCGACAACATTAAACCGGTGGCCGCCCGGGGTCGTGGAAATCTGAATACGATAAAGGGCGTACCGGTTTTCCTCTTGATCATAACCGACGGTGAAAATATCGCCAGGTGCAGTGGAGCCTTCCGGCATCAGGGTGGTTGAACCAAGCTCTTTGCAGGAGACAAAATGTTCCTGACCAGATTCTTTGTCGATATAGGAGAAGTTTACCTTCGAATATTCGATTCCGCCCATCCGTTTGAGCTGCTCTTTTACCCTGCGACGGACTTCCATTGCGAAGGAGAGATATTCCTCGATCTCAGCTTTGGAACAATTACCATCCGGGTGGAGGAGCTTGATCATGCCGGAAGTTGTTTTCGCTATAGCTTTCCGGTCCCGTTCTTCGATATGGCTTCCGAGGCTGAAATAGCGGTCATATAGATCCGTGTAATTTCTTTTCCTGAGCTCATTATGGAAAATTTCTGCAAGGTAATCAGAGATGAAGCCGAGGTGTGACGTGAAATAATCGACCTGCATCTTGGGGATCTCCCAGCCCGGCAGGTAGGCATGCCACCGGTCATGGAATGCCATGTCATTCCGGATAGACTCCGGAAGAACATTGAAGAGGTGAGACATACGGGCAGTTGTCTCAACATCCCCGTCGATATTTCCATTGAAGACGATTCCGGCATCGGCAGAAGTCGTTCCCTTATCATCGCCGCGGGAAAAGGATCCCTGTTCCATGTATCCCTTGTAGATCTGCTTATTCTGCTCTGCCTTGAAATGGGACCCGGCAACTTCATCAAAAGCTACGAGGTCAAATTTCATGACAAGCCCTGGCTTGTCTTTCCTTCCTTTCCAGCCAAAGAGATCGGCAACACTTCCCTGTCCTCCTGACAGGAGAATGACGTTGGGTGACACTTCACGGTACACGAAAGATTTGCCCGTTCCCCGAGGTCCCAGTTCGATCATGTTGTAATTTTTCTCTACCATCGGGACGAGACGGAGGAGGAAGAGGAGTTTTCTCCGGAAGGTGAAATCAGGATGGTTGGCATTGTAACCCATAGAACGGATAAGAAGATCGATCCATTCTTCCCGGGAGAAAGTCGCTCTCCCGGCCACGAACTCTGAAAAATTGGAGCTCGCAATCTGGATCGGAGAGAGACGCCGGATAACAAAGGGGCGGATGGCGCCATCGTTCCCGAGGGTATCGTCATAATTCAGTTCGATGTTGGCCCAAATTCCTCCGGTCAAAAGCCGCTCGTTCCCGTAAACGAGTGAATGATCGATATGAACTTTGTCAAGGCTGCACGTTGTCAGTTTAGCCCAGAATTTCCCTCCCGCTACTTTTTCATCGAAGGTAACACTGACATGGTCAATCAGTTTCAGTGTCCCGTGGACCTGGAGCCGGGCCTTGATGAGTTCGGTCTGGTCAGGGCGGACAATGCGTTCTGCAATGGCATTTTTTACCAGTTCGAGTCCTTTATTGATTTCCTCTTCATTCGTTGTGGAACAGTATTTACCGAGTAAATATTCCAGGACATAAATCGGGATATTGAATCCGACCTTGAGTTTTTTTACCAGGTCTTTCCTGACAAACCGTCCCGGAAATGCAAGCGCAATTTTATTGTCAAGATCGTCGAGCTGAAGTTCCGGGGCCATGGTGTATCAACTTTTTATTATCTGTTATTTCCTATATGCCCTGTGATCAGCGATGAATATTCCTTTGCATCATTTTTCCACTCATACCGTTGTTCAACGAATTCTTTTGCCTTTCGCATGATATAACAACGATTTTGGTAAGGAAGCCGTACATGGTTGATATCATAACCGGGGGTTAATTCATTTATTTCGACCAATGATCTCCCTGGACCCGGATTGCAATGTAATTGGGCAATAAAAACTAAGTTGGATTGTTTTGAGTAATTAGAATACTCAATAAATTTTACTTCCTTATTTTCCACCAAGGTGATATGTCTTTTTTCACCATGGGCAAGAATCCATAACCACCTAATATTTGGATTATTGTATGCCTGTTTGAAGTCATCTTCACTTTTTATTGGATACACTTTATATGGTTGACTCTCATCAAAAATCTTAATCAATAGATCGACAGTATCCGCAATAAAAAATTGCTTCTCTCTTTCCTCGTATTGAACAAAAAGAATTCCATGATGGGGCTTGTCCGGGGAGAATTTTTTATTCTGTATTCCAGATGAGAAGACTTCACTTTTTTTATAATATTCTGCGGTAAGAAAAACTGTAATTGCCCCGATTATTGCCCAGGGAATTAATCCAAAGAGAATGAAATATTTCTGTGAAAGAACCCCATAAACCAACACAACAACCATTATCGGGATTAATTGAAAAGAAAAAACACTCATTAAATTATACAAATCAGTATCTTTAAAAATACAGCATTTTAGTAAATTTTTCTGAAATTTTAAGTCAATAAACCACGAAATGTTAGTATAAACATAATAGTAGTAAATTTGGTTAATTGTTTCAAGAATTTTTTGCAAATTCATGATAAAATCCAATGAAAATTTAAGTATCTTCCCCTCTAAAACCATTCATCGAGTTCCACTTTGAGGATAACGCCGGTGTGATCAAGGGGTTCATTTGTTTCCTCATCGTAGATCCAAAGAGTCAGCTGAGCATCATACGGGGCCTGTGCTGATTTCTCTTTTTTGATGGTGATTGGCTGAGGACCTCCCCCAGGTGTTATTGTCACCGGGTGCTGTGATGTGAAGATGAGTTCCCCGGATTCGTCGTGGATTATTTTGACTATGACATTCCGGGAGATGAGTGTGCCATCGATAGAGCCATCAAGACTTTTCTGGATAGCACCTGCTGGAGCCACTTCAATCCGTTGTTCCAAGGTGGTAATCTGGTCCAACGGTTTTATTACAACACCGATTTTTTTACTCTTCTTCGGGTAAGAGACGGTAATGACCGGGATGATCAGCTCCTGAAGGGTTGCGCCGCCGTGGAAGTATCCGATTCCTCCGTATGTCTCGAACACATTGATGCTCCTTGGTATCATGCATTCCAGATTGCTGCCACCTATCGTGACCTGAACAGCGGTATCATGCGTCAGGTTATATCCGACAATTGCCCGCCGGCATTTCCAGAGTAGCTCTCCCTCGGGTTTGCTGATGTATTCATCTTTCTCCGGCTCCCAGTGGAAGAAACCGTGATCTGTAGTTATGAGAATAGTCGGATATCCCCCGCGTTGCAGGAGTTTCACAACACGGACATATCTGTCGAGAATTTCTTCAGCACCTGAGAATTGCAGTTCATCATCATGCCCCTCTTTATCCAGCTGATCGCCGAAGACAAACAGGATTTTTCCGAGATCTTTGACGTTGATATCGTCCGGTGAGGCTGTGAGAATTTCTTTGATCGTCGTGAAGTGTTTTGTTTTTGTCTCACGCAGTTTGAATTGACCTGAAAGAAGGTCCCGCCGTTTTGCTAGGACCGCCAGATTGCCGGCAAAGCCCCGTGTTGTTACTGCAAAGGAATCCCTCTCGATTTTTACTTCAATATCCTGGGGATTGATCGGTAACGCATAGGCCATACCGAGTGCGGTGATAGACGGCAGCGGTGCCCGGGCCGGGACAACCGTTGCACGTTTCGCCGGTTCACCGGCATTGAGCATGCCAGCTAGGCGCTCTCCGAGATCATAGCGCAAGGCATCAAGGTAAATGATCGCAACCGGGCTCTTGGGAGTTTCCTGTGCTATTGACTGTGCAATAATTTCCCCGGCATAAGGTCCGAGATTGCCATGATCACCCTCTTTCGCGATCAGCTCCGAGAATGCCTGATTGGTGCTGTCGAGTTGCCGGTGATAGGCAGAACCGAGTCGTGTGCGCACTTTCAGTAATTCAGCCGGGATATCATGACCGTCTGCGAATAAAACTTCACCGGCACTGTCGATTTCCCAACCCTTTTCCGTGAACCAGCTGATTGCATCCCCGATAGAACGCCACCGGGTGCTGCATGATGTTTGTGCAACCAGCCGCTGGGCGATTTCTGCCATTTGGATAAGCTGGTCCCACCTGACTTTATTCTGCGCAGTCGAACCCCAGAATCCTGCTGCGTGAGATTTATAAATCCGGATTTTATCGGCAAGATAAGCAACGAGTTCTGCATCGTTCTTGCAGGGCTGGATAGTCTTCAATTCCTTGTTGAAAAGTTCCGCTTCTATCGTGCGGGAGGCATAGGTTAGTTCGGTGAGGGCAATACCGGAAGCCCAGAAGCGCAGCGGGGTCCTCTTCTCCGCTTCGATCGCCAGCTTCTCAAACGAGGGGATGTAATCGATCCGTTTCATACACTCGCTCAAGAGATTAAGTGCCTTCTCCCGCTGGAGATCGTTGGAGATGATGAAGGAGGTATCCTGCCCGGGATCTACCGGGGATTTCTTTACCGTGTCAGTGCAGAGGAGAACTGCAAGCGCCTGAATCTGCCATTCGTCATTTTTTCCAGCATGGGGTTCAGGGAGGCCGAATTCCTGTAAAATTCTCCGGCAAAAGATCCCGAAACGCTCCGGGTCTTTCAGATCAGTAATCGCATCGCTGTTGCCCGAGAGCATGGCCAGAATACAATTATTGTCGCAGGAGTCCCGATCGGTTACATTCTGCCAGGTGGAGAGGGGTTTTTCCAGTTGTGTCCGGGTAAATGCCGGTAATGAATCTCCGAGTTCATGGATTTTCGCCGGGTTGACACCATAATCGAGAAGGGCTTCCTCAAGGGATTGTTCCCGTACGTTATTTTCTCCCGCTCGTATCTCGAATACCTTGAAGTACGTGATTTCGCTGCGGCCCCTCGGCAGCCAGATTATCCGGCGTTTATCTTCGTGAGATTCTGCATGAAATCGTTCCCTCAGCTGCAATTCAGAGATTTCTTCGGCCCAGAGCTCGATCTTGGTATCTTCCTGGACCGCTGCAAGGAGGTCTTTCCAGACCCGGTGAGGATCGCACCAGACGATATAGGGGGAGGTGTGACCTGAGCGGCTGAATGCACCATTGATTTGCTCAGTGAGCCACTGACGGAAGCTGTCGGGTGCCGTGGACATAAATGAAATTTACTCTCCTAATGTTGTTCTTTTTCATTTGCGGGAATTAAAATGTATACAATTTTTTTCAGCTCCCTTGATGGGATTGGATTATCTGAATCGCCAAATTTATCGTTGATAGGTATGAGTAGAAAATCCATTCGAGATAGACATCCTGATCATATTCTGTTTTTTGACCGGGTTTGTGATGTCTAATACCGAACTCATTTGCGATATGAAATAATTCGCCCTCGTCCTTTCTTAAGGGGAGTTTTCTTATTTCGGGTCGTAAAAATTCCAGAACATCCGCGAGAATTCTGACTGCTTCTTTTTTCTCTTCTGTGGACGCCCTGTGCCTTCGAAATTTTAGGACGGCGTATTTTACTTTTTCATTGACATTCTTTGGATCATATTCTGGGATTTCTGTTGCGAGAAGTTCATGAAGGCCAGGGCCGCCTTTCAAAAGGATCTCCCCGTCCGGAGATAATTCATATCCTTCGGTATAATCATTCAACTGAGGATTAATCTGATTTAGAAATTCTGATTGGCCAGTTTTCTTATCAAAGGTTGAATAATGCCACCCACAATTCCCGTATTGATGATATGACCCACCTATTGGCTTTGATATTAAATCAAAGACTAATTCAATTATATCGAAAAGATCCTCCTCGGAATAATTTACAATTTTTTCCTCAATAGGCCAAAGACCGGATTTCCTCAATTTTCTGAAAACATACATTTCTGTATCTCTTCCGGTGATTCCTGGCACAAAACCGGCATCGACACAATTGTAACCAAGTGCTTCCTGAAAATAAAATTGATCTTGAAGATCTCGATATATGCCCAAAAATAACCGCTTCAGCATTTCCAAATTAATTTTTTGTATCTCCCTGTTTTTCCCGGTTCTCACCGAGTAATATTTCCTCTCGTCGGTCACTCCCACCACCCGCACTTCGGCAGCTTACCCTCCCGGCACCACCGGCGCTCATCCGCCCGCCACTCAGCCCGGTCTGCAATAGCCTTCTCCACATCCTTCTTCGCAATCACTTCAGCTGCGAGCAGCCCGGCTTTCTGCAGCGGAGAAATATTCACCCGCACCCCGTCATTGATATCCGGATCGTACCGTTTTTCCTGAGCATAGAACTCATCACCGGTTTTCGGCTGCGGAGATTTCCCATCGCGGGACGTCCATTTGTCGAGAGGTCCTGTCTTCACGATCTCTCGCAATGCCGCTGAATCAAACCCGGTATCGGCAACGTCCTGCAACACCTGGGCGAAGTCTTTCAATTCGGCAATCCAGTTATCGAGCTGAACCTTCCGGCTTGCCTGATCCCCGGTCAGCTCTTTCCGTACTTCTAGTGCCCTGAGTTCCGTTCCGTACCGGTTGATCAAATCCCCGACGTAATGCGTTCTGATCTTATGCAGGATATCGGAATCGATCTTATGGTAATAGACCAGACAGGAGAATGCAGGCTCCCTCCGTGATCCCCGACCTTTTCCTTTCCCGGCACCTGTACCCGAGGGGTTACTGGACAGTTGCCATGCGATCGGGCGCTTCTTGAATTGCGAAATATGGTGCTTGAAGAACTCCCCTGCGAGCCATCGTTCGAGCGGAATCCCGACAACCTCTTCAAACTCTTTCTCGATCTCGTGCACCTTTCCGCCAGGGAATTCTGCGGCAATGCGATCCCTGACCTGTTGGAGCAGCGTCGGGTGAATAAGTCCGCTTGTGATTGGCATAATTCCGTCAGCATCCACCCATTCCGGCACTGATGCATTAGTTTCTATCTGCTTAGGCCAGCGATGGCCGAGTAACCGAAGCACCATAACTGTAAAAAGATCCTCAATATAGTGTTTTTCTTCAGGGATGCATCGCCAACCTTCTTTTTCAATCCCTTTCTTTAGAAGCCAGTATATGGAGATTGGATGATGTTTTAACTCTTTTGAGAATTGTTCTATTGATGTTTCAGGTTGTTGAGAAATTCCACTTATGATAGGGCCTATATTTTCATTTTTATCATCGGTGGGACATCCATCTATCAATTGATTATCATCTACTTCTATTGAAATAGAATTCTTTTGGTAAATTATTGACAACTTATTCGAAATGGCTTGAATATCGTTTTCACTAGAAGTAACATTTGAGAAATTTGAAAAAATATCAGCAAAACCTAATTTTCCCCATTGTAGAAATTCGTTAGTAATTGGCGGAAGTGAAGAGTTATTTTTTAACAATGAGAACGAATGGAAATCTCTCATATATTTATTTTTTAAGGAGGGATCAATACCCGTTCCTTTAAAAACAGATTCATCAATAATTTCTTGAAATACGGATAGATATAATGAAAAAGTATAGGATTCTATTATTTTGTTTTTTACATAAATTTGCAATGAATTACAATTTGTTAAGGATTCCGCGACAAAAAGTCTTGAAATTGGAACCGCTGCATCCATCCTCTTTGCGATCTCAACCGAACAAGATGCTAATAAGGATAATTTTGCAACTATATCTTTTTTGCATAACGGTAGTCGCTTTAAATCATTTGTTTTAATACTAATTGTAGGGTTTATTGCATAAATCATTTGAACTGCATATGCAGAATTAACGAAAGCTAGTATCCAAAATAAGTCGTGTGAATTATGCGGTATTATAACGGGTCCAGTACAATCCCAAATCGAACCCGCCTCCATATATCGTGCTCTTAACCGAGTGCTCACCGAGGAATATGTGATACCGGGTTTTCCCCATAAATGTATTCCAGCGGAACGAAAAGTTCGAGATGACCGCATTCGGAGCATTCCTTTTTCAGATACATCTATCGAGAAATCATTGTTCCCGTACCACGGTATGGATCTACCACCATTCATATAGGGATTAAAGCCTGAGCGAATTTCCCACCAATTTTTTACAAATCTTGCATTATTTCCAGTAACCATCCCCGCAGGAAGGTCGGCGATATTCTCAAGCTTGACACAAGAAAATTCATTTAATTCCGATATATGCAAACGATAAACGATCGGGTGTCCTGGCACTCTTAAAAAATCTGCCCAACTTCTTTCTGATGTAAAGAAATGTGATTTTCCGTTGGTTAAGCAAAATAATCTTAAGGAAGTTTCCTTTTTCATTTCGGCAGTAAGGTCAACAAAAAGTCCTTTACGTCCTTTTGAAGAACGATGTAATATTAAAAGAATGACATTGACAATTATTCCCGTTATTTCAGAAAATGCGTATGGGCCGAGGTGAATGAAAAGGTAAGGATCAGTTTCATTATATAAATGATTTCTTAAGTTAAGGTGCCTCTCAAGGTACATGAAACTTTGTTGGGATACTAATGCAACAAGGCCTTCTTTTTGAGATAATTTTAAACAACGTTCAATGAAAACTGTATACAAATCTTGGCTCGATTTTGGATAATTACAATAAATATATTCTTTCATTGCATTTCCAAAACTTGAGCAGTGCATATACGGCGGATTCGCAGCTACTACATCATAACGCCGAGCGAGCAGATCAAATAATGCAAGCCCTTTCACTGCTGATTGAGAGAAAAACACCTCGGTAGGTAATGCTTTCTGTGCCTCGTTCTGGAAGTGAGTTTTAAGCCGTTTCATTACCTGCTGTTTCCAGCGAGGGAAGTTAACTCTCTCAACAACTTCGCCGGATTGTGAATCAAACCTCTGCTGTTTTGCCTGCTCTTTGAGTACTTTAAGTTCTTTCTCGACCGGCTCCTCAATCTGCACAAGTGATCCAATTTCATGAACATTTTGCAATCCCTCAAAAACGGTGAGGAGAGCAGGGCGAAGTGGGATGTCCTCCGGATACTTACTCAAAAATGCATCGAGATGATCCTTACCTTTCGGGAGCCGGATATTTGTTGCGATGATGTGGTCGTGGTATTCGGAGAGGCCCTCTCCGGTTAATGGTTTCTTTGTTTTCGTAAAAACCATTTCAGCTGCCTTCATCCAGAGCACTGCCTTCGTGATCTGGACAGCCCGTTCATCGATATCGATTCCAAAGAGGTTATTGTTTAGAATGGACTGGCAGATCGCTTCCGGCTCTCTGATTTCCCCCTCCTCCTCATACATCGCATATAGGAGATCGAATGCTTCGATAAGGAAATGTCCGGAACCACACGCTGGGTCAAGGAAGGTAAGTTCTGTAACTATTTTATTCTCATTGGGTGCTTGGTCTGGGTTCTTGATGTAGTACTCCCATGATTTTCCGAGCTGCGAATCTGAATGCATCCCCATCCAAATTGTTCCAAGTGAATTCTGTACAAGGAATTTTACCATATAGGGTTCAGTATAAAGTTGTGTAACTGGAATTATATCCGGACCTTCTAGTTTTGCCCATCTATTCGAACGGACCCAATCGAATATCCGATCCTTCTCCTCCGAATTCCAGTACTGGTATGCCCAGCCGAATGCATCCGGTGCGGTGAAGACTTCATCAGTCGCTCTCCCGCCATTGGCCGGGGCCGAACCGGAGAGCAGGGCAATGCAGTACTTCAGTGCGACCACGGAAGGCCGGAGAGCGACAGCCGGTGAATCTGGTGCAAAAAGATCGGGGAGCTCTTGGGAGCGCTCCTGGAATTCTTCCGACAGCATCGCGAAGAGCCCGTCATCCTCATCAGTGCACTGCTTGGGATTTGTTTGTGCAAACCGGTCATGCACCATCGATCGCCCATGATACACTTCCTCTTGAAGAATCACCGGATCGATGATCCCCCGGGCTTCCATGCAGCGCAGGGCGAAGAGCCGGTTGGCCCATGAATACGCGGACTCACGGATAAACTCGGCGACTGCGTCCGACTGTGACACTCCCGCGTCGCTGCGGAGTGCCAGGTATGCATCGATCAGCTCCCGGGCCTTCCGGTCCACGGAAGACAGGTTCGGCATCTCACTGATCGGTTTTACAGGCCGGTCCCGCCAGATCCCGATCTGGTTCAACCTGCGTTCAAGATCCCCGGCATTCCAGGTTCCGTCTTCTGTATAAGAGCCTTCGAGTGTATGCCGGAGCTCAAGTGAGAGGGCCCGGAGTATCTTCTTGAGGGGTGCGTCCATATTCTTCCCCGTTTACTCAAGTTCTACGGTCTTGTTCTGACCCAGGGCCGTTTTCACTTTCTTATCGAGCGAGTCCCGGAACGAATTCCATTCCATCTCGGTCTTTATCGTCTGGGTCTTGCCGGACGCCACAATCTTGATCCGCTCCTTCTGCCGCTTCTCCGCTGCAACCGGTGGCTTGATCTTTGCAATCTCATCCTGAACGGTAGAGATCAATTGCGCAATACGCCGTTTCACTTGTTCGACGTTGTTGATGGTCGCCGCAATACCGGTACCCGCATCCAGCTCCGTTTTCAGGTTTTCGAGCGTCTTCTTCGCACCGTTCTCGTGATACTTTCCTGGCATATCAGCATTGGTAAACAGCTGCTGGATTGTCTGCTCGGCAGCGGTGATCTCGGCATCCGCCTCTGCTTTCAGCTGGCTCACCAGTTCGGTGATCTCCATCTGGGCAGTATTCCGGGACTGCTGGAGGGTCTTCCAGACATCGTCCTGCATGATCGTTGTCTGGGCGAGTGCAGTATCCCAATTCTTCAGGAACGCTAATGCCCGGCCATTTTCATCGAGCCGGAACTGGATTGCCGTGAGTTCATGAGCGAAGTCACGCATCTCGGTAAAAGCAGTACCCCATTTTTCCGTGAATGTATGCGATGACCCGATTGCCTGGACATATCCCGGCAATTTCTCCTTCACTGCCATAATCTCGGTTATCACATGATGGGGATTGGAGAGACCAACGAACTGCTCGAATGCCTCCTTCCCCTCAGAGAAATCTTTGGAGAGGGGGAGCCTGGCTGCATTCGCCCATCGCATCGTCTCATCTGCGAGTTTTCCCTGTGCTTCTGCAAAGACCTTCATTGCATCCGAGAGTCCCTGCGGAATCTCCGGAATATTCCGTTTACCGATGAGGGCAATCAATACTTTCCGCGCATCGACGAGCACGGTCTTGTCCGTTTCGCTCTCCTCCATCTCTAGCTGGACCTTGTTGAAGTCCCGGCTGTTCTTGAGAGCATTCTGGAGCGAAGAATCCGCCGGATTGGTGAAGGGCTTCTTCTCGATAATCACCTTCATATCTCCGGACCGGACCAGTGCCGCGACACCGGCACGGATCGCTCCCTGATGCCACCCATACGGAGGGCGAGAGAATTTTTCAATCAGATCGTTTCCTAAAACACGCTCTTTGATCGACCGCTTCGAGTCCATGAACGCACTGATCTCAAACAGGAGCGGGGATTGTTTGTCGATACTCCCGGCCTTATCGTAGATCTTTATCCCCTTCATATCCGCAGTCAGGGTATGATCGCCTTTCAGGATATCGACAATAAGGTTCTGCTCTTTCTGGACACGGTACGGGACTTTTTCATACTTGGTATAAATTCCGGGCATGAACTGGGCAAGCTCCGCCCGAAGAGCCTGGGAGGGTGTCTGGTCCTTTTTCACCGCAAGAGACCGGGAGGATCCTTTGAAAATAATCTGGGCTTGGCGTAAGGACTCACTGACACTTTCCTGGATCTTATTCCGCTGTTTTTTCAATTCATTCTCTTCACGGTTCGATGCCAGCTGCTGGGCCTCGGTGGATTTGTGAGGATCACCTTTCCAGAGATCGATCACACTTTTCATCGCGATGTAATATTTGACCTGATCATCGAATTTTGGCACCGTGCCGGAGAGAACAAACAGGGTATGCTCATTCGTATGATGAGTACTATCCTCTTCGATATCTGCGATCTGTCTGCCCCCGAGTCGTTCCAGGGGCGAATAGATCTGAACCCGGATATCGCCATCCCGGGTCACTTCCTTGGTATCGTAGGTTATCCTTACCGGGCATTCCCAGCCCATGAATGGGACCGTGGAGAAATCAACAAACTTGAGATCCAGATCTTCGATTCCTTTCAGAACATCCTGCCAACGATATGAACCCATGGCCTCGATGACTTCTTCCTCAAAATTCCGGCCCTCTTTGGTCAGGAACTCATAATCATCGCCGATCCGGGCAACGATCTTGGCCTTCTGCAATTTTTCCAGTTCCGGGGTGATCTTCCGCACAATAGCGGCAACATCGTCATCGGTCCGTTCAACGAGCAGTCGTGCAAGGTTCTGCGGAGTTTTCGGGATATACCCGATTTCCCGGATAAGATATAACACCTCAGCAACCCGCCGGGTAAGCTCCGTTGCGCCAGAGACCCGCTCGGTGATCCTGCTCAGCTCTTTTCTGACATCAGGATTTACTTCACTTCCTTCAAGGTTGCCATACACCTCATCGAAGGACACCAGATCCCCAACGGGTGCCTTGAGATATTTCCGTCTGCCGTTGATGATGATATCCTGCGTGATCGCAAGAAGCGTTCGGGTTGAACCAGAGAGCTGTTCACCACGGCCACCGGCACTTCTGAGAGATTTTACAATATCCGGGATGAGATGAATATGATACGGGAAGAACGGATAGAATTTCTCGAAGCTCTCCGGAGTACAATCCGGCAGTTTTTGCAGGGTGTCCTCAAGTTGCCCCATCCCTCGCAGGACACCGGCATTTGCCTGATAAACGGACGCAATCTCTTTTTTACCGGCTACATTCTTCTTGAGAAGACGGTCTTCGAGCACACGTTCGATATTTTCCGTTGTAAGGGAGATCTTGAACCGGAACCGGGCCTCGATCTTTTTCATATCAGTCTTGAGCCCTTTCGCATTCCTGATGATCGAACTCATGTCTTCATGGGTTGTCACCGTTACCCAGATCTTCCCTTGTCCCCGTGAACCGGCTTCCTCTACAAATGCCTGGAGGAGGTGGAGCCGGTCTCCGTCGTCTCCTATCCACTGCCCAGTCTCATCCATCACCAGCATCAGCCGGCAGGGTTTCTTCTCCCTCTTCTCCTGTGCTTTGAGATCGGCAAGAAGTGTTGAAACCAGAAACTGAATGTTGAACAAATCCCCGCTCTCTGCACTTTTCAGAGCAGATTCCACTTCTTCAGCGGTGGAAAAATTATCCGGTGCTACTTCACAGACAGCAGCATACAGTTTCTTCCGGTAGAATCCGGGATTTTTCTGGATATCCTTCCATGGCTTGTTGATCAGACGTTCTGCAGCTGAATGCAGGGCATCGAGCTTTCCCATTTTGTCAAGCTCGGACTCGATGACTTTTGCAAAAATATGGTTTGAGCTGTATCCTTTGGAGATGTAATACTGGTTTAAGAGGACAAGAGGGAGGGGGGTATCCTTGCTGCCGATGAGAGTATTCAGGTTGAATGCCAGGACATTGGTGTTACACTGGGAGATACGCGAAAGATGACGAATCAGTGCATCATGGCGCTGGCTGGAGGGGGGAACACGGCTTTTGAAGCGTTCCGTTGCAGGAACTCCATCCAAGGTCCGGTTTTCAATCAGGAGAGATATGATCTTGGCGAGGTGGGATTTACCGGACCCGAAATAGCCGGAGATCCAGACCTCGGTCTCATCCGTTGCGGAGAGAATCGTATCGGTATAATGCTCAAGCACTTCCTCCAGGAGCTGCTCAAGGGCAGGAGTGACGACAAAGTTGCCAATCTCAGCTGCCAGCTTCTGATCATTCTCACGCTCTCCGACTTTGATGACCGGATCAATCTTCTCTTCGATTTTTGTCTCGAATATCTCTTTAATAAACATACAATCCCCCTAAAGGATATCTCCACGATACATGTACTCATCAGCCTGATTCAGAAATGAATAGCGGCGAGGTTCTGTCAATGTGCCCGGGATAAGAATAACGACTGGACCTTCAAGCGATTCCTGCTCTTTATCCCACAACCGCTGCATCAACATCTGCGGCCCGGTAACCGGATACAACGCTGCCATCGATTTGAGAACCACGACGGGCTTATCGGCATGCATTTCCCTGAACGCTGCCTGGATCTCTTCAGCAATTTTCGTCAGCCAGAGGTTCGCAAGTTCCTGCTCCGGATTAGAACCCGGTGCGGGATCTTCCAAAGTTTCTATGACAGTTTCGAGTCCGATATCATTGGTTGCGGCCCTGGTTATCTCCAGCAAATCGAGGTCCCTGACCATAAATTCAGTATTCAGACTTTTAATCTGTGCATCCCACTCCCTGAAAACATCCTCCTCAATATCCGGGGGATAGACAACGGCGAGGAAGGGCGCACCGGTTTTCCTGCCAATGTGATGATAACGGGTCTGGATCCAACCTACTGCTTCGCACAGATGCTTGTGCCATTCCGGCATGATGGTCATAGTTGTTCTCCGGGCATACGTACCAGTTCAAGGATTGTTGTCGGACCTGATCGTTCGAACCGTATCCATTGTTTCATCGCCATTCGGTTTAACGCATCGATAACATCGACTTCGTTCCAGAGGAAAAGCCGCCAGTCCTTCGCTGCGATCAATGCCCTGCCATCGTATCCTTCTGCCATCAGAATGCAAAGCAGGTGATAGGCAGTTTCGAGGGCTATCGATGGACGCTGAATTGATTTATTGACGGTCCCTTTCAGGATGCCGAAATCTCTAAGAGATGAAAGAATTGATTGAGCACATTTTCGTACCGTTGTTTCGCTCCACTGTTTGATTGCAGGGACCTCGGTCTCCTTTGAGACGATATAATCCTCAACCGCTTTTAGCTCCATTGCTGTTTTCTTACTACGCCACTGATCCCAAATCATTTCAGTAACGATATCATGTGCCATCCTTTCGCGGAAGGCAAAGTAAAGATACGCGAGAGTCAGGAAATTTGGTGAATTAATCCCATGGCTTGTCGAATTTGCGATATCTTGAACAACCCAGGACGGACATGAGAGGTATCGTTGATCAAAAATTCTCCAGACGTTTTCCCGGCTATAAAAAGAATTCTTATGAACAATGTTATCGATCATGACCCGGTCCATAAGATATTTTTTATCGTTATTGGTATGAGCTTCGGAAAAAATGATGAACATCTCAGGGACCATGGATCCCCGAATCAAATTTGTCGAGGAGTATTTCCCATTTGACCGGATCGGTTTGAGATCGTTCAATGAGTTTATCTGTCGTCGTTTTTGCATGGGGCTCCTCCTTCATCCAGAAAATAAAACACTTGAAATTTCGGGTTCATTTCTAATTTCATGGGATTAGCGATAACATTTGTCATTCATTCGTAAAAAGAGCCGTATTAAGAAATGATCGTTTCCCCGCTCCCTTCAGTAAAACCTAAGCCCCCCGTCTTATAGAGTACTGTTCAGCCCAAGGGCCCAAGGGCGGGAGTGAAGTATGGCAGATTTCATACAGAGTGCAAATGTCAAGAGTGCAACCCGCACCCTTGCAGAACCCATTGCGGATGTTGCGACGTTCAACACGATCGTCCAGTCGGTCATCACCGACAATCCCTTTGAGTGTGTAGCGTATATGACTGCCGGTGAGAGCCACCCCCCGGTTGAGAAGACCAAGGAGGCATACACCGCGAAGTTCGTCTATCAGGACACCGAAGCCAAGTCCGTCGGGACGGGCAGCCACAAGTTCGACACCCTGGCAAAGTTCAATGCCGGTGTGACTGCGATCCTTGCAGCCGCTGCGGTCAGCACGGCACACGGCGGCACAGTGGTCCACGATCTCGGGAAGGACGCATTCTCGGCAACCCTGCGGTGCCACGACGCCAACGGCGAGATCTACACGGTGAACTTCAGCCGCAACCGGATCACCATCACCTCATATGAGGATGATGCAATCCGCACGAATGTGGAGACCTGGGCGGACACCGTTCCGGCCCTCGCCTAGAACAGCCTGACGAACAGAGCCGGCGGGGAGAGTGGCCCCCCGGTCACCCTCTCTTTTTGGTTCTCTCGTCATTGTGGAGGACCGTTATGGAAACGGAAATTCTCGGGATAGTGCTTGCCACCGTGCTTCCGCTCTATCCCATGCTGTTTGCCATCTACCAGAAGATCGGCAAATACGATGAGGTTGTCGAGGAGTTCAAGAAACTCCGGGACGAGCACGAACACTACAAGGAGGACATTCATGGGTTCTGAGAATGTGCAGCCGGTTGCAACCGTGACCGGGCTTTATCGCGGGAAGTTCGGCGGCCTTGAACCGCTCACGGCCCGCACCCCGCTCACCCGCGAGGAAGTGCGGCGCAACCCGATCTTCTATGAGCTGTACCTGCACGCGGAGCAGGGCGACGAGAACCTGATCATCGATGTGATCTATGACCGGATGTCACCCATGCGGTTGCAGGACCTGTACCGGGGAACCGATATCCCGCGAGGGGTCCGGTTCTGGCCGGACTGGTTTAACATCCCGCCGTATGCGGAGATGCGGGACGTTGACGGGCGGCGGGTGTATCCCCGGGCCCCGGGCATCCACACGGTCCAGATCCGCACGGGCCGGCGCAAGTTCGCGCAGATGGGCCGGGTCCGGGATTTCAGCCCGGCGAATGGCGGATACACGAGCCCTGTCTTCGAGATCCGGATTGCGGAGGACGGCGATGTTTGAGAACGAGATGCAAACCCGGTGCGCCATCTGCGGGACCGGGATCCTGCTCGGGCTGGTCATAATGCTGGCCCACCTTCCCCTTCTGCTGCTCATCGTGCCAATCGCGATCCTCTTTCTCGGTGTCGTTGCGGACCCGGAGGAGACGCACGCGGTCTGGTACGGGATGCTGAACACGCTCGGCATCTTCGAATTTCCCGCACTGACTGACATCGAACGGTTTACCTATGCCGAGAAGCGGCATTACTTCTGGTTCGGCGAGGTCGGGATGGCCGCGATCCTGGCCGGGGTGTTTGCGGTCCCGCTCGGGATCTTCATGGCGGGCCGGACGGAGTTGTCCCTGGCATTCATCGGGGCGGCGGTCCTGTTCCTGCCGCTGTTTGTGTTCCTGCCGAAGCTGATCCAGCGTGCGATGAAAGCGGATGCGGATGCCGTGATCGAGGTGTTCGGGAAGAATGAGCAGGTGAAGAAAGTGTTCTGGACCTTGTTCATTTCGATGGCGGGGCTGTTTGTTGCGCAGGTCCTGGACCCGGTGACAGCTCAGCAGGTGGTTGGGATGGTGATGGGGATATAATCCCTCTTTTTCTCTCGTCGGAGAACCCTTTGATAGGGAGATCCGAACCCTGAGGGAAAACAAGCCCAAATCAGGCTCCTTTTCCCGCCCCTCATTCCGGGCCAATACCGGAAAACCCCGTAAAATGCACCCTTTCAGTTCCTGTGGAAAATATGCCCTATAATCGCCCCATTTGCCAAAATACGGCAGAATTGCACCTCAATAAAAGGCCACCAAAGGCCTTTAAATTGCGCCGGTTTTTGCCACCTATTTTACCCCCACCGGATTTGAAACCTCTGCCAGAATGCCATTGTGAGGGTTTTTTTCTCCGACGGAGGTCTCAAAAATTGGCAAAACGGGGGAAATGGCCTGAAAATGAGGTTGTATCCGGATCCTATCAGAGGTAATTTCTCATCTTCTTGACAAGCGCGAGCTGATTGTTTGCCTCGTCCTTCTTCTGCTTCTCGATGCTGGTCATGATCTTCTGGACCGGCACGGCAAGTGTGTAGATCTTCACAGGCCGACCCTTGCTCATCGCTTTGCTCTCCCGGTTTTTTAGCCAGCCACGCTCGAACATGTAGTTCATGGCGATGCTGACTTCCGGCTGGCGGAGATCCGTTCCCCGCTCGATCTCCCGGGAAGTAGCCTCCTCAACGTTTGCAAGGAATACCAGCACGTTGGCAACGGGCCGCCGCATCCCGATTTTAATGAGGAGGTTGACAAATTCTTCCTCCTCCTCGGTGAATACTAAAACACTTTACTCTTTTATCGGTCACCCGTTTCCGGATTGCTTTCATTGGCTTTTTATTATCACGTTAAAGCCATTCTGGTCCGGTTTTGTAGCCGGTCGCGGAGCTGTGCGAGCACGGCGCAGTCGTGCGAAGCGTGCGACGCGGGCGGCGATCTGCGGTGCTTTGTCGGGCTGGTGACGCCCGGTCATCCTTTTGTCTTGTTGACAAGTTTGTTGTAGGTCTCCTCTCCGACACACTCCTTTGCGTACTTGCACCACTGGACGCAGGATATGATATCGTTGTAGATCACGAACCCGCAGTTGTCGCAGGTCACCTTGAGGTCATTGGAGAAAATCTCAACCTCGTTCCCGCACTGGGGACATTTTTTGATGGAGAGGGTGGGGGTCCGGAGGTTCGAGGCCCCGGGGCAATGGTCAAGCACGGGGCTCCACCTCCTTCTCCATCTGTTGTTCCATGAGCCGGATATCGTCCGGCCTGAGCATCTTAAACTCCCGCAGAAGAGCCGCCCGGTACTCGGCCATCTTTTTTGTCGGGATGTAGTTGAACTGCCGGACCCTTTTCACGAGTTCGTCAGTGATTGTCTCATCGTTTCCGAAGTTCCTGCGGTACACGTCCAGGAGGATCCAGTCCAGCCGGTCGATCCCGGTCTCCTTTCCGTCGATAACGATCTTCTTGATCTTGACCTGGTCCGGAGAAATCCCGCCGCAGATGGTGCAGTAGTACCCGTCCTTTCCATCGCCGCCCATGCATCACTCCCGTATCATCGTGAGGCTCATCTTGAACGGGGTGATCGCGGAGAGGGCATGCGGGGCGTTTGCCGGGAAGATGATGGTATCCCCTTCCTTCATTTGGTACGTCTGGCCCCCGACCCAGACCTCGCATTCACCTTCAAGAATCGTGACTGTTGCATCGTAGGGAGCCGTGTGCTCGGACAGTCCCTCGTTCTCGTCGAACGAGAAGAGAGTTACGCTGCCCGCCTTCCGGTTGATGATCATCCGGCTGGCCACACTCCCGTCCTGGTAACTGACAAGATCCTTCAGGTGCAATACTTTCCCTTTGAGCTCTTCGCGCTTCTTGTCCGGTTTTTCCGTCATTCCGATAGTTTCGGGTTTGTATTCCATACGATCATATCCCGCTATTTTTCCTGATGAGGTGAAATTGGCCGGTTCTTTGCATACACAAGTGCCCCCTCCTTCGGACAGACATCAATGCATCGTCTACAGAGGTAGCATTCCGCTTTTGCATCCTCCCGCTTGGCTTCATCGGTCGGACAGGCCTTCTCGCATTTCCTGCATTCGATACAGGCATCGGTTCTCTGAATCCGGAACAGGCTCTTTGCAGCGCCAAGGGAGAGTAATACCCCGTACGGGCAGACAAGCCGGCAGAACGGGCGGTACCATGTCATTGACAACAGCAACACCATAAAAAAAACGAATGAGCCGGTCGTCAGGGTAAGGTAAAAGAAATCCCGGATGCCAAAATCCGAAAGGAGCGAAGCTGACAGGACGAATGCCATGATTAAGAAGACGACAAAGACGAGCGCTCTCACTGCCATGAATGCATTCTTATAGCGGGGACTGGTTTTCCGGACGGGAATATGATAGGCTATCTCCTGCACTGCCCCGACCGGGCAGAGATACCCACAGATGAATCTCCCAAAGACAATGGTAAGGAAAAAAACCACCGTGAGCCCCGCAGCCCCGACAATGAGGGGGGCGCCGAGGCCCTGAACATCGCCCAGCATGAGTTGCTGGAACTGGTACGGGATCACGGGAGCGAAGATAAGGAAGCCGAGCGCTGCCGAAACAAAGAGCAACAGCCACCCGATCGATCGCCGCCACCGGCCCGAGTACCAGAGGTACGCGAGCACACCAATCATGACGAGTGCGTACACGAATCCGATGGCTTTTGGAACATTCTCTAAGACCATTTTTTGTATCCTCCGTTTATACCGAGCTGGCAGGCCGCAGGACCGTGGCGGCCGGATTCTTCATTCTCTTTCCTCAGCGTGCTGCTATTAAAAAGGGAACGGATTTTTCAGGCCTTAAGCATCCGGGCCATGTCAGCCTCGACCGTGGTGTTGGGCTTGAGGTCGAAATTTTTCACCAGCACGTCCAGCACGGCAGGCGATACAAATGCCGGCAGTTTCGGGCCGAGCGTGATGTCCTTGACACCGAGATGGAGCAGGGCAAGAAGGACGAGCACCGCTTTCTGCTCGTACCACGCGATGTTATAGGAGATCGGCAGTTCGTTGATGCCGACGCCGAACGCTTTTGCGAGCGCCTGGGCGATAACGACGAGCGAGTAGCAGTCATTGCACTGCCCGGCATCGAGCACCCGGGGAATGCCGCCAATGGTTCCGAGACCGAGACTATTGTACCGAAACTTGGCACAGCCGGCAGTGAGGATGACTGTATCTTTCGGGAGGGCCTTTGCAAACTCCGTATAATATTCCCGCTCCTTCTGGCGACCGTCGCACCCGGCCATGACGATGAATCGTTTGATCGCGCCGCTCTTGACTGCTCCCACGACCGTATCGGCGAGGGCAAGAACCGCGTCATGGGCACAGCCGGTGATGAGGTCGCTCCCGCTGCCCGGCAGGGTTTTGGGTGGCGGGCAGGTCTTTGCGAGCGCGATGATCTTCGAGAAGTCCTTCTTCCCGCCCGGGCCGGCTTCGATATTCGGCACGCCCGAAAAGCCGGTCAGGCCGGTTGTGAACAGGCGGCCCTTGTAGGTATCTTTCGGGGGAACGAGGCAGTTGGTCGTGAAGAGGACCGGGCCGTTGAACTGCTCGAACTCCTCCTTCTGGTGCGGCCATGAGCCGCCGTAATTACCGTATAGGTGCGGGTATTTTTTGAACGCAGGATACGCGTGCGCTGGCAGCATCTCGCCGTGGGTGTACACGTCAACACCGGCGTCCTTTGACTGTTCGAGGAGCATCTCGAGGTCCTTTAAGTCGTGACCGGTGATGAGGATCCCCGGGCGCGTCCCGACGGTTGTCTTCACGCTCGTGATCGCAGGGTTCCCGTATGCCGAAGTGTTGGCATCATCCAGCATTGCAAGAACCTTCACACCGTATTCCCCGCATTCCAGCACGAGTGCAACCATGTCGGGAACTTCAAGATCCTGGAGCATTGAGGCAAGCGCTTTCTGGATGAAGCCCGTTACGGCAGCATCGGTCTTTCCCAGCACCGCTGCATGGGTGTAATACGCCCCGATCCCTTTGAGGCCATAGAGTAGCGTTGACCGGAGGGAACGGACATCCTCGTTTTCCGTTGCCAGGATCCCCACGGTTTTTGCCTTCATGAGGATATCGCCCTCACCCGCCGGCTTCCAGGTACACGCATCCGGTTCCGGGCTGCCACTTGCCGGGAGAGCGTCACGGATGGCAACAGCACGGTTGATAAGTTCAGTGAACCGCACCTTGTCAAAATTGACGTTGGTCAGCGTGGAGAAGAGTGCGTCAGAAAGGAATAATCCTGCCTGCGGATCTCCCCTGCCATGCTTCATTGCTGCAAGGTTCCGGATCGCGATTCCCTTGCAGACATGGATGAGCACATCCTGGTATGCAGCAATCTCGTCGTCTTTGCCGCAGACTCCTTTCACTGTACATCCCGTCCCTTTTACGGTCTCTTCGCACTGGTTACAGAACATATTTAGTCTCCTTTGATTTCTTTTTGATACAAGATATCAATAGCATACCAGATTATAAATACTTAGGAGTATCCAAATACATACCATGCAGGAAACGTGTACGGTGTACCAGACCGTCAAATATCTGACAAAGAAGTGGTCATTGCTGATTATCCTTGAACTCTACAAGGGTCGGGACTACACCCGCAGGTTTTCTGAGCTCCGCGATGCCCTTCACGGTATTACCCCCAAGGTACTCTCGGAGCGTCTCAGGGAACTGGAGGATGAAGGCATTATCACCCGGAACGTGGACGCAACCGCATTTCCGGTCAGGACGGAATATACGCTGACGGAAAGCGGACTTGAGATCGTGAACGTTATCCGGGGCATCAAGCACTGGGCGCTGAAATGGAAGATAGATAACATTCCCTGCGGCGAACAGGACTGCAAGGTGTGTGTGCTCTAATGAATCATTCTTGGATATACGGAGTAGATCATGAAACGGAAGATTATCAGTATTGACGAAATGAAATGCACGGGGTGCGGCCAGTGCATCCCGGACTGCCCGGAGGGAGCCCTCCAGATTATTGAAGGGAAGGCACGGCTCGTCTCCGATCTTTTTTGCGACGGCCTTGGTGCCTGCATCGGAACCTGTCCGGAAGGAGCTATCTCTGTTATCGAACGTGAGGCTGTACCCTATGATGAAAAAGTCGTGATGGCGACCATCGTGAAACAGGGTGTCCCGGTCATCAAAGCTCATCTCGAACATCTTGCCGGGCACGGGCAGCTGGAACTCTATGCGCAGGCGATTGAATACTTACAGGAAAAGGCCATCGGCGTTCCCGACCATCGCGGCCCGGTCTGTCCGCCACAACCCGGGCAGGGGGGGCGCTCACCTTTTGCCACCTGCCCGGGATCCGCAGCACGGAGCATTCCGAAAAACCCATCAGCGCCCGATCAGCAGCCACCGGTAAAAGCTGAATCCGAACTCCGCCAGTGGCCGGTCCAGCTCTCACTCCTGAATTCAGGAGCGCAGTATTTTGACAATGCGGACCTGCTGATCGCTGCGGACTGTGTGCCTTTTGCATATGCAGGATTCCACCAGGAGTTCCTGCGGGGGCGGATCGTGATCATTTTCTGCCCGAAACTGGACCAGGACATTGAGGGCTACATCGCGAAAATGGCGGAAATCTTCAGCCGCCACACGATCAAATCAATCTCGATCGTCCACATGGAGGTCCCGTGCTGTAACGGCGTGCGGTATGTTGTAGAAAAGGCACTGGAACGGGCGAAAAAGAAGATTCCGCTTACGGACACGACGATCCTGATTAACGGGGGACTGGGCCCGTGAAGGAAACATTCGTTTGCCGGATGATGATTTATGAAGAGATACCAGAAGAGGGGTGAAGAAGAATGACAGGTTCCACGAAAGGAGCACTCCTCCAGCGGGATGGAAAACGGTACGCCGTTGTCACGCGGATGCCGGCGGGAATTGTAACGCCGGATGATCTCGAAAAGATTGCCAGGATCGGGCGAAAGTACCGGGTGCCGATGCTCAAGATAACAAGCGGACAGCGGTTCGCGCTCATCGGCCTTGAACCGGGAGACGTGGCAGACGTGTTTCAGGAACTCGGGCCGCTTGCACAGCCCGAGTCTGCTCCCTGTGTCAAGTTCGTGCAGGCATGCCTTGGCACGGAGATGTGCCGGTATGGTAACCAGGACTCGATCGGCCTGGCACGGGCCCTCGAAGAGCGGTTCAGGGATCAGACCTTCCCGGCCAAAATCAAGATCGGAGTCTCAGGATGCCAGCGCTGCTGCGGCGAGAGCCAGATTCGGGATCTCGGAATCATGGGAACGAACAGGGGATGGACGGTCTTCTTCGGTGGCAATGCAGGACGGAAGGCACGGATCGGCGATATCGTAGCAAGCGACCTGACTGCCGCCGAAGTAATGGATTGTGCAGGCAGGCTCCTTGAATATTACCAACGCAATGCCCATGCAAAAGAGCGGACGGCACGGTTCATAGAACGTATCGGGATGGAAACGCTCAAATCCGAACTGCTGACATTACTTCCCTATATCCAGATTGAGAAGGTGAGCTAAGATGAAGATTACTGAAGT